>Ga0208102_1000464_pt1 | contig 13537 bp, 14 predicted proteins | sample CryBogmetaGMA17M_FD_184549 | JGI IMG/M metagenome (GOLD analysis project Ga0208102, IMG submission 184549) | Freshwater microbial communities from Crystal Bog, Wisconsin, USA - MA17M (SPAdes) | ecosystem: Environmental > Aquatic > Freshwater > Lake | place: Crystal Bog, Wisconsin, USA...
CAAGGATGTACTAATCTACATCGCATAGAATTTATTAAAATTAAACTATAAATTAGCTGGTTGTATGCTTTGTAAGTGCCATCCATGGCAACTGGATTCCGGCGATCCATGCCGGAATGACGGCTCTGGGACTTGTGGTAATATCAATTCTTCTTATGACCAGCTTACATTTTTAATTATGTGTTACCCACTGTAAATCACATAAAGCCAAATAAGTTGCCAGTAAAGCCGACAAGGTATTTTGATACAAAGCCTTTAGCGTCGCTGAAGGTTGCATCATTAACAAGCGAAATAGCTCCGCCAGCACATAATAACTGCTAATTAAAACCGCTTCAGTCTCTTGAGTCAGTGAGGCAAGATAACCGGTCGCCGGAGCGAGTACCGATGCCATCAATTGTTCCGGGTTGTCTAAAAGCAGTTGCCAATGCCGCTTAGACTGCACGCCAACTGCTGGCACATAACGAGTCAATGGCTCAATAGTCGCCAAGGTCACTTGCTCGGGATTATCCCAAAAAGCCTGTAAATATTGACTGGTTGCCTCCTTGCGGCTACCCGCTTAAGACGGGACAGGTCTAACTTCGGTATTTTTGTCCTGACTAACGCGGGTAGCCTGAATAGCACATAGCAGGGCTTATACTCATTCATGATGAATGGAGTTTTTGAAAATCGGGTCATTTGATTGATAACAATTTGCCGCAATAAATGGTAAAGTAATGCCCCAATATATTTCTTTATGTGAAGAGCACAGATCATTAGACGAATAACTGAGCCTTATCACTCAAAAAATAGCAACCATGGTTCATTCGTCAGTTTTGATTGATTTAACAAATACTCAATAATTAAAGGATCTTCCAGCATGATCAAGTCAGAACTTATTGATGCCTTGGCTAAAAAACAACCCCATTTAACACTAAAAAATGTTGATCAGTCGGTTGACTGTATTATCGAACATTTATGTCAGGCTTTAATCGCTAAGGATAGAATAGAAGTCAGAGGCTTTGGGGCTTTCTCATTGCATTTTCATCCCGCCCGTTTAGGACGAAACCCAAAAACCGGAGAGCCATTAAATTTATCAGCTAAATATGTGCTCCATTTCAAGCCGGGGAAGCAGCTACGAGACCGTGTTCATGAATCAAGGCTTATAAGCCCTATCAGCAATGGGGACTAGCTGAGCCAAACCGCTTTTTTGCAGAGTCCCATTGCACAAGCCGGATTTATTTTGAAGCGTCTTGATTGCCTGCATCGTCTTGAGATTCTGCAAGCAGCTCTTTAAGATTTTCTTTTTGACGCAACACAAAATCCCTGCTTTGTTCGGTGGTTTTGCTGGTGATTGAAATAATTTCTTTACGGTATTTATGGGTCAAATAACCCGCAGCAATACCCAGACCGAACATAACAAAAGGGTGTCGGGCCAGCGTCGATATAATGCCTTTCCCGGATTGTATAATGACTGATGCCGCCACCGCTGTAGCAACGCCCTTAACGACCAACTCACCTTTGGACGTTTGGCTGGCGTTTAGGGACTTATGTTCATTACCCTGACTTGAATTGTTAGAGTCGGATTCTGTCGCGTTATGATTCATTGAATATTCCCGTGTTAAGTGAAATTTATTTAAGATCATTTTTATTGAATGTTATACAGATTTTATCAATATTTTTCCACCGCAATATAAAGGGAACACACCAGGAGCGTATTCATTGAAAATGATAGTCAGACAATTTCTTGCGGGTGTCATCGTATTTTTAACTTTTGTTTTAAGCGCGACGACTTTTACAGCCGGTGCTGTTTTATTGCCGGATAAAAGCAGTGTAGCAGGGGTACAAGCAAATGATATTGAAATCTTCGTTCGTAATGGCTGTCCGCATTGCGCCAAAGCAGAGTTATTTTTACAGATACTTAAACGTGAGCAACCGACTTTAAAGATTATTATTCACGATGTCGTTGAAGAACCTGCCGCATTGGTGCAATTACACCAACTTGCTAAAAATAATGGATTAGGTACGGTGAGAGTGCCTGCTTTTTGGGTGGGTGATCAATTGATTGTCGGTTATTCTGATGAGATAACCACAGGGCAGCTTATTCGTAACGCGTTGGCGCAAACTAAAATCCGGAAAAATCAGGCCGCTTCAGGTAGTTGCGAAGCCGAGCAATCTTTGTCCTGCGAAGCGGGTACCGGATTATCAGCCCACGTTACGCAGCCTTTTTTTCTGGATTTTTTAGGTTACAGACTGTCGCTGGATGAGGTTGGTTTGCCGCTGTTTACCTTGGCCATGGGTTTGCTGGATGGCTTTAATCCTTGTTCGATGTGGGTGCTGATATTGATGATCTCCCTGCTTGCACCCATGAATAACCGGTTGCGGATGTTCGCCATCGCGGGTACTTTTGTTGCGGTTGAAGGTCTGGCTTATTTTATATTCATGACGGCTTGGCTTAATTTGTTCTTGTTCATTGGTTTGTCCCGCATTTCGGAAATAGTGATAGCCGTCATTGCTCTTTTGGCAGGATTGATTAATCTCAAAGATTTTCGGTTTTACGGCAAGGGTTTTTCACTGTCGATTCCCGATGCTGCAAAGCCGGATATTTACGCCGGAATGCGGCGAATTTTACAAGCGAAAAATCTTGCCGGAGCACTGATTGGCACGGTGGTGCTGGCTATTTTAGTGCAGATAGTTGAGTTTATGTGTACATCAGGCTTTCCGGCGCTGTACACCCGAATACTGACATTGAAACAACTGGGCAGCATAAGCTATTACAGTTATTTGCTGCTTTATAATGTGGCTTATATGTTCGATGACGTTATTATTTTAGCGATAGGCATTATCACCTTAAGTCAGCGTCGGCTTCAGGAAAAGGAAGGCCGTTGGCTTAAATTAATCAGTGGACTGGTGATGGTAGGGCTAGGTATCTATTTAATCGTAGCACCGACTTGAGGCATTTATTTTCGTGGTAATTGCTTGTTTTATAGATGTCGGCTTATTTTAGGTATTTGATGATAGAGCACTTTCAAATTAGGTTAATGACATTAAATTTATGCAGTGGAGTACAAATCTAGTTTGCACTCCACTGCATAATTAACTGATATTGAAACGGCTGTATCCAAGTCAAGAGCAGGTGTCTGATTTTTTGAGTGCAGAGGTTAGGTCTGCGCTTTTAAGGTTCAACGTTACGCACAGCGACACTACACGGCTATGACATGACTGGAAAACAACAGCAAAATAATGCCAATGACTACAATCCAAAAAATAATATGCTTTACTCTTTTCATGGCGCAGACCTCCTGGCGTTAAGGGTAATGATAAAACAGGCCATTCAGATGGCGACTGACCGCCTCAATGTCACTCTTGCTCCATTCAAGTCCGGAAATATGCTGCCAGCGATCTACTTCGGTTATCAGGCTTTTCCAGTCAGTCACACTTTTCTTTTCTCGCCAGTGTATCTGCCGGGTATGACATTGCAGGCAATGATTTTCGTAAAGCATCGCTCCCCGATAAGTATCATTCGGGAGGCCATTCCCCGCAAAAGCAGCGGTTACACTGAGGATAAAAATACACACACACTTAAACCAATATCCAATCATTTTAATCTCCAGTGAGTTATTAATGATTAAGGTGAAATGAAATAAATCGAGGCTATTTTAAAAAAATGTTATCCGCTCCGCTTTAAGTTGATAGCTCAAAATCGATACCTCTGTCTTTAAGAATCCTTGGGTAGCAGTGCTTCGGCATTACGTTTAGCCAGCGAATCAATAACAGCGCTTAATGAACCTTTAGTTTGAATTTCCTCGTTAAAGCTGGCGCGGTAGTTAGTTACCAGGCTGACGCCATCAATCATAATATCGTAAACTTTCCATTCTCCCCTGCTCAGTAACATCCGGTAATTGACATCAACAGGTTGTTGCCCGTGTTGTATAACCTTGGTTTTTACGATGGCTTTTGTAGGTTCATTTGATATTTCAAGAGGCAATAAATTTATTGACCAGTCGTTATATTCCACAAAGGCTCTGGAGTAGGTTCTTACCAATAGTGTCTGAAATTCATGTTTAAAACGCTCCTGTTCTACTGTCGTTGCTGCTTTCCAATGCTTCCCTAAAACTAACGGCGCAATTTTGTCGAAATCCGTATGGGGATCAATAACGCCATTAACAAATTGCGTCACTTGAGCAAAATTACTGGCAAAGGCTTTATCCTTTAGTTTTTGCTTTATTTGGTCAGAAACACTTTGTATAACTTGTTGTGGGGGTTGTAACTCCTCCGAGAACCCTTTAGTAATGGGTATTAAACCGAGAAATATTATAAATAAACCCGATAGTGCGTAATGTTTAGTTTGATTTTTCATAATTATCCAGTTAAACCGGTTAGTCATCACCGCTTATTATTGTATAAAATCAGGATTTTGGAATCGTAATGGTCAATACGCCATTAGCATATTCGGTTGTCATTTTTGCTGCATTAGCCGGTCCAGGCAAGGTTAATGCTCTTTGAAATTGACCAGCAAAACGCTCCCGATATTGGTATTTACCCTTTGTATCATCCGTTTCATCTTTTGCTTGTTCTGTTTTAATCGAAATGCTTAAAATCTGACCGTCCAGTTTTACGTCCATTGATGATATGTCAGCACCGGGTACATTCACGGTTACAATATATTGATCCGGTTTTTCCTGTAAATCAACGTCAGGTGATTTGCTTAAACTACCTAACGGCGTATTCAAATGAAAACGCGAAAATGAATCATCAAAAAGCTGTTCCATTTCATTTTGCATGTGTTGCATTTCTTCGTAAGGATTCCATGGTGGGTCTTTAAATAACCCGTCATCGAAACCCGACTTGGGGAGCGTTAAACCGGGTGGCTTTGGTATTTTGGGTTGGGCGTTGTCAGCCCTGTTTTCCTGCCCGCTCAACTGCTTGAAACTGTCATTCAACTGGAAAATTACATAAGATTGTATTCCCAAAACAATAATCAAGACGGTCGCTATAACAATCATGATTTTGTTTTTTATCATGTAGATTACCGCCGTTTTATGTTTGCCTGGTTATAAGAAACAGTACCGACACTGCCTGTTTTTACCCGGGTATTAATTGTCCATAAATAATACCCGGGTGAAGCAAGTTACCAGTAAAGTCCGGATTATGTAATCTCGATATTTTTGCGTTTGCTTTTTTCAGTTTTGGGAATCGTAATCGTCAATATGCCGTTTTTAAAAGCCGCTTTGGCGTTGTTATCATCGACATTATCGGGCAAGGATACCGTGCGCTGAAATTCTCCTCGCGATATTTCACGGCGAAAATATTTGCCTTTGTCCTCTTCCTTTTTTTCTTCTTTGGTCGACGTTCTTATGGTGAGGGTTTGATTATTGATTGTTACATCCAGATCTTCTTTTTTAATGCCGGGTAAGGCAGCCTGAACCTCTATTTCATTATCATGATCGAGAATATCAATTTTGGGAAGCCCCCTCTCAAACCCGGCAGGAAAATTAAAATCCAACAGACGCGGCCATCTGCGAGAAAGAAAATCATCAAAAAAATTATCAAATTCATCAAATGAAAGCAAGCTTCCGCTAGGTGTGCGAGGCATTACTTCAGTATTTTTTGTGTTGCCTTTTTCTTTTTCTTTTTCTTTAGCGTTCATAACATTCTCCAATATTTATTCAGATTATTATTAAACATCTACGTAAGTCTATTGACGGGATTTATGTGTAGGCAATTCGTAGAAATAATAACCCATCCTATTGTTTTCACGCTCCAGCGACAGGTAACGAGGGAGAGTTGCCGGATGAGTTTTCATGCAGGGTTGTTGGAACCATGCAAAATGGGGGAGTATTTTTTTGCGAGCTGCCTAATAGTTGTCTTTATATTACTACAGAACAAATTCTTGTTCTGCCTCAAGCCAGTCTTTAATTTCGTGACCCGGTTCGAAACCTCTACTTTCAGCCTTGTAATAAGCAAGCTCCGCAATTCTGGCATCACGATCCGGAAGAAATATGGTATCTCCTGATGCTTCAGAAGCTGAATTTACTTTATTTTTAACTTTTAATGACATCATTCACCTCTATTTTAGATTAATTAGCGGTCAGCCTTTAATGACCCAGGTAAAACAAAACAACATGAACCGTAAGCACAGGAATAAATGGGTATTTTTTTTATGCCCAAGCATGAAGCTGCACCAATCAGCAAGGTTGGGTTTACGCTTTAATTGAGTCATTAAATCTGTCCGTGACAGTCGTTTGATTACCCCGCTACCCCGCTATGAAAGCGTCCGCTATTTGTCATTCAAACTTAATCTAAATAGTCAAAACATCCTAACATTCGATCCACGGTGATAAAAATATATGATTTGAGGTGAAAAAACAATACGTATAAATACTTATATGAGATGACCCAAAAAATAAGTTCCTTTGCGGCATCCCACCGTTGACTTGGGATGTCAGTCATGGCGGCTCCAGCTTACCGTTTTTTTTTCTTCGTGCCTTGGTGGTGATTTCTTATGGCTTGCATAACATGAGTTAGGTATGATGGTTTTTTTGAATTCGTCTATGGCTCATGTCTTTTATTAATACGCTCCAACCCGAACTTGATAAACTCCCTGATGAGTTACGTATTTCTGTAGCCGCTACGCTAAAGCAATGGCATGAACAGTTGGCCGAACTTAATCCCGATTTTCATCCGACACCCGAGATTACAGGCTCCATGCCCAAGGTGTGGTGCTCCAGTTTGTTTATTTCTGAAAGCTGTCTGCGGCGACCGGAAATACTGGTTGATTTGGTCAATTCAGGTGATTTATTAACGAGTTATAATAGTAACGGTTATCAAGACAAACTGGCGGCCATAGGGATTGATAACGAAGTTGAGTTAATGCAAAAATTGCGGCATTTTCGGCGGCGGGAAATGATCAGGATTGCCTGGCGTGATTTGGCTGGCTGGGCACCGTTATCTGAAACGCTGGCTGAGGTGTCCTGGCTGGCGGATGCCTGCATTCAATACGCGCTGGCTTTTCTTTACAGCCAAGCCTGTGAAAAACGCGGCATACCGCTACTTGCTGATGGCAGTCCCCAGCAGATTATTGTATTGGGTATGGGTAAGCTGGGTGCGTACGAATTAAATTATTCTTCCGATATAGACCTGATTTTTGCTTACGCAGAAAACGGCGTATTACCGGATAGAAAAGAAACCAGCTACAGCGAGTTTTTTACGCGACTGTGTCAAAGTCTGGTCAAAGTGCTGGATGAAATAACGGTGGACGGTTTTGTGTTCCGTACCGATATTCGCTTAAGGCCTTTTGGCGATAGCGGCCCCATTATCATGACGTTTGATGGTATGGAAAGCTATTACCAAACCCAGGCACGGGAATGGGAACGCTATGCGATGGTTAAGGCGCGTCAGGTCGCAGGTGACTTTAACACCGGCGCACAACTGATGGCAATGCTAAAATCTTTTGTTTATCGGCGTTATCTGGATTATGGCGCGTTTGAAGAGTTGCGCTCTTTAAAGCTACAGATTACTCAGGAATTAAGACGGAAAGACCGCATGGATAACGTTAAACTTGGGCCGGGTGGCATACGTGAAGTTGAGTTTATTGGCCAAGCTTTTCAGTTGATTCGCGGTGGTAATGAAAAGGCGCTGCAAACGCGCGGTATTCTGGATGTCCTGAAAACGCTTGGCGAGCTGGAATTATTGACGCCAAACGATGCCGCACAGTTAATTCAATCTTATTGTTTTCTCCGTAGAGTGGAAAACCATATCCAACAATATCAAGACCGACAAACGCATGACTTGCCGACCGCGCCATTAGTGCAAGCATTACTGGCTTATTCGCTGGATTATCCGGACTGGACCTGTTTTAAAAACGAATTGGATGCGGTAAGAGAGCAGGTACATGCGGTATTTGATCAGGTTTTCTCTCTCTCCCGGCAGGCAGTAAAAGATCAGCATAGCCAACTGATTTGGACTGGCACGGTGGATGATGCCGAATTACTGGACAGCTTGAGTTTATATGGTTTTCAACAGGCCACTGAAACGCTGGCGGCTATCAAGCACTTTAAAAACGCGCCGTCTATCCGGCGCTTAACCGCGAAAGGTGCCAAGGTTCTTGACCGGTTAATGCCGCAATTAATTGAGGCGATGCGGCAAGTTGATAACCTTGATGAAACCTTAAAACGCATTTTGGGATTATTTGAAGCGGTTGCCGGCAGAAATGTTTATTTGTCATTACTGGCTGAAAACCCCGATGCGCTATCTCAAATGATTCGCTTGTCCTCCGCCAGTCCTTGGATTTGTGACTATTTATCATTGTACCCGGTGTTATTTGATGAATTACTGGATACGCGCACCTTGTATGAGCCGCTTAAAAAAGGCGATCTTGATGAACAGTTGGCTGGTTTATTAGCCACTATTGAGATACAAGATCTTGAGCAATTGATGATAGCTCTGCGGCAATTTAAACAGTTAAATATGTTAAGAGTGGCCGCCGCTGATATTATGGGTGCAATCCCTCTCATGGTGGTCAGTGATTATCTGACTTACATAGCCGAAAGCATCGTGACTCATGTCGTTGATCGGGCGTGGCTTATGCTGACCGAAAAACACGGTAAGCCGCCAGGCAGTGATAATAATCCCAACGGTTTTGCCGTTATCGGCTTTGGCAAGTTGGGCGGTATTGAGCTGGGTTACGGGTCTGATTTGGATATGGTTTTTTTGTACGATTGCCCGGATGGCAATGCGCTGACCGATGGCGGTAAACCGATTTCCTGCGCTCAATTTTATGGCCGCTTGGGGCTAAAGGTTCGGCATATTCTGGATACCAAACTGTTGTCGGGTATACTTTATGAAGTTGATATGCGTTTACGTCCCAGCGGCGATTCCGGTTTATTGGTCACGCATATTAATGCTTATGAAGATTATTTAAAAAATCAGGCCTGGACATGGGAGCATCAGGCGTTGGTCAGAGGCCGGTTTATTGCCGGTGATGTCAGCTTAAAAGCGCACTATGAAGCCATTCGACGCAGAATATTAAGCTTGCCCAGAGACGTGGCATTATTAAAAACCGAAGTACGTGAAATGCGCGAAAAGATGCGTGGCGCCTTGGCAACGAAAGAATTAAACAAATTTGACTTAAAACAAAGCAAAGGCGGTATTGCTGATATCGAGTTTATAGTACAATTCGGGGTTTTAGCGCAAGCGGCAAAAAATGAAGCCTTGACCACTTATACGGATAATGTCAGGTTGCTTGAAGGCTTGCAGGAAGACGGCTTTATGTCCCAAGCTGAAGCAGAAATTCTTAAAGCGGCTTATTGTACTTATCGTGATACCGGTCACAAACTGGTGTTACAAGGCGAGCGAGCCGTAATAAATGAGACTGAAGTGCTTGAATTGAGCAAACAAGTTGAGCAAATCTGGCATAAATATATGGAATAAACGGCTACCAATTTAAGGCAGCAGTCGCAGTAGAATCGAGGTTAATCGGGGCTGGTAAATCTTCGATTCCGCTTTGCTGCATCTTATCTATCTACATCCGCTTTCATCAAGAAATGAACGTTGGTGAGTGTCAAGTAACGGCCATCAGCAGACATTGGAGTCAAGCTCCAAATTTTTTGCTAAAGCCATCAAATCTCTAGAATGTTGAGGGACTTGCAATATTATATATTTTACCCATAAAGCACTACATATAGTATATTTTATAGGAAAATGACTGCATCATGTGGTATTTTGCAAGTACCTCTGTTAAATTATTTAGGCAATATTAAGGCTTCGATGTGTTTTTGATACCCTATGGGATGCGCTTGCGGAAAGATCAGGATGGAAATCCTGTTATTTAGGGTACTTATTTGATGTGATATCAATAAAGGCATTATGGCTGTTTTCTTTACTATGTAGATAGGCTACAGCGATACCGTTAGTTGAAGATATTTCTATACCCAGATTTAATGGAGCAACTCCACCAGTCTTTTTAGGAGACCAACTTTTAACTAAGCCTGTTATATCCAAGGAATACCATGATGAGTTTCTATTGCTGATATCAATAGCAGACAGCATCGGCGCAGGCGCAATTGTATAGCTAGACTCATAGCTCATGCTTGTCAGAGTCAATTCATCCCATTTTGAGCTCAATGCACTTGGTAATATTTTGCTAACTGTCAATGACCCTGGCATTAAAACACTGTCTACAAAGATATTAAGTGTTGCCTTGGTTATGCTGCTCGCTGTAATGCCTGATGGCATTATAAAAGCGATCTGCGATTTACACTCAGGTCCCACAGCAAGCTCGGTTACATAACGAGAATTTGAAATCGGGTCTCCAAACTTTTCATTTACTGCGTAACTACATGTAAATGTATCTCCTTCAGGTAGTGCTATCTCAGCCGCAGCTGGAACAGAAACTAATCCTGATAGTATAAGTGCCATAATAGTCAATCTTACATTATTTTTCATACTGATTCTCCCAAAATCACAACATACTATTTATGAATAAAGTCCATAATAACATATTATTATTATGTGAAATAACATAAGTTTTAGTCATATAAGGGACGAAATGCACGCCTTACTTGATAGACATATCTGGATTGTTTCTTATGATGGCAGCAGCGATGGATGACTGCTTTTGAGTAGGCCCAAGGACAGCTTAGGGTCGATACCGAACGTTGAACAAAAAAACCAGCTCCGCTAACTTTTTATCAAAAGTTGGCGGACCGCTGACGGCCATTAAGAGTCATTCACCATCGTCCGCTTTACGGCAAGCAATATGGCAGAATAAAGTTCGACAATTTGCCATTACTGTCTCAGTTCAATTGGCCATTAATAGTCATTGAGTGGACGTTAATCTTGATGCGTTGTTTGCATATTTAATAACGTGAACCGGTTTGGAATCCTAAAACACCTTATTTATTTTGTTAGTGCCTATAGGTATTTATACGTATTGAATTTTATTTGAAATAGTGTAACTTATGATCCAAATCGGGTGTTTTAGCTTTTAACGCTTATGTCTGAACGCTCGCTTTCGGCCAATTTCTACCGGTCATGACTGGCCGCTTTATGGGATTAATAGGCAGGAGACGTTTGAAAAGCGTTGGCAGCATTGCCAATGCCAGGACGGGGTTTTGAACACCAGGCAAAAGGTTTCACACTGTCGCATGTTTATGAGGCGATGTTTTATTTCTACAATTTTGCTATAGGCAACTCGCTCTTATATCGGATAAAACTACTCGGTTGAATCTTCCCTTTAATTTAAATGTAAAAGTGGTACGGCTCTATAAATAGAAAAAATGATTTATTGCTTATCAATAAACTGTTTGGTTATGGGTAGATACCCGTCGATAACATTCCTTTTGTCCATAGTGGAGAAAATAAGTATGAATAACACCCGAAAAATAAATGCACGGCTGTCCATTACCTTGGCAGCGTTGAGTCTTGCTTGCAGTCTTGCCACGCCGGTTGAGGCGCGGGAGAAAAATTTTGAGGCGCAAGAGAGAAATTCATTTGCCGATCCGCTCTACGGGCTGACCAGCGTTGCTACGAGTCAGTCGCTCCGTTTAAATCTTATCAATACCGCAAAGGTCGGTGCGCCGGACTGTCAGGCCGAGATCCGGTTCCTGGACGCCAACGGCTTAGTCCAGTCTACTACCCATCAACTGCTGGCTGCCGGGAGTAGTTTTAGTCTGGAACAGCGCAGCCTGATTGATGGCAACGAATTGCAGAACAGATTGCGCCCGGTAGTCCGGCTGCAACCGGTCGAACCCTGTCGCCATCAAGTCGTCAGTTCGCTGGAATTGATCGATGCCATCAGTGGCCTTACGGTGGCGGCTGTTCCAGCCACGCCGCACATTCCAGGCGACCCAATTTTTGGCGGATTGAATTTGTATCCAGTCGATCCCTGCCGTCTGAATGTGGTGAATACCGCCGAATCGCTGACCCAGGCGGCCTGCCCGGTAACTGTGGGGTTTGCCGATGGTTCCAATACGATCCTGCATCAGAAGACAGTAGCGCTGCTGCCGGGGCAAAGTTTCAGTGCGCAGCAATTCGGGGTTGGTAACATTGACGGCCACTCCCTGGTGCGGCCCTTCGTGCATTATCTGCCCGTTGAGCCCTGCCGAGGCATTGCGTCCATGCTGGAAGCCATCGACGGCACTACCGGCCTGACACGCTATTTCGTTGCGCCCAACGCGATTGATGCAATTGAGTAGTGGGTGGCCGAGCGCCAGATTAGCCAGGTAGATACAAGGTCGGGCACATTTTTCCGTACCCGACATTTCCACGTTAAAATAGTGTGATGACATTGGGCAAGGTATCGATATTATGCTTTTGTCCGTTGAATCCACCGTTAATAGAATCTTCAGTGTTAAATATCAATATGAGAGGAGTTGCAATGTTTACCAACAAAATATTTTTTACGCTTATCGTCATGTTTATAGGCTGCACGCAAGTATCAGCTGCCACGGTTTATCAAAATAATTTTGAAAGTACCGGCTCGGAATCGAATGGCTTGGCTGCGTCAGGGGGACTGACTTTGTTATCACGTTTTTCATTGCCGACTGATGGCGCTGGTTTGAACTCTAGTAATAACTCGATGTGGCTTGGACGGCTGGGTAAGGATGTTGCGAAATCGACTTCAAAGCCGGAAACAGTCAGTCTTGTGCTGAACAACCTGGTGGCAGGCAGTCAATATCATGTCGCGTTCGATCTTTTGGTTGGTGGATCTTGGGACGGATCAGCAGCTGGTTATGGCCCGGATCGTTGGTCTTTGACAGCAAATAGCGGAGCGTCCTCTGCAAAATTGGTCGATGCGACCTTTTCAAACTGTGGCGTGAACAATCAACTTTGTGGAGCAAATTCACCGCAAACCTATTCCGACACGACTCCTTTAGGCGGCGTGAGCAATACAACGTTTAAGCCAGAAACGGGCGCTGATGCATACTTTGATACCAATAGCGATTACAGTAAAGATTATGGCATCTACTGGTTTGGTCACGGCACCGGCAATCCGCTGTTGGCATTCACCGCAAATGCGACAACGGCAACGCTACAGTTCCAGAGACTTCAAGGAACCACTGATAGCTCAGACGAATACTGGGCACTGGATAATATTGTCGTTACCGGTACTTCCGCTGTACCAATTCCTGCTGCCGTCTGGATGTTCAGTGCCGGTTTACTTGGCTTGACAGGTATTGCCCGCAAGCGCAAAGGCACGTAATAATCTTTCTGGCTTGTGCTTAATTGATCTTCACCTTGTAGCCGGGTAGCAAACTGAAGTCAGAAGCCTCTTGCAGGGTCAGACCAAGTAAAAGCAAGACACATCCGTCGAAGTTACTCTGCAATAAATGACTTACAAGTGGTAACTGTAGCGGCAGGGCTTGAGCATAGTGAAGAGGGTTTTTAGTCTGGCGGTCGCGTCGCGGTGCGGTGCATGAAAAAGGATGAGTGGGTGGGACTGTCACCGCGATCGGTAGACTAAAAATCCTATTGTACTGAACCGCTGCACTGGCCGCGATGTTATGGGGATTGAATCATCGCGGTGGGCTGCTGACTCCACGACTGTCCGGTTTAGGGA
>Ga0208102_1000471_pt1 | contig 13423 bp, 12 predicted proteins | sample CryBogmetaGMA17M_FD_184549 | JGI IMG/M metagenome (GOLD analysis project Ga0208102, IMG submission 184549) | Freshwater microbial communities from Crystal Bog, Wisconsin, USA - MA17M (SPAdes) | ecosystem: Environmental > Aquatic > Freshwater > Lake | place: Crystal Bog, Wisconsin, USA...
GTTGATGATTCCGTGGGCCCGGTGGAATAGGTCGTGTAGTTTAATGTGCTGTTTCCTGTTATGCTCCAGCCAGCGCAGTCAAGCGTCTGGTTCGGCGCATTGAACGTGAAGCAGGTGCTTCCGTTTATCGCCACGCTCTGATTTAATGTAAAAGTGGTGTTCGCCCCGTTCAGATACCCGCACGCCGATATTGTCGGGTCAAGGAATATGCTCCCGACTGTCGTATTATACTTCCCACTTTTCAAAGGCTCTGTTCTTATCTCAATCAGCCACCATCTTCCCGAAGCTGTTTGCACCCTTGATGATTCCGTGGGCCCGGTGGAATAGGTCGTGTAGTTCTTATAGGTCAGGTTCCCGCTGTCATTTGCAATCAACTTGGCGTGTTTCGTCATGTTGGTTATCAGATACACCGAGGCGTTGCTGATGTTCAGTGCTGCTAGGACGTTTGATTTGTTGTAGGTCGCATTGACTGTTGCCGTTGGTATGTTCATCACATAGTAGTGCAGCGAGTAGTTCTTGTATATCTGGGCGTAGTAGTCCTCGGTGGTTATGGTGTTCCCCGACACGTTCTTGTATGGCGTGTCCGAAGGGAGTTCTATGGTGATTGGAAAGGCAAGGCTAGCCAAGAGCATCACCGTCATTGCTATTTGCATTGCTTTCAATCTCATTCACCTATATGGGTATTTTCCTATATATCCGTTTGAGCAGTTCATTACTGTGTCGCTGCTGAAATGCGCCCCAGTCTCATTGACGATTAGGCTATCTCCGCTTATATCGCATGTCCCGTTCGGGAACGCGCTGCTGTAATGTGCTGCACCTACTACAAGCAGTGCGAATGATGCTATGAGGAACAACGCCACCTTTCCATCTTCACTTGCCATCTTAACACCCACTACCAACCCCGAACCAAACAGTCGAGTTGAAGAATATCTTTGTGCATGACGAGTTCCCGCCGACATACCCCCCCGTCGAAACGTTGAACTGCGTCGCGGCTATCGAGCTTGTATGCACATCTGCCGTGTTCAATAGCGGAATGTTCGTGGTGTCGGACAGGTTAGCCGATGCGATTGTCAGGCATGTCGGGGCTGATGTGTTCGTTGTGCTTTGCACCCAGTTGTTCGCCGCGCACGCCCCGGCAGTCGCCTTGGTCGCGTTCAGGGTGATTGTGATATTCGTGTTCGCGTAGTTCGACTTGTCATTGGTCCAGTTCCCTACCAGGGTTGCGATGTTCGCAGAAGACAGGTTGTTGAAGGCTGCCGAGGTGTATGTCCAGTTTTGGTAGTTTGCCTTGTTCGCAGACCAGTTGCCTACGAGCGTGGCGATATTAGCACTCGACAGGTTGTTGAATGCTCCCGATATGAACGACCAGGTCTGATAGCTTGTCTTGTCGTTAGTCCAGTTCCCGACGAGCGTCGCAATGTTCGCGCTTGAAAGGTTGTTGAAAGCCCCGGAAGTGTATGACCAGGTTTGGTAGCTCGATTTATCGTTCGTCCAGTTGCCGACAAGGGTGGCTATGTTGGCTGATGAGAGATTGTTGAAGGCTCCCGACGTATAAGACCAGGTTTGATAACTGGATTTGTCATTCGTCCAATTCCCGACCAAAGTAGCTATGTTTGCCGATGATAGGTTATTGAACGCCCCGGAGGTGTAAGACCACGTTTGGTAACTTGATTTGTCGGCGCTCCAATTTCCAACCGAGTTCTTGACATCCGTATAGGATAGATTGTTGAAGTCGGCATACTTGGCATAATCGCTCTTGTCCGCACTCCAGTTCCCTACGAGCGTTGCGATGTTTGCGGATGAGAGGTTGTTGTATGTCGGTATTGCTGTGCATACCGAGGTTATTCCGCTTGTTGAGGTTGTTGCATTTACCATCCATTGCCCTGCGCTGCATGTTGTTGTCGAGCCTGTTCTTGCGATGGTTGAATTGCCCATGAGCGTCGCTATTCCGGTTGTTGCCGTGTAGTTCACCTTGTCGTTCGTCCAGTTGCCTATGCTGTTTGTTATGTCCGTCAGGGTCAGGTTGGAAGTTCCGTTGTTATAGGCCGGGATAGTCCAGCATGAGGTTGAGTTCTGCAATGCCTGTCCCGCCGAGCAGTTTATCGCCTTGGAGTAATTGACCTTTTCGGCAGACCAATTGCCCACCGACCCGGCAACCTGAGAGTAAGAGAGATTGTTGAACGCGCCTGATATGTAAGTCCAAGTCTGGTAACTCGACTTGTCTGCCGACCAGTTTCCAACCGCATTGGCCACATCGGTATAGGAGAGGTTATTGAACAATCCGCCCATTTGCGACTTTGTGTAGTAATTCGATTTGTCCGAACTCCAATTGCCGACACTGTTGGCAACGTCGGAATATGATAGGTTGTTGAACAATCCACCCGTCTGCGCCTTAGTCCAATAGTTCCCCTTGTCGCCAGTCCATATCGGGTCGCTTTCAGCCGTAAGGAAAGCGGAACATGTCGGAACCGCGTCAATCTTGGTTATCGCCTGCCCTGCCGAACACGCGCCTGGGAAGCCTGTAAGATTTGCCCACGCTGTGCTTCCAGTGATATTGTTCGTTATGTTGTTGGTTATGTTTATCGTAGTGGTGAAGTTGTTTGTTATGTTGTTCGTGATGTTATTCACAGTCATTATGTTATTCGTTATGTTGTTTGTGATATTGTTGGTGATGTTGTTCGTTATGTTGTTGGTTATGATTTCGCCTCCGCCAATTGCCAACGCCCCTACGTTCTTCCAGTAATAGGAGTAGCTTCCGTTCACCCACTTCTGCCTGTCGCTGTTTATGTAGAACGAATAGAAGCTATCGTTCGTTACTCCTGAGATGTTTTCCTGTATCTGCCAATGCCCGTTCACAACTGCATCGGTAAAGGTTTCATTGTAGAACACGCCGCTTTCATTTTGGATGGTAGAAACGAGTAGAGTAAGGTTGCCGTCCACGCTTTTGTACTTCCCCTCGAACGTCATCATGTCAGCCGAGGCTATGCCGAGAATAAGAAGGATTGCGAATATTGCCTTAGTTTCCATATAGACACGCATATTGGGCGGTAGTCTTGGACTGCTCGAAGTTTTTAAGGATGTCTGCCTTGCCCTGTGCCGAAGCGTGGTCGCAGTCTATACCATTACTCATCTGGGAGCTTATCAAAGGGCATACCACCTTCCAATCCCTTTCCTGCGCATCGGAACAGCCTGTTTTAGGCACTTTCCCGAATATGTCGGTATAGATTGCCGATGCGCTGCTTGAAGCCAATAAGGGCGTGTTCTGCCATCCGTATGCGATTTTCAGCACCCCCACCCTTACCTGTTCCTTCCAGACATCGGGAGTAGTCATAGGAAAAGCAAGCCCCATGAGGAGAAGTAGCGAGGCACAGAACGCCAGGGAGTGATTATTCCTGACAGGCGACCAAGCCGTGTGCGTTTGGGTGATTGCCTCATGGGGCTGCAATGCGAGGATGAAATGCTTTTTTCTCATACAAAATCCCACCACTTCAATCTTTCGGAAAACTCTATCTCCAAAAGTGCTATCGTTCCGTTCAACTGACCACCTTCGGATTAAGGGGATGAAAAAAAGAAAAAGAGGGGACGCTGCCCCAAGGTTGGCTTATTCCTGCCTTTGATATAGGAACGCTCCCATCAAGAGGCCTAAGATTATCACAGCCCCCAAAATGGTTCCTATCGTTGAGGCTTGCCCGCTGAAATTCGCAATTCCCTGCAAGCCAGCCGCCGTCGCATTGGAGGCGACTGTCGAACAGTTCGCCCACGCGGGGTTGGCTTGGCAGGCTGCGAGCGTGTTGTTCGTAACCACTGTGAACTGGGTTCCCTGGACGCTTCCGAGAACCTGTCCGCCCACTGTAAGGGCTATCACGAACACCACAAAGGCAACAGCCAATGTCGCGCTCTCCATGAGTGAAACCACGTGTTTCACCTACTCCTTCTTTCCATAGAGGAACGCGCCCATGAGCAGCCCGATTATAATCACAGCACCAAGAATTGAACACGCTACAAGCCGAAGCCGTTAGCAGATTGTTCCTATAGTGCCGGATTGGGTTGCGAGGTTCGCAATGCCTGACAGTCCGCTCCCGGTTGCGTTGTACGCCACCGAGTTGAGGGTCTGCGAGGTCTGCACCGATGCGAGAACCTGCCCGCCGATTGATACTGCAACCACGAACACGACGAACGCGATTGCGAGATACGCGCTTTCCATTAGACTTACCAAATTCACCATCTCCGTTTTTCGTTTCTGCCACAGGCAGTGATGGTGTTGGCGTTCCCGCCATATATATACTCGTGTTTACAGCGTATACCATGTTACAGCCTGTCCATCTTACGAAGCGCGACCATCAAATCGGTCTTCCCGTTGAACGAAGTTATGGCATACACCCTGGAAGCCTCGACATAGCTCACTGTGCGCTTCTGTTTCCCTATGAGTTCCGACTGTATCCTGAGTATCTCCCTGTCTGTTTCCGGGGCAATCCTTCTTATCAGGCTTCGTTCCTTTGACATTTAACTCACCCTTCCCGCGAAGTATATCGAAGCGAGCAATCCGATTATGCAGAGCATCAGCCAAAGCGGGTCTAGGAAATTACCAGATACCATCAGGAAAGCCACAACCGTTGTCATAAACATCGTGTATGCCAATGCCCTTTCCTGCGTGTATCTTGAACCGATTATGTAGAAGCACAGGAAAATCGTGCCAAGTATCATCAAAGGAAACGTGTTGGAATATCCTGTGGCGGTTGTCATCACGCTTTTCGAGTAGTCAAATGCCGCTCCGAACCCGGTTATGTTTGAAGTATTCCCATAGGTGGTGTAAGATACGGCTGCTAGGCTGCCTGCGAGGGCGAAACATGCTATAAGATAGGTTACTATTTTCATATCTACAACCACCACTTATATAACGCCGCGAGAATTGCGAACACTATCCCTATTGTGATTGACAGTATTCCAAAGCCCATGACCCAACCGGGTACTCCTACATTCGCAGCCACCGGGCCTATCGCGCTTGTCATCCCAATAAGTATGTTTATCGAACTGAAAGTCAAAGCGATTGCCCCTGTTCCTGCCTGAGTTATCGCTCCTATGCCTGCAACAAGAGCGGTAGTCCAATCCTGCGTGCTTGATGCCGCATAGGTTGATTTTGCCAGGTCATCCGAAAAGTTGCTCATCTGGTTTGTGAAGTTCTGTGTCTGGTCTAATAGAAGGAATTGCGTGCCTGTGCTATTCCCCCCGTTGGCGATGTTGTTCACCAATGCGGTTGAATAGATGGTAACCGAAGCCGTCGCTATGAACAGGAGGGCAACCACGGACATCACATAGTTTTTCAGTTCCGCCATATCAAACCTTCAATCTATACGAGATTACAAATGCAACGATGGCAAAGATTATAGCGACTGCTGCTATGTTCAGAGGGACTATCCCGAACGCCAACCCAGCGAACATTGCGAATATCCCAAGTGTCATGCTTATCGCTATCGAACTCGTCATCAATGTTGCGCCTATGACTACGAGCATCACAAGAGCCAGGAAGCCATCCCGTCCATATGATGTCGGCGTGGCTGCCCCCACAGTGTAAGCCCCTGTATCTATGAGATGGTTGTAGCCTGCCGTGTCAATCCCAAAGAAATACCCGTTGTAGGTTCCGTTTATGTCAGGCAATGTGCAGGTTACTGTTCCCGAAGAACCCGCTATCTGATTGGAGCATACTGCGCCACCGCCTCCCAATCCGAACGCCGACACGTTGAGATAGGCTATGTTCCCGCTCGTGTCGGTTCCTGTGCATGAGATTATCCTTGTCGGGCTGTCATACGAGCATGAGCCTGTCAATGAGGTTATGTCTATCGGAAGCGTTGAAGGATTGACAACCAGAATTAGCTGGCATACCAATTCGGTGGATGAGCATGGTATCGCCCTGTTTGAATAGTCCTGCAATAAAGCCCCCGTCGAGCTTAGAACCGAGAAGTGGTATAATTGGGAAACTGGTTGGAGTGTTTGCGTTGTGCTTCCGAAGGCATCAACAAGGAAAGAGCCTATGACTATGTTCTCCGAGGTTACCGGGCTTATCTGCTGTATCTTCACAGATACGTTGAGCAATGGGGTATATGTGTTATCAACCACGAATATCTGAACGAGCTTCGACGAGTTGCCCATTGAAAGGAGATAGACCTTGTAAGTCGTCGCGTTCGCGTTGTAGTTCCCTGGGAAGTGATACCATTGGACGGGGGCGTAGCCGGGGGATGTTATCGTGTCCGTCAGTTGGGCATAGGCTGTTCCATCCTCCGGGTTGACGCATAGGCTGAAATTCTGTGTGGCATTTCCACCTCCTGTGAAGTTCCCGGTTTGTATCGTTCCTCCGATTACCTGCTGGATATTTGAACTGACATTGAATGGTATAAGGGCGTTCGTCAATAAGTCATAGGCAATCCAGGTTACTGCTGTGGCGTTCGAGCCTCCGCAGTATTCGAGTGATGCCGAGTTGAACCCGGTGTATGGGTGGCTGTCGGCCCCGTAGCCGTCCCACGTCCTGGTTCCGTTTATGTCTAAACAGGCGGTGTCATTGTCGAAAGGCAAATCAGTTCCAGCATCCGCAAAGCCGTTTCCGGTTCCGTCAGTTATGTCGCAGAATCTTTTAGCCATCGAGCCATTCGCAAGGCTCCAGATATTCCCGTATGTCGAGGTTGAGAATGTGTTTGCCGCATAGCTCGAAGTTGAATGAACCCACAAGTTAGAGGTGCAGTTGTTCAGGAGGTAGGTATCATAATAGTCCATTGTGTCGATGCAATAGCCACTGGTCGTTATCGTGTTGTTGTAGAACAGTGAATACCTGTCCCCGGAACCTATTCTCAATCCAGCCAAATCCCCGGTTCCGCTTCCGGTTATCACATTGTCTGAGATTGTGTTGGATGGGGAATAGACATCAAGCTCTATCATCGCACCGGTATTTGTTGCATTTACCAAATTCCTCAATACGTTGTTGTAGAACGAATTGACACCGTAGCTCCCTGTGATATATACCCCCCTTTCTCCGGTCGCGGTTATCGTATTGTCGGTTATATTATTTTCCTGTGAACGGTCTAACACCACTCCCGCCTCTCCTGCCGAGGTTATTGTGTTGTTCGTTACAGTGCCGTTCACAGCTCTATATAAGTAAATGCCTGAGCCGATGGAGTTGATGATGCAGTTCCTTATAGTGCTGCTTGAATTGTAAGTGTATATCCCATTTCCTGCGGTTGTTGTTTCCACTGTGTACCCTTGGCAGTCATAGGTTATGTTCTCTGCAGTCAAGACAACAGCATCGTTTCCATCTATTGACACGCTCTCGCTTTGGCATATCACCTGGTTAGGAGTGGTTGCCGTGTAAGGCATGTCGGTCTGACCCACAAGAACATCGCAGCCTTCCGGCGGTGTTGGCGGTGTTGCATTGCCTCCCACATACGGATGCCCGTCCTCGCTTGCGCCTATCCAGCGGTATGGGATTGCCCACGAGCATCCGAGTTGAGATGAACATGTTTCATTGGTGAGCGTGTATTCGTCTCCGCAATAATATCCGCCCATATTCGTTGAGCATACCTCATCCCAAGCGCATCCATATTGCGCCTCGCATGGTGTCTGTGTCTCTATTGCCTCACAAGCCGTAGGAGTTCCTATACACGAGTATTCGGTTCCCATTAGGCACGCCGTCTCGCTGCTGAACGGCAAATCCGTTCCAGTCGTCGCCCATGTTTCCCCGCTTATGTCGCAGAAGGCGGATGCGGGCGTTCCGTTCGCCGTGTTCCAGATGTTCCCGCTTGTGCTGTCGTTGAAGGTGTTGCCGAGCTCCGAACTGTCGCTCACCCACAGGTCTGATGTGCAGTTGTTGCCGAGGTAGGTGTCGAGGTCGCCCATTAGGTAGAAGCAGTATTCTCCGCTTATGATGGTGTTGTTTATGAAGAACGCCCCAGCGTCAGAGCTTCCTGTCGAGATGCCGTTGGCTGATGGGGCGTTTATGATGTTGTTGGTGAAATTGTTTTCTGGGGCGGATACATCTAATAAGATAGCGGTGTCGTATGCAGACGCTCCTATCATGTCTGTCGATATTGAGTTGTTGGATATTGAGTTATTGGAGGAGGAAACAACAAATATCGAGACCGCTCCCGCGTTGTCTATGGCATTGTTATAAACTTGGTTGTTGTTTGAACTAGCCACCACTATGTTTCTGTTTGTATTGTTGCTTATGATGTTGTTGTAAATCCGGTTGTTGGAACAGGAGTCTGACATATACACACCCATCTCATTGCTGTTTAGTGCATTGTCATGAATCTGGTTGCCATTCGAGGCTATTAGGGTTATTCCTTTGTCTATGTTATTAGTGAATGAGTTGTTGAAGATGTGGTTGTCTGAGGATTGGTCAAGAAACACGCCATAGCCAATGCCTCTCTCTGTATTGTTGTAGACTTGGTTGTCAAAGCTTGACAGCATATTGACAAGTGCTTCTGACCAGTTTGCAGCTATGCAGTTCCTGACAACTGAGCCGTTGGAGTTGGCTAGATAGATGGCTTTGTGGTCTGGGGCAGCGACATAATGCCCGACCAGTGTAAGTCCGCTGCAGTCTATTGTGATGTTGGGCGCGTTGACAAGAATGCCATCGGTGTCGGTTCCTGCGTTGTTGTCTGTTACGACCGATGTGTTTGATATTGAGCTGTAATCCGCGCCCGTATCAAGGTTTATTGCATTTCCGAAGTCGTTTATCACGCAGTTCTCCACCCTCGTCCCGTTCTGGTCTGAGTATATCCCAGTTCCCGTCCCGTCGCCTGTTACTGAATATCCGTCGCAGTCTATGGTTACGTCGGGTGCGCTGACTATCAGGCAGCTTCCGGTTGCGGTGTAGTCATCGGTCATTGTCAGGTTGCCCATAACCGCCGTGTCGTTGCAGGTTGCCGAATAGGCGAAGCTGGTGAGGATTAGGATGGCAAGAACGAAATAGCTGGGCTTAACCCATCCGGTTGAAACGTCCAACTCCAAATGTTTTCCGTTCCTTTTTCTCATTCCCTCACCAACCCGACTATCACCGTGAGCATCGTTCCCAACGCCGTCAATAATGGAAGCATCTGCAATATCTGGCTTTGCAAAGCCATGTCGTTCTGCACCGCGATTGGCATTGACTGAGCCACTCCGTTATAGACCTGCACGAAAGACGGAACCACCAGGAATTCTATGAAGACAAGAATGACCGAGATTATGAAGAACGCCGGGTGGGTGCGTATCATCAAGCCTGAGAAGACGGCGGCTAAACTCATGCCGATTGCTATGAAGATGGCGACGTTGTTCAAAGAGGTATAGAATTGTTGTAGGTCGGCGGCGTATGAACCGAGCAGCCCTGTGCCTGAGATAGACAGGAATACCATCAGCCCCACAAGTACGAATATCCCGAACACGAGCAGCGTGAAGGCTGCGAATATTGCGTCTATGAGGTTTGACATGAAGTTATCTCTTTTTGCTGCTCCCGATTAGACCGCGAATGCTGAACCCTGTCTTTTCCGCCTTCAGTCCGATTGACTTGGTTGTCTTGATGCCAAGCTCCCTGGCGATGAACGAAGGCTGATACCTTCCCTTCTGCCGTTTGCGCCTCATTCCGCTTAAATCGTTGCCATCGCCGGAGGGAAAGAGGCCGCCAAGACCGCCGGGTATCTTGGGTTTGGTTGGTATCTCTATCTGTGGGATGCCTATGCCTGGGACTTCCGGGGGCTTGGTATTGAAATCCGTCTTGCCAATCGTTATCTGCGGCTGTGCCTGTGTTTCCAACTGCCTCAATCCCTGCCCGGTTATCTGGGTTAGCCCTGTGAGTTGCGAAGTGGTTGATGTTGTCCCTGTGAACTGCCTCGTTATCTCCTTTTGCGTTGTGGTTTGCGATGTGAATTGGCTTGTGAGTTGCCCTCCGTTTTGGAGGTCGCTTTGCCTTAGTTGGGTTGTCTGTCTTGTAAGCTGCGCCTCGCCCTGCTTTGTTATTGTTACCTGCTTGACAAGTTGAGCCGAAGCCTGTGAAACTGTTGCAGCCATGAACTGCGAGGCTTCCAGTTTCTGCGGGGCGTATTGGGCATAGCTCGAAGTCGTCGTCATTCCGCTTACCCTTGGAACTGCGTATCTCCCGAACTGGTTTTCGTTCTGCGACTTCACTTCAGTTGTGAACTTTGCGAGATTGATACTCCCTCCGCCTGTTCCGGTTGGAACTATGTTTGCAGGCTTCATCTTTATCCTGGTGCTTTCCAACGCCGTGCTGATGTCGCTCATTGATATTGGCTTGTCGTATTCGGCTGGATTGTATTGGAGTTGCTTTTGCCCTCCCTTGGTTGGCATTATATCAGACATCTTATAGGGTGCTTCCGGGGGCTTGTAGCCTGGGAGGAACGCCTCGCCCCCGCTTTCCAACTTGATTGTCGCTTCTATCGGGAGCTTTGCCGTTGTCTTCGCTGGCAATGTTTCGCTTACTGTGAAGCCTGTAAGGAGATTGCCTTTTGGAAGCTGCTTTGCCTCCGGCTTGAAGTTGATGGTCGGTTCCTGCCTGATTTGTATTGGAACCTCCGACGTTCCCATGACACGCCCTAGTTCATCGAAGGCAAATATCTGCTGCCCTTTCTGCGTAAGCCCAAAGCCTATCTGCCCTTTCTCCGATGTAAGCAATCCGCCTATCTGCTTCCCGCCTTGCGAGATTGAAACCTCAACTCCCGATGGAGTGTTCTTAGTTGCCATCCTGGTTATGTAAGACGGCGTGAATACTCCGCTTGATGGTATTCGCTGGAATAGAGTAACGTCGGAAGAACCCAATGCCCTCTGTGGAACGTTCTCGAATACCGGAATTGCCTCGCGCCCTGCTGTTACTCTTGTATCTCCCAGGATGGTTGTTTCCTTCATGCTTTCGGTTACAAGGAAATTCCCTTTTAGGGTTGATAATGGGGTTTGAGCCGTTACCAATCTAGCCTCACCAAGGCTTACGCTTTCCCTTGGCTTTCCGCTTATCGTTATCTGGTCGCTCAGTTTGGCGGTTGTGGTGGATTGTATCTTGTAGCCTGAAACCTCATTGGCATTTACCCTAAATGTCTGCGCGGTGTCGGTAACCTGCGAGGCGACTTTTATATCCCCAAGCAATCCGGTTGTTTGAACTGTCCTTGCAGGCTGAACCTTGGCATCGCTTCCGAATACCTTTCCGCCAACCGCGCCAAATGCCATCATCTCGGCAACTTCAACTCCAAGCTCGAGCTTTTGGGTTGATGTTCCGTATGTCCCGGTGCTTACCGCCTCTCCTTGCCCGAATGGTGAGATTAGCAACGCCCCGCTAGTCGCCCCTGCTGCAATTGTCTTTGGCGAGAGTTCCCCGATGAATGGAAGGGTTACACTTGTCGGGACATACTTCATTGCCGGATATGCCAAAGTGGCGAGTTCGGTTATCCTCTCGGCCCCGTAGCCCGCCAAGCCCGACATCGTATCCCTAAACGCCTTGTTGCCTCCCTGATTGACACTCTCGCCCGTGTTAAAGATTGACGTGCGCTGCGGTTCGACTGTTGGAGGTACTTGGGAAAATATTATGCCTTCGCCACTCGGAAGCCTCACCCCTCCGACTACTCCCGGTGCGCTTAACGCTGTCTGCTCCGCCATCAACTGCGCCGCCTGGGTTTTATCTATCTCATAAGCCACGTTCTTTTCTCCCGTATAGACCGTGTATTGCGCCACAGGGGAAAATAGTTGCGCCTCTGCCTTTCCAACTGTCGGAGCTTGGTATGCCTGGTAGCCATAAGGTGATTTCGACGGCTCAACCGACATCAATGGGGCAGGCGCAACAAAATTGACCTCATACCCAGATACGCTGCTCATCCCTCCGAACACTGGCGCACCCTGAACCTCGAAGGTCTGAACGGGCGATGGGGCTTTCTCGCCGATGTATGTTAAACTTCCCGAAGTCGGGGCGAATGTTACAGGCTTCAATGGACTTGGGGAATATTGGGCTGCCTGCTGCGCCACATTCTGCGCCTGCGCCACTGGACTACTCGGCGCGGCTTTTGCATAAAGAGCCTGGTATTCCGGCGCGTCGGGATTTCCGTATGCCAACCCCATCTGAAAGAGTATCTGCTGCTTTTGTTCGGTGGTGAGGTTCGATGATTGTGTTGTTGGAGTTGATTGCGGAGGGGAATAGGATGCCGCCGGAACCTGCGAAGCCGGGACTGTCTGCTGCGGCGTTCCGCCTGGGGAGTTTATAGTCGGGTCAACCGTCCATGTCGCCCTCTGTGCGTCCGTTCCCGCGTTGTAAGTAGCCTGCGAAACGTAGATAGCCATCCATGCACCGTTCAATCTATGATGTTACAGATATATAATCCTATGTTACAAACGGGATTTGCACGCCTGTCTTTGCCGGGGCGGTTGTGTTCGTGGCAGGCGGGTTGACCGGGCGATAAACGCCCCCGCATTGCTGTATCACCTGGTTGTAGCCGTTCTCCATCACCGCGTTCTGGGATGCCATCGTGTTCTGCCATGACTTCTGCGCACCGTCCATTATCAGATAGGCGAACAGGCAAGCCACGATTAGGCTGATGATGGGCCCGTATTTGTAGATGAAGTCCTCGTTCTTGACACGCTCCGCCTCGCGCCTTGCGGCTGTTATGTATTCCTTGGTGGCTTTCGACGTGTTCAAATCGGTTATGCGGGAGTGAGTTGCCATCAGTTCCCTTAATTTCATCTCGAATACGCTTCTGTTCTCCTCGTTGATGGTTCCTGATACGTCCCTGATGAACGCCTCCTTTTGGGTTATCGGGACGTTCTTGGGGGTGTAGTTCTCAGGCTCGTACTTGTCGGGAATGTCCTCTATGATTTCGATTTCGTTTTTTTTGTTCATGGTTTCCATTATAGCGATGTCCTTCTCCACCCCCTTGAAGCCGGGGAAGCCTTTAAGCCCGATGCGGAACCACCTTACCTTGTTCTTCGAGATTATCCAGCCTTGGCATCTCCTTATCGGATTGCCTTCCTTGTCCTCCAATCTCACAGTGTAGTATTTCCTTGGGACGTATGGGTTGATGTTGTAGAACATTACGAACATCAGGAGTATTGCCCCCCAGAAGACTATGAAAGCCGCCGTGAACAATACGAGGAAGATGTCAATGCCGAATAGTTCCATTTAGATACCTCCATTTCTCAGAAAAGTCCCCATAGCTTCGGGCGTTCCGCCTGCAACTGCGGCTGCCCCTGATACGTCGTGTTTATCGTCGGGAATATGTATTGCTTGTCCGTCATCGAGCGCATCAATGCGTTCGACATCAATCCGCAGAACTGGTGGTGTATGTCCTTGGCGTTCTCGATTGTCAATTCGTATTCGTTCAGGTGAAGGAAAAGCAAATCGAGGAAATTCAGGTTGTCTAATTGGTAGATTTGCCTGACGTTGTTCTCCTTGTTCTCGGCGAGATAG
>Ga0208102_1000474_pt1 | contig 13366 bp, 13 predicted proteins | sample CryBogmetaGMA17M_FD_184549 | JGI IMG/M metagenome (GOLD analysis project Ga0208102, IMG submission 184549) | Freshwater microbial communities from Crystal Bog, Wisconsin, USA - MA17M (SPAdes) | ecosystem: Environmental > Aquatic > Freshwater > Lake | place: Crystal Bog, Wisconsin, USA...
GAGCACTATTACGTCATCCAGCCGGATTTTCGCTACTGGGGGCGCCGTTTTGATGAAAATGGAAGCAAGCCGGTGGCGGAAGATTTTGAATATCATTCCGGGACAAATCCGTGGCAATTGAGTATCAACGAAATGCGCGAGGCCATATAGAGAGCACATGATACCCTACGGGAGACAATGGATTGATGAGGACGACATTCAGGCCGTTGTCGAGGTTTTAAGGTCTGACTGGCTGACGACAGGGCCCTGTGTCGAATCGTTCGAAAATGCGTTTGCCGAACAGGTCGGTGCAAATTATGCTGTGGCCGTGAGCAGCGGCACAGCGGCCTTGCATGCAGCCATGTTCGCCCTTGGCATCGGCCCGGGAGACGAGGTGATCATTCCTGCCATGACCTTTGCCGCTACCGCCAATTGTGTTGTCTTTCAGGGGGGAACCCCCGTTTTTGCCGATGTGGAACCGGATACGCTCCTGATCGATCCGCGTGATGCGGAAAAAAGGATCACCTCAAAAACGAAAGCCGTTATTGCCGTAGATTACGCGGGTCAGCCCTGCGATTATGGAGCACTGAAGACCATCGCGAGTCGATCCGGATCCGGCATTGCGCTGGTCGATGACGCCTGTCATGCCCTCGGTGCGAAATACAGAAATGCGCCTGTCGGATCCATTGCCGACTTGAGCGCCTTCAGCTTTCATCCCGTCAAGCATATCACCACTGGCGAGGGGGGAATGATTACCACGGATGATGAGGATCTGGCGCAACGCATGCGCATCTTCCGCAATCATGGGATTATGACGGATCACCGGCAGCGGGAGAGCCGGGGTTCATGGTTTTACGAAATGGTCGATTTGGGATACAATTATCGTCTGACGGATTTTCAGTGTGCCCTGGGAATGAGCCAGCTTAAGAAACTATCGGAATGGGTGAGACGCAGACAATCTATCGCCGGCCTGTATGATGAAGCTTTCAAGGAAATACAGTCTGTGCAGCCGCTGCAAGTGAAAAAGGATGTCTTGCACGCTTACCATCTTTACGTGGTGCGCCTTAATTCAGAAAACCCGCATCATGATCGATCAACCATTTTCAGGAAGCTTCGGAATCTGGGTATCGGCGTGAATGTCCATTATGTCCCCGTTCATCTGCACCCTTTTTACAGAAAGCGCTTCCATACCGTGCCGGGAATGTGTCCGGTGGCGGAGAAAGCCTACGAACAAATTATCAGTCTGCCGTTATTCCCGGGGATGATCGATGCGGATGTTGCCACCGTCATTGAGGCGGTGCGAAAAGTGACGATATAAAAATTAACTTTTCAGGATCGATGAAAATTGGTTTGGGTACAGCCCAGTTCGGACTTGATTATGGTATATCTAATCCGCTGGGTAAAACCCCCGTCGCAGAAGTAAAAAGAATTTTGGACGCTGCGGCAGAAAACGGGGTTCATGTCATTGATACTGCAAGTCTCTATGGCGACAGCGAAAACGTTTTAGGTCAATGCCTAGGTGAACATCACTCGTTTCATATTATTACCAAGACGCCCCAATACAATAAATCCCTGATTAATGAGGAAAATGCGGAACAGTTAAAAAAAGTTTTTCATGAGTCCTTAGCGAGATTAAAACAATCATCGCTCTATGGGCTTCTCGTTCACAATGCAGACGATCTGCTGGCTCAGGATGGCGCCGCTCTCTGGGAAGCCATAAACGATATTAAAAACAAGGGGCTGGTGAAAAAAATCGGCGCCTCTGTCTATTCTGCAAGGCAGATCGATGCGATCCTGGAGAAATTTCCCATCGATTTGATCCAGCTTCCCGTAAACATATTGGACCAGCGCCTGATCGGGAGCGGGCATCTTGAACGGTTGAAAGAACGCGGCATTGAAGTTCATGCCCGTTCGGCGTTCCTCCAGGGATTGCTCCTCATGGATCCATCAGACCTGCCTGATTATTTTTGTTCCATTCGGTTACACCTGCAGCAGTATCACCGATTCATTGGAGCAAGAAATGTGTCGCCGGTCAAATCGGCGTTGGAATTCGTTCTGAATCTTGAAGAGGTTGATACGGTGATCATCGGCGTCGCGAGTTTAACGCAGCTTGAGGAAATAATGCATGCATGCGTCGATGATCCCGAGATGACCGCAGATGATTATAGAAATTTTGCCTGGAGCGATGAGGGAATTCTCGATCCATCCCGATGGAAGGTTATAAACAGATGAATCATTTTTGGACATTGTGATTTGACTGAGCGAAAAATGAGGACAATAGCCATACTTCAAGCAAGGGTTTCATCAAAGAGATTGCCCGGCAAGGTGCTTAAACCGATTTTGGGAATTCCCATGTTGCAGCATCAGATCGAGCGGATTTTGCGCGCCGACAGAATCGATCAGCTTGTCATTGCCACCAGCACGGATATGAGCGACAACAGGATTGAGGATTTATGTAAAAGAATTGGGGTGCCTATTTTCCGCGGCCAATTGGATGATGTCCTGGATCGCTCCTATCATGCGGCTTTGCCTTATCATCCGGAACATATCGTCCGTTTAACGGGGGACTGCCCGCTCACTGATCCCGATATCATAAATCAAGTGATCGATTTTTATTTTCAAGGTGATTATGATTATGCATCGAATGCCATCGAACCAACATTCCCGGATGGGCTAGATGTAGAAATCTTCCGTTTTTCAGCTTTGGCAGAGGCATGGAAAGAGGCCCATCTGCCCTCTCAGCGTGAGCACGTAACCCCCTTTATTCACCAGCAGCCGGATCGATACCGGATAGGCCATTATAAAAATATGGAGGATCTATCTCATCTGCGCTGGACGGTGGATGGGCCGGAGGACTTTAATCTTATAAATAAAATTTATGAGGAGATTTATCCTGTTAAGCATGATTTCCGTATGGCGGACATCCATAACCTGCTTAAGCAAAGACCGGAATGGTTGACCATCAATCAGCAATATAGAAGGAATGAGGGATTCATGCAATCGCTACAGGAAGATAGGCGGAATAATAATATGAAACGCTTGAATTTAGAGAAATCAATCGCCATACAGGAACATGCAAAAAGACGCATCCCAGGACTCTCTCAACTTCTTTCCAAACGTCCCGATCAATTTTCTTATGGTGTCTGGCCTGGATACTTCAGCCGGGCGAAAGGTGTCGAGATATGGGATCTGGACATGAATCATTACATTGATATGAGCATCGGCGGCATAGGAGCCAATGTGTTGGGCTATGCGGATCCGGATGTAGACCGGGCCGTTATAGAGGCCATCGGCAAGGGAACAAGCGCTTCCCTGAACTGCCCTGAGGAGGTGGAATTGGCGGATCTCCTCTGTGAACTCCATACCTGGGCAGAAAAGGTCCGATTTGCACGCACGGGAGGAGAAGCCATGGCCGTTGCCGTCAGGATTGCCAGGGCTTACACAGGACGCGACAAGATTGCTTTTTGCGGTTACCATGGATGGCATGATTGGTACTTGTCAGCCAATTTAGGAACTGAAAATGCCTTGGGTGAACACCTGCTTCCCGGTCTCGATCCAGCGGGTGTTCCGAAAGCCCTCCGTGGGACGTCTTTTCCCTTTCGATATAATCAATTGAAAGATCTTGAAGCCGTTTTGGAATCCAATAAAAATGAAATCGCTGCTATTGTTATGGAACCTCTTCGCAATGAACGGCCAACCCCTGATTTCATCAAGGGGGTCAGACAACTTGCAACGTCAACTGCAGCAGTTTTAATCATTGATGAAATTTCAGCCGGTTTCCGAATGAATACTGGCGGGGCGCATCTCATTCTCGGGATGGAACCGGACATGGCCGTTTTTTCAAAGGCGTTGGGAAACGGTTATCCTATGGCAGCAATTATTGGAAAAAATACCGTTATGGATGCCGCTCAGATAAGTTTCATCAGCAGCACCTACTGGACGGAAAGAATCGGGCCAGTGGCAGCTCTGGCTACAATAATAAAGCATCGCCATAACAATGTAGGGGAACACCTAATGAAGATAGGCGGGATGGTGCAGAAAGGTTGGCAGGATCTGTTTTCAAAACACGGAATCGGGATACATATAGGTGGAATCCCGCCTATGAGTCATTTCACATTCGATCATAAAAAGGCACTTGTCCTGAAAGCTCTGTTCGTTCAGACCATGCTTGAGAAAGGTTTTCTGGCCACGACCGGTTTCTACGCCATGTTTGCCCATCAAGAGGAACATGTGAAAGCGTACCTAGATGCCGTTGATCAGGTTCTCCCTTTCCTCAATGAAGCAATTAGTTCAAACCAGCCAGAATGTTTTCTTATCGGCCAACCCGCCACATCCGGCTTTAAAAGGCTAAACTGAAGAGTTTACTTCATGGATTTTCAGTTTAAAATAGGTCTGAAGCTTTATTCTACAAATACTGACTTAATACCAGAGGCGATCCTTTTAAAGGACCAGTTTTTCAAATTTATTGAATTATATATCATTCCCGGTTCCTATAATAAAACGATCAGTGACTGGAAAGAATTTGATGTACCCTATGTCATTCACGCCCCGCACTTTTTTCAAGGCGTTAATCTTGCGCAACGGGACAAGAGGGAAACAAATCTCTTATCTTATAATGAAGCAAGGCTTTTTGCCGATGAGCTTAATGCGGATATGATCATCGCACATGGAGGGAATAAAGGCTCCCTTGATGAAACGATTCGACAAATAAGGAGCATAAACGATAAACGAATTATTCTTGAAAACAAGCCCAGGTTAGGACTGAATAATGAAATATGCGTTGGCTGGTCACCGGCCGAATTCAGAAAGATTTTTAGTGAGAATGTCATTAACGGCATTGCCCTTGATTTTGGTCATGCTTCTTGTGCAGCACGATCCTTAGGTATGGATGTAATGGACGTTGTTGAAGAGTTCATATTGTTTAATCCCAAGATTTTTCATTTGACCGATAGCGATAGCTTATCTGAACAAGATCAACATTATAATTTAGGGAAGGGGAATCTGAACCTTTTAAAGTTTATAAATGTGATGCCCGTTAATGGGCGGTTAACCATCGAAACGCCAAGAGACGCATCAAGGGGATTAGCCGATTTTATGGATGATGTGGCATATTTGAGGAATCTATTAACATCCAAGGAAAATTTATGAGAAAGGAAGTTTCCATCAAGGGAAAACAGATCGGAGAAGGGTTGCCCGTTTACGTGATTGCTGAAATGTCCGCGAACCATAATGGCGAGTTTGATCAAGCGGTGAGAATAATCCATGCTGCGAAGGAAGCGGGTGCAAATGCTATAAAACTGCAAACTTATACGCCCGATACGATGACTATTGATTGCGGCAAAGTTGACTTTCTTGTTGGTGAGGGAACTCTTTGGGAAGGCCGCAATCTCTATGAGTTATACGCAGAGGCTTTTACTCCATGGGAGTGGCAACCAAAATTAAAACAAATTGCGGAGGGTATTGGACTGCATCTCTTTTCAACACCTTTTGATTCGACCGCCGTGGAATTTCTTGAAGAAATGGATGTGCCGGCATACAAAGTCGCGTCATTTGAATTGGTGGACATTCCCTTACTCCAGAAAATCGGTTCCACGAAGAAGCCTGTGATCATGTCAACCGGCATGGCAAGCCTTACAGAAATTGAGGAAGCGGTCATGACATTAAGGGAAGCAGGCTGCTCGGAAATCGCAATATTGAAATGCACAAGTGCATACCCTGCTCCGGCAGAGGAAATGAATCTCAGAACGATACCACATCTTTCGGAGGCATTCGGTTGTCCGGTGGGCCTGTCTGACCATACCTTGGGAATAGCCGTCCCTATAGCGGCCGTTTCTTTAGGTGCGTGTATTATTGAAAAGCATTTTACCTTGTCGCGCGCAATTCCGGGACCGGATAGCGCTTTTTCTCTCGAGCCTCAAGAATTCTGGGAAATGGTAAAAGCCATCCGAATTGCGGAAAAGGCACTGGGCACAATAATATATGCACCAAGTGCACAAGAGAAAAAGATGCGGGCATACAGACGCTCCCTTTTTGTTGTCAAAGATGTGAAAGCTGGAGAGAGATTCACACAAGATAACGTGAGGTCAATCCGTCCCGGATACGGTTTGCACACCAAGTATTTAGGCAACATATTGGGGCGTAATGCATCCAGAGATATTGAGCGCGGTACGCCTGTTTCCTGGGATCTGGTCGGTTAGCTTCATGGGAGGGAACGGAATGAACAGCAGTTGTCAGGGCAAAGTCCTGTTGGAACGGGAGGGACGGAGAATCATCTCATGCAACATATGTGGGTACAATCACGTCGTACCGATGTATAACGAGTCGGAACTGGAAAAGTTTTATGAAAATATATATTCCGAAAGCACCCCGAGCTTTCTCTGGCATGAAAAAGTTGAAAACATTAAAAGATTAACAAAAGTGGGGAAAGTACTGGATGTCGGTTGTTGGGAAGGCCAACAACTTGAGTATTTTATGAAGGCCGGATGGAGATGTGTTGGGACAGAGCTGAACAGGAGAGCCGCAAACGAAGCCATCTCTAAAGGAATTGATGTCCATCAAATATCGATCAGGGAGTTCTTTCGTCAATTTGAAAATGAAAAATGGGATGTCATCAACATTGCTTATATACTTGAGCATGTTCCTGATCCGATAGATCTATTGATCAAATTGAAGAAACATTTAGAAAAGGATGGCATCATAATTGTCGAGGTACCAAATGATTTCAGTCCGCTTCAATTAGCCTATATTACTGAACACAAGATCGAACCTTATTGGATCGTGCTGCCTGACCATTTGAACTATTTTAACAGGCAGGGCCTTGAAAATCTTGTGAAAAAAACGGGATTTAGCATTATTCACGGAGAAGCATCTTTCCCCATGGAGCTGTTTCTTCTAATGGGCGACAACTATTTGCATGATAGATCAATAGGCAAAAATTCATTTCAAAAAGTCGTAGCAATGGAGAGGATCCTGCGTAATTACAATTCAAGAATGGTTTCAGAATTGTATGCAAATCTATTTATGTGCGGTGTGGGTAGAAGCATAATTCTTTATTTAAAATCCTCCGAAAGTTAATGAGAATTTGTGCCTTTTCCGATATCCATGGAAATGGGCCTGCATTTAGGGTCGCAAAAAAAAAGATCCTGAAGGAAGCAGCCGATCTAAACATATTTCTCGGCGATCTATGCGGATATTACTTTGATCAGGAAGAAATTTTCGCGGAGCTTCTTAATCTGCCAAATTTGATTGCTCTTCGGGGAAATCATGACCAGATGTTTTTAGAAATTTTCCGCGGAAATGAAAAGCTCCGGAAAGATTATTTGGAAAAGTATGGTCGTTCTATTGAATATCTGCTCGAAAAGGACTGTAACGAAATAGCTGATTGGTTAGCGCAGTTACCGGGATCATCCATTCAGCTTACAAAAGGATTAACCGCTGCCCACGGTAGCCCTTGGGATCCAGTCGATGGTTATGTTTATCCTGACACCGCCTTGGATCTTTTTCTTGAAGAATCTTCGAATCTCTTTCTCATGGGTCATACGCACTACCCGATGAAAAAGCTGATTGGTGAGAAACTGATAGTGAATCCCGGTTCCATCGGGCAGCCAAGAAATGGCGGCTTGCCAAGCTACGCTGTCATCAATGATGCATCTGGAAAAGTTAAATTTCAAGATGTGCCTTACAATTGTGGAAACATACTTAGACAAATTGAGCAAATCGACCACAACAACAAATACCTGAAAGATGTAATATTGCGTTATGCGTGAAGATGAACCTCCCATTCTAATTTCTGCCGTGTCTGGGGACATCGGTTATTCAGTAGTGCAAGCTTTGCAAGCCAAAGCGTTCCGAATCATTGGCTGTGATCTGAAGCCCTACACGCCGGTACGACATCTGCTTGATAATTTTTATGAAGTGCCTCCGGCAACAGATCCAGAAAATTATTTCATTGCAATAAAAAAAATCATTAATGAGGAGCGCCTTCAATTCTTCTTGCCGATTTCTGAACCGGAAATCGCACTTATCCATAACAGGAGAGAAGAATTTACTGATCTTAATATTAAGCTTCTTTTAAATAATCGATTAATACTGGATACGTTTCTTAATAAGATGAAAACAGTACGATTTTTATCCAAAATCGGGATCAAAGTGCCTAAGACGTCTTTGCTGCATGAATATCAAGAGCATTTTGAATTCCCTGTTATCGTTAAATCGCTTGAGGGGTATGGCAGTAATAAATTGTGCAAAGTTGATAACAAGTATGATTTGGAATACATCAAAAGAAAATATGACTCATCATACATTATCCAGGAATGCATCGGTACACCAGAGGAGGAATATACAACAGGTGTCTTTTCCGATGGTAAAAATATTTCGTCCATTTCATTTAGGCGAAAACTCGGTGTAGACGGTACAACGCTTGAAGCAATATTAGTGCATGAAAACCGTCTACATGAATTATCGTGTAAAATTGCAGAGGCTACTTCCCTGACCGGAAGTATAAACATCCAATCCCGGCGGTTGGAAGACATATTCATCCCCTTTGAAATAAACCCAAGAATATCCGGTACCATTCTGTTTCGAAAACAATTTGGCTTTGATGACGTCAGTTGGTGGATCGATATGCTATCTAATAAGGAATATCATTATAAACCTCTGTATAAATCGGGTATGGCTTTTCGATACTATTCGCAATATTATTACGGTATGGAAAGAATAGAATCAATATGAAATACATCATTGCCACAACAAAGAGCTGGAATGTTGAGGCAGCCAATGATTTTTCAAAGCGTTATGACTGCCAGATAATCAGTAGCCCCGAAGAATTGACTCTGGAACGAGTGGAATTATACCAGCCAACTTGCATTTTTTTCCCCCATTGGTCTTGGATTATACCGGAAGCGATCTATTTCAATTTTTCTTGTGTTGTATTTCATATGACAGATCTTCCCTACGGCCGTGGCGGTAGTCCCTTGCAGAATCTGATCATACGGGGGATCAAGCATACAAAAATATCAGCAATCAAAGTTGAAAAGGACATTGACGCTGGCCCTGTGTATCTTAAAAGCGACCTTTGCATAGAAGGAACAGCCGAAGAAGTTTTAAGACGAGCATCTTCGATCATATTTGAAATGATTGAGAAAATCATAAAGGACCGTCTGGTACCAATGCCACAGGAAGGTGAGATTATCATGTTTAAAAGGAGGACACCTGCCCAAAGCGCGCTACCCAAATCAGGAACCTACGAGGAAGTTCTATCCTTTATTCGCATGCTGGATGGTGAGGGTTATCCACCTGCGTTCATTAACTACGGGAAATTCAAAATCTCCTTTTCCCGCGCCGCGATAAAAGAAGGCTCCATTCTGGCCGATGCAAAAATAGAAACAATCGAGGAATAGTTAAAGATGAATAAGATAATGGTTGTTGCCGCGCACCCTGATGATGAGATACTTGGTTGTGGAGGAACTTTGTTGAAGCACATATGTCAGGGAGATGAATTATACGTGTTGATCTTGGGTGAAGGGATAACTTCACGAACAAGCGTGCTTCAACAAGAACGGGAGAAGAGGGTCAATATTCTCGAATCCGCAGTAAAGAAAGTTGGACATTTTATGGGCTGGAAAAAATTATTTACGTTTAAACTGAATGATAATCGCTTTGATTCAATTGATCTTCTTGATATCGTCAAGATCGTCGAGAAAGCGAAGGAAGAAGTGAACCCGCAGGTCGTTTATACCCATCATTTTGGTGATCTCAATATTGATCACCGGATTACCCACGAGGCCGTAGTAACGGCATTCAGGCCATTAGCAGGTTCATCTTGTCGTAGAATTTTAACCTTCGAAACTCCATCATCGACAGAATGGGCAACGCCTTCCTCATCCCGAAGTTTCATGCCAAATATTTATGTCGACATCACAGACACGATCGAAAGAAAATGTAAAGCCTTTGAAATATATGAAAGTGAACTTTGCGTTTATCCTCATCCACGGTCAGTGAAAGCATTGAAAGCGGCTGCGCAATATAGGGGGATCCAAGTCGGGATGGAATATGCCGAAGTTTTTTCTCTTGTGAGAGAATTATTATAATTCATAATTTACAGGGCAAGAGGATCGCTGCTGCCTCAGGACCACGCGGCTATATAAACATTCAGTCGTGGCGTCTTAACAAGATTCTCTTTTTCCTTTTGAAATCAACTCGTGACTTTCAAGTACGCTACCTTTCCGTAAACATTTTGGGTTTAACAATGCTGTATGGTAGTTGAATATTCTTTTCGGAGAAAGCTGTAATTACATTAAGAAATTGAAAGCGGGTAAGATTGTACTCTTTGTATTGGGCTACTTTTTTTACATGGAAGAGACCGCTGGAAGATGATCAATAAACAAGAGATTCTCCTGCAAGCGGATAATATCTTAATCCGACCCTTAAAAGTAACTGATGTTACGGATGAATATGTCGCAGGTCTGAATGATCCCGATGTAAATCAGCATCTTGTTGCCGTGCGTCAGCATCACCAAACGAAAGATAGCGTAACTTGCTATGTGGAAGAGAACTGGGAGAATCCACATTCAATCCTGTTTGGTATATTTCTTAAACAAACTAAAAACCCTTTTATAGGAACTATACGGGTTCATAATATCGATTTTTTCCACTTGTCCGCATCAATAGGCATTTGTCTTTTTACCAAGCGGGAGTGGAAAAAAGGTTATGCTTGTAGCTCACTTCGGCTTATCAAGAAATATTTATTTGAAAATGTCAAACTTCATTATTTAGAGGCAGGAATTTACACTGATAATTTGAATAGCATTAAATGCTTTTTACATTCCGGGTTTGTTGAACAGTACCGCGTTAAAGAAAAATATCGCCATATCGACAGTTTTAAGGAAGTGATTTTTTTTGCGGCAATCAATCCGCTTTTCGACTCATCCTTATTAAAGTAGCCAATATTAAACTGACAATTAAGCCTAAGTGAAAAGGGTTTGACGTAATAGAAACGGAAGTGGCTATCGAGCGTGTATCTATTCTGCTATCTTTTCCACCGAGATTTTCCATAGGCGAAGATGAATACCGAAAATACTGGCCAGCGTTACCAAACAACATTAACTACAATAAACTGAAACAACACAGAACCGGGACCAAAAGAGCCTTCGGCTTGGTGAAAGAACACAGGTGGTGACAATGAGAAAGAGTGAGCAATACAAGGGCTTCCTAAAAAAACGGGGGCAGGAGATCTACAATCCTCCTTTAAGTTGTTATGTTACTCATCCGCCATTTCCAAAGGATATGCTCGTGGAGGTAACCAATCGCTGTAATCATGCGTGTGTTTTTTGCATGAACAATAAAATGACACGAAAGAAGGGAGAGATTGATTCAGCTCTTCTTGTTACTATTCTGAAGCAGGCCCATGCTCTCGGGGTCAAGTCAGTTGGTTTTTATTCCACAGGTGAACCGCTCATGTTCAAAGACATCGATTTCGCTGTAGGTACAGCAAAACGCTTAGGGTATGAGTATATTTATCTCACCACAAACGGCGCTCTTGCTGATCTTGCGAAAATCAAGGGTTTGGTGGCCAGAGGTTTGGATTCCATAAAATTCTCAATTAATGCTTTGTCGTCAGATACCTATCGACTCGTTCATGGCCGGGATGATTATGAACAGGTACTTAAGAATGTGAAGGCGTTGCGACAATACCGTGATGATTCCGATGTTCCCCTTCGAATAGGGATATCATACGTTGTAACAGACGACAATCGAAGTGAGGTCGCACAGGCAAAATCACTTTTTGAGGAGCTTGCGGATGATACCGGGTTCTTTGAAGAAGGAAATCAGGGCGGATACATGAGCCGGAGAGGGAAGCCTTCGAATGTGGTCTTGCCGTGCAATCTGCTTTTCAATAGGATACATATTTCCTGTGAAGGATATTTGACGTTGTGCTGTGTCGATTATCAGGACTATCTTGCGGTGGCCGATCTTCGTGAGACATCGCTTGCGGACGCATGGACTACTCCTGCAGCTGTTGGAATTCGAGAACGGCATTTAGCAGGAAATGTTGAAGGCACGCTGTGCTATAACTGTGTCTACTGTAAAAGCGTTGCTGTTTTGCCGTTGGTTGCAGAGCTCGCTACGATATTTGATTTCGAGAGTGGCTCTTTGAAACAAGGGGAATAGAGTGAATCTGCAGAAAGTGGAATGATCGGGAGACGGATGATCAACAGAAAGGCCCAGGAACTTCTTGAAGGAGATTCGGTCGTTGATCTGGGTTTCCAACTCTGGATCGGAGTCGATCCGGAACCATTGCTGAAGGAGAAGACATTTCAGGAGGACCAACGGGGGATAGGCCTCGTTTCCTTCGGCGCTTTTGCCGACAGGATAATTTCTCATGATCAAATCTTTTATAGCCAACCCCATCAAAATCAATGGATACCACAAAAGAATTAAAACACATTAAGAAACAATCCTCTCGCAAGAAGGTCGTCTTCGTTTCGGGGAATTTTAACATTATCCACCCGGGTCATCTGCGTCTGCTGCGGTTTGCCAAAGAGTGCGGTGATTATCTGGTGGTTGGCCTCCTGGATGATAATGCCCCCGGATCGTTCATTGATGAAAAATTGCGACTGGAGGGCTTGCAGGCGATAGCATGGGTTGATTATGCCTTTATCCTGCGCGAATCTCCCATGGCATTTATTGAAAAATTGAAACCGGCTTTTGTTGTTAAAGGGAAGGAGTATGAGGAAAGGGAAAACCCGGAAAAAGATGTTCTCCATCAATATGGCGGTAAATTGCTATTCAGCTCAGGGGAAAGCAGCTTTTCTTCCATTGACTTAATGAATACGGAGTGGAAAGAGTTATCCATCTCGTCTATCAAGAAACCTGCTGACTATCCCAAAAGACACAAATTCAGTTTTAATGAATTAATAGAAATCAGCGACAGAATGAAGGGTCTTAAAGTATGCGTCTTAGGTGATACCATCGTTGATGAATACATCACCTGCGACGCCCTCGGAATGTCTCAGGAAGATCCCACAATTGTCGTCACGCCCGTGGCACGGGAAAAATTTATCGGCGGCGCCGGCATCGTTGCCCTCCACGCAAGGGGCTTGGGTGCGGATGTCCAGTTTTTTTCCGTGGTAGGCAAGGATGAAAACCAGAATTATGTCCAGAAACGATTTGAATCGCAAGGCGTCAATGTCCATCTTTTCCAGGATGGAAGCAGGCCAACCACCCTGAAGCAGCGATTTCGGGCCAGACAAAAAACATTATTGAAGGTAAGTCATTTGCGGCAGCATTCCATATCCGCTGAGATCAGGGATCTATTTTACAGAGAAATCTCGGATGTCCTCGCCGGGATTGATTTAGTCATATTTGCGGACTTCAATTATGGCTGTTT
>Ga0208102_1000476_pt1 | contig 13311 bp, 7 predicted proteins | sample CryBogmetaGMA17M_FD_184549 | JGI IMG/M metagenome (GOLD analysis project Ga0208102, IMG submission 184549) | Freshwater microbial communities from Crystal Bog, Wisconsin, USA - MA17M (SPAdes) | ecosystem: Environmental > Aquatic > Freshwater > Lake | place: Crystal Bog, Wisconsin, USA | collected...
TGCCAAACATGAGAAACCCTCTATCCCCGGGTCGTCATTACAACCAGCCAATACTTCGCAATCTGCGCCATTCCATCAAAAACAGGCTCAATTCTGCCATTTTTAACAATAATGCATATTAAGGGGCATTACCAAATATCATCCTGTATGGTGGAGTCGCAGGAAATTGAGCTCGAAGGTCATATCATTGATTCCGGCATCATGACCCAGCTCTTCGATAAAGTTATGGACATGGGAGGTAATTTTGAGATCCTCGTGTTCGAAGTGGGGAAAAAGAAGACCGATCACAGTTACGCCCGGCTCCGTATAGCAGCATCAAACAAAGAGAAATTGCGCTCCATTCTCTCTGAGCTCCACCGCCTCGGTGCCCACCCACTGGAAGTTAAAGATGTTAATCTTGTTTCTGCTGAGGGCAACCGGATCGTGCCCAAGGGGTTCTACACTACTACCAACCACCCGACCCAGGTCAAGTTTGCCGGAGAATGGATCCCCGTCGATGCAATAGAGATGGATTTTCTGATTGTTGTTGATCGGGAGAAGAAGATTGCCCGGGGTACTTCACTTGGAAAGATCCATAAAGAGGACATGGTTGTTGTGGGTGAGCAGGGCGTACGCGTAAGTTATCCTGAACGTCCACGTGTGAGCAGCACATTTGAGTTCATGCATGGAACCGTATCACCCGAACGCCCGAGCGAGACGCTGATTGCACAGATTGCAAAAGAGATCCTTGAAGTCAAGAAAAAGAACGGCAAGATTGCACTCGTCGGCGGTCCTGCCATCATTCATACCGGTGCGGACAAGGCGCTTGCTGAGATGGTACGCAAGGGGTATATTGATGTCCTCTTTGCGGGCAACGCACTTGCAACGCACGATGTCGAGTACAATCTCTTCGGAACCTCGCTCGGAATGGATATCTCTACCGGAAAACCCGTAATGGGCGGGCACAGGCATCACCTCTATGCTATCAGCGAAATTTTGCGGGTGGGCTCAATAAAGAATGCCGTGGATAAAGGAGTACTTACCGGGGGCATCATGTACGAGTGCGTGAAGCACAATGTACCCTTTGTCCTTGCGGGTTCAATCAGGGATGACGGTCCGCTCCCGGATGTGATCACCGATGTAATGGAGGCACAGGATGAGATGCGCAGGCACATTGAAGGCTGCCACATGGTGCTGATGATCGCAACACTCCTGCATTCCATTGCAGTGGGCAATTGTCTCCCTTCAAATGTAAAAACGGTCTGCGTGGACATCAACCCGGCATCACTGACGAAGCTCATGGACCGGGGGACAATGCAGGCAATTGGAGTTGTGTCTGACGCAGGCACATTCCTCCCGCTCCTTGCAAAACAGCTCGAGATACAAAGCAGCGCAAAAAAATAGTCTGGTACGAAAACAGAAACGATGCCCGCATGCGACGAACATACCTGATGATTCTGTCGTTATCAAGGGCTATAACCCTTTTAGTTTCCCTTCACGGGTTCATCATTGGATGAGCATTTTAATCCATGTATAGTGCAAAAGTCGATAGACCTTTTGCGTGAATGGCAATCTTGAAGAGGGGGTACCCGAGCGGCGGGGACAAAAGTACCCAAGAGCGGTCAAGTCGAGATACGTGTTCTTTTTATTTTTTCATTTTAGCGCAGTCAAATGGTGGTGTACCAAGATCACTTTATCGCAATGTTTTTTCATTTTTCAGTCCTCTGATGGCAGGTCCTCACAGGATCTTTTTTATTTGCGATGGGTCAGATTACCGGGTCAGGGGCATTGCATACGGCTGCTCGTGAAGGAGAACATATTCCCACTCCGGTTTACAGGAACAGTCGGTTTCCATGAGTGCCCCGATAAGATCCTTGTCGCCGTTCAGGGAATAGTCCCGTATACCTTTTACGATTTCATAATCGCATTTTCCGCAATTGTGGGGTCCGCGATGCTGCCCTCCTCCTAAAGGATCACAGGCAACATACACCGGAGCATCTTTTAAGATAGAGAGGATGCTCCAGAGATAAGGTGGGCGGTAGGCATGCTCGCGCCAGTAACGCTCAAGTTCAGTGCGTCGCTGCACCGTGCAGGGGTTCATGGAGATGAGATCTGCAAAGTGAGACGCTTCGGCAATCGAGACTTTCATATCCGCTACTGCTTCCCCCTCGGTAAGAAACAGGGGTTTGAACAGGAGGTATGCTTTGACACCGGCACCTGCTGAATGTGCGACAGATGCGGCGCGGGTGAAATCAGAAAACGCAAATCCCTTATCGATGCATTTCTCCCGGATGCGATCGTTTGTCGTTTCCAGTCCGATGGCGCAGTACACGGGCGTTGCATGACTCCCGTCATCGATTTCTTCGATGAACTGGCTGATAGCATCACCCTGGACATATTCCGGGCGGGTCTCAGCAACGACAATTTTGCCACGGAATGTTTGTGCAATTTCTGACTGGAAAACCGCTGGCACTTCGTTTGGATCAAAAAAACTTCCGGAGGTAAAGATCTTCACCATCTGGTAATCTTCGGGCTTGTATTGCTCCTTGACCCATCCGAGCTGGTGATGAAGATGGGTGGTGAGTGCTTCACAGGTCATCTTCTCGTACCGCTCGTGCCGGTAACTGCACATGCGGCACCGTGACCATGAACATCCCCCGGTTTTAAATATAATCGTAAGGCAATCGAGAAGATTGTTGTCGTACCGCTCTTTTCCCCGCCAGCATGCGAGCGGTTTTTCAATCCCATCAGAAATCATTAACATCCACCATATTGATCTTGTACATAGATGAATAAGATCGTCCTGATGGTAATAGGACTGCTCTTTATTTTTGGGGGTGCATCGGCATATTACGTTAATATAGATGCACCTGAAACTGTCACCATTGGAAAACCCCTCATTGTTACCGGGACCACGACACTTGGGATCGGCACTCCAATCGATGTGTCTCTCTATTTCCAGCAGACCACCAGCACTCGAGTCGACCGCCGACCTACGTATGTCATGGCGGACAAAACATTCCGTGTCGTCTTCGATACCACCAATCTTAAGAAGGGAACGTACAAAGTCGAGGTTCCGTCAAACGGACTTGGTGATTCTTCTATCCCAATGAGACTCGTGAACCTTGTAGACCGGTCAGACGAAATATCTCTTTCTTCACCCACACAGCAGTATTATAACGGGAAACTATATGTCGCCGGTACTCTTTCCACAGATGCAAGTTCCGGTTTCCAGATCATAGTATTAGATCCGGATAATGTACCTGTTTTCGGTCCGAGTTACGTGAATACCAATTACCTGGGAGCATTCAGTGCAGAGGTTCCCATAACCCAGCCCGGGGATTATGAAGTGAGTTTCACTGATTCAAAGGGATATGTCGGATCACGGATCATAACAGTCGTGGGGGATGTTACAGCAGCAACCACGATTCCAACGACCGTGTCGATATTGTCCGCTCATGGAAAGGCATCGCGTGACAACCCGGTATATTTTATTGTCAAACCCTCGTATGGGACAGTTACGATACATACATCTTCATCCATTGACTGGGTGATAGAATATGTCGATGAGCTGGGCATCCCGCAAAAAGTCAACCATCAGGGAGAGTTAAACCCGGAGGAGATCAAGATAGCCGGTAAAGGCAAACCAATTTATGTCAAGGTCTACCCGTATAAATACTCGGTCACCAGTGAAGCGTTTCTCTATGCAGAGAATGCAAACACGGTATCGGTAAGTCCCACGGTGCCAGCCGCGTTCGGGACTCCTTCAAACAGTGTGCCAGCTGAAACCCAGCAATCTCCGATCTCACCCTTGTTGGCGCTACTTGCAGGAGGGGTTGCAGGTTACGTTTGGAATCGATGGGGTCAATGACCGTTCCAGCTTTGAAAAAATCTCGTTTTTTTAATCCCGTTCTCCTATTCATCTAAAGAAGCATTTTTTATATCTCCCGTCCAACAGATAGACACATGCCGGGGTAGTCTAGTCCGGTAAGGCGGTGGCCTTGAAAGCCACTGGTGCCCCGCACCTCAAGAGTTCAACTCTCTTCCCCGGCGTTTTGACCGAGCGTTAAGGTCTAATTCTATTTTAAGGTTTAAATTGCTCGTATTTTCCCTTTTGACTTTTCTGCATAAAAAATGATCGCTGATAAGTCTCCGATCGTCATGTGCATTGTTTCCCGCGTGTAAGCTGCAAGAATGCAGATTGACCGCGTGCCGGGTAGTGGGAGATCCTGCTTACCTGAAAACAGGCTCTGTTCCGTTTTGCTGCATTCACCCATCAGCGCTGAGAAAAGCAATTGTAAGGGCAATGGTGTGCCCCTTTTTTCGGGCTCCTATGAGATTGCGGCAATGTAAGCCGCCCAACAATCCTGTTCTGAATGTGAGCCGGTACAGTATTGCACTATCGTACCTTTGCTGTCATAGACTGCACCGCTTTGATTGAGCAGTGCCGCCAGTTCACCTTTTGTCATGCCAGCATATACCGATCGCCCTTCCAAATCCGGTCCGACACGCCCTGCATTTAGTTCGTTGGTGTTTACGGTGTTGTATGTTGGTCCTTTCGGTGCGGTATTTACCACCAAAGACGTTTCATGCCGATAGATTGCCGCTGCCGTGTTTCCGTTGTTGTATGTCGGTCCTTTCGGCGTGGTATTTACCACCAAAGACGTTTCATGCCGATGGATTACAGCTGCCGTGTTTCCGTTGTTGTCGATGTAACCGGACCCGCTGCTATCCTCATACCCGAGCCATGGTTGCACATACTTTGATGGGTCGAATGTCGGCGTCGGTCTTGGCGTTATGTAACCAACAGCACCCATTATATTCGTGTTAACCGGTGGTAGTGTAGGTGTCGGGGTTACAAACACCGTGACGTAAACTATACGGGTCGTAGTGTTTGCAGCTGGCGGGAATACTGAAGTGCACCCACTTGCCAATACCAGAGTAAAGATCAGTAGTGCTCCGAAAATAAATCCCGATGCTATTTTTGCCATTAATCACACAACCTTTGAGTATCTCGTTATTATCACGACATCTATTTAACAGTGTTATTGATGTTATGTGAATGTCGGCAGATCAGAAAAAAAGATTGTTTTCATTTGCCGCATACTTTTCCCCATCATTGGGTGTGCACTTTCAATTAAAAATTCATTCTTGGCAATGAGATTTTCAAGAAAATGAGTTGGAGGTAAATTATCATTCTTAATACTATTGCACTTGTACCTGACTTCGCCACAAAAGAATATCTGGTGGAGTCATCGGTTCCGTCCATCAATGAGTTTATGAGTGCGACGACAGCAGTTTCAATTCGCACATCGATCTTTTTGCGTATTGTATGCGGTCTTTTGGGATGATCTTTATTCCATAGGAGTTACGCAAAATGCATCGGCGTATCAAGATTTGGCAACGTCAAATAGCAATATCTATGCAGAGTATACCGAAATCAGTTATCGAAATGGTTGATCTGCGTAAGTCCTATACCACTCCTTATTGCCAGTTCGGTATCTCTTCCACCATTTCATGAACCACGGTTTGGATTTGCCAAGGTTTCTGTAGATTTTTCCTGATCTCTCTCCTTCAATATGTCGTTTTATGGCTTCGATTCGTTCTTCTTCGTCAATCTCTCTCATCGTGCTCTACCGAAAGAGCATTGTAAAGCGGTCTATACCCTTGTGGGTATACGATGTTATGACCCTTACTCATCAAAATGAAACGGTCTACGAGATGCTGAGCCTTTCCCCATAGACTTTTGGATTTACAACAAAACCTTAAAAAAAGTTAACACTGACCTGCCGATCCTGCAGGTACCTGACTGCTGGCGAGTGAAATTCCGCAACCTTCCGGTTGGGTGGCAAATCCACAGCAGAGAAGTGACTTTATTGCTTCCGGGGTTCTACCCCCAAAATCGAATTCGCGAACGGTAACATTATTCAGGATGAGTGTCGGAGAACCGGTAACACCAAAAGTATGGGAGAGTGAAAAATCTTCCTGTGCGTAGGCTATCCCACGGCTATTGTCATTTATGCAGCTGGTAAGTGTAGAATTATCAACACCCGATCTTATCACGCACGTACCTGACGATTGAGATGAAAGAGTGCAAGAGACGTATTCCCAGTACTTATCAGCCTGTTCTTCACGGATGCAGATCTGCCTGAGGTTTTCTGCAGCTTCTGCCGGGCCGTGCATGGACACCACCGTTCCTTGTGAAACATCCCCGATGTACCGCACCTTAATGTTCTGTGACAGGCTTGGAATACGGGTGATAATATCTGCGAGGATTGCCTGCATCTGGGTTCCGTACGGGCAGTGCGAGACCACAAATGCCTGCATCACGGGGGTATCCGCTTTCCTGACATCTGCACAGGTTTTTTTCTGGGGCGTTTGCCCTGCAACTGAGGGTGCCTGAGCACCAGTATTCTGCTGCCCGCCGGGTATCGTATAGTACGAGGGGAACAGGAGTTTGCCGTCTTTTGTCATATAGGCATCAATTATTTTCTTCCCGGTTTTGGAGGTAAATTCTGTCGAGATCCTGTATACTCCGCTCTCTTCAGTTACGTTTAAGAGCCGGCTCGTCTCACCCATCCCGAGCAGATTGTTATTGATAAACACCACCGCTGCCTGGGCGGTGTCTGGCGGGTTTTGGGGATTCTTCGTAAACAAGGCTGATCCTGCCAAAGGGTTGTATGCCCCGGAAATGCCAAGAAGGATCGAAAAGGCAAACAGGATGAAAAATACAAGACTGATCAATTTCCATGGGGTATCCATTCTCTCACCAGACTCTTGAGTATTAAAATATGCAGTGATAACAATTTAAAGATCAGGTATAGGATACCGGAATCGGGCAGCGGCGTGATAGAAGTATGTTTAAAGAGAATTCGCCCGGTTCACCTGTCTGCCATTTCTATCGCACGGGTTCATCCGCATATTCAATGACAATCTCTTTTAACGCGATAACCCGAGCGGTCCTCCATCCTTCGATGCACGTGCGGACTGCATCAGGCAGTGTGACTAATCGCTTTCATTTGACCGGACGAATGTGGCATCGAATATATTCAGTAACCTCATAAAATCATTTGAACTTTCATCATAATTTAAAAATCCGGCATTCTTCCGGAAAAAACAGCGATTATTTTATATGGGATTAGATACTGTGTTCTGATATGTCACTCAATTGCGTAAGAATAAGAAAGATCCTCATCATCACGGTTATTCTCGTATTATCAATTCCTGTCATTGTCACAGCCGACAGCCACCAACTCAGCTTCATTAATAACTGCAACCAGCCCGTATGGGTGAATGTCCAGGGAGGACCTCCCGGCACTTGTGATGTGCCCCCGGCAATAAATATTGATCCGGGCACTGGTACAAACTTAAAATGCAGTGCGTGTTCGCTATGCCCGGATCAATCATTATGCAATACCTCGGTATCAACCGGCGGTTCCCTGCCCATGTGCTGCCCGTTGATTACTGATCCCCCTGTCTGCTGGGGTGGAGAATCATGCAGCAAAGGCAGTTGCTGTCCGGGGATTCCACAGACTGCAGGTCAGACCTATCCATGCCCCGGAGTCAGCACACCAGATGATCAATACTGTGCGAATAAGACCATGACTCTTGAGCAGATTGAAGCCATGAGTGGTTACAACAATCTGACATCGGGTAAAGTCCGGGCAGTCTGCAACGGAAGCATTATCGGCGGTGGAGGGTTCAAACTTGAGGCGACCGGCGGCACAACATCATACAATGTTGATGACGGGTGGCAGGGGGCGTGGTTTGGGAGGACCAACTGCTCGTTTGTCGGGGATTTGGGAAGTTGTGAGACCGGCAACTGTGAGGCTTCTGATGGGTGGGGTCACCTGCAGTGCAGCGGCGTAGGATCGACAGCTCCTGCATCGAAAGGAGAGATGAATATGGCACTCGCGGACGGTAACGATTATTACGATACCAGTCTCGTTGGCGGTTACAATCTTCCCATGCAGATCACCCCCCGTGATTACAATCCCACATATGTTAATGATGACCCCACTGATCTGTTCCGGTGCACCTCATCAGCGTGCCTGAATTCATCAGCCCTGTCGAGTTGTCCGGCTAACCTGACCTATTTACCAAACGGTAACCTCGTGGGATGCCAGGACGACTGCAGCCTCTATACAAACCTCCATAACGCCGACCCGTTAAATTACCCCCAGGCTAACGTAGATGCGTATTGTTGCCCGGATGCCACATACTGCTCTCCCCGTACCCCTTGTGGGGCCGGCAGCACCTGCGCGGCATGGATACAAAACCAGTCAACTTGTCTCAACTGTGATGCCCTTAACGGTATATTCCCCAACGGGTATCCCATCACGATTCTCCCCAATTCCGCACTGTACTTCCATGCAACCTTCCCGAATGCCTACAGTTTCACCTATGATGATGCCAGCGCGAGTTATACCTGCAACAGCACACCCTCCACTGGGCTGCGGACCAAGTACGATATCACCTTCTGTGCCCAAAGCTCAGCACCGGTTGCAGCCTTCACTGGCTCTCCCACATCAGGCACCGCACCATTGACCGTTACATTCACGGACAGCTCGACTGGTTCTCCGACATCATGGTCATGGAACTTCGGGGATAGTTCGTTAGAGAATGCCACGATGCAGAACCCGGTACACACCTATGCCAGCGCCAGCACCTACACGGTTTCACTGAACGTGACCAACTCTGCGGGAAGTAATACTGTTACACGAACGAACTATATCACGGTGAACGCTGTTTCCGGTGTTGATAATGTCGGAGTGTTCCGCAATGGTGTTTTCTATCTCAATGATAATACCCAAAGCTACATTGTGTATGGTTCACCAACTGATACACCTGTAATCGGCGACTGGGACAAAAATGGCATATCAGATGTAGGTGTGTGGCGCAGCAGCACTACCGCGTTCTATCTCATGAACCCCGATGGTACTACTACCACGATTGTGTATGGTTCACCAACTGACACACCCATAATCGGTGACTGGAACGGAGATCTCATATCAGATGTAGGTGTGTGGCGCAGCAGCGCTACTGCGTTCTATCTCAGGAACACCGATGGCTCTACTACCACAGTTGTGTACGGTCTACCGACTGATATACCGGTAATCGGTGACTGGAACGGAGATCTCATATCAGAGGTAGGCGTCTTCCGCAACGGTGTGTTCTATCTCAATGGTGCCGGCTACACTGTATATGGTGCAGCCGGTGACGAGCCTATAATCGGCGACTGGAACGGAGATCTCATATCTGAGGTCGGTGTGTGGCGCAACAGCGCTGGTAGTGTATTCTATCGCAATGGTGCTACCACCATTGCATATGGTCTACCAACTGATACACCATTAATCGGCAAGTGGACCTGAACTTGCCTCTCTTTTTTGAGTATTAAAATAGGCAGTGATAACAATTTAAAGATCAGGTATAGGATACCGGAATCGGGCAGCGTCGTGAAAGAAGTAGGTTTAAAGAGAATTCGCCCGGTTCACCTGTCTGCAATTTCTATCGCACGGGGTCATCCGCATATTCAATGACAATCTCTTTTAACGCGATAACCCGAGCGGTCCTCCATCCTTCGATGCAAGTGCGGACTGCATCAGGCAGTGTGACTAAGCGCTTTCATTTGACCGGACGATTGTGGCATCGGATATATTCAGAAACCTCATAAAATCATTTGAACTTTCATCATGATTTAAAAATCCGTCATTCTTCCGGAAAAAACGGCGATTATTTTATAAGGGATAAGATACTGTTTTCTGATATGTCACTCAATTGCGTAAGAATAAGAAATATCCTCATCATCACGGTTATTCTCGTATTATCCATTCCTGTCATCGTCACAGCTGACAGCCATCAGTTTAACTTTATTAATAACTGCAACCAGCCCGTATGGGTGAATGTCCAGGGAGGACCCCCCGGCACTTGTGACGTCCCCCCGGCACAAAATATAGATCCCTCCACTGGTACAAACTTAAAATGCACTGCATGTTCGCTATGCCCGGATGGTTCATTATGCAATACCTCGGTATCAACCGGCGCTTCCCTGCCCATGTGCTGTCCGTTGATAACCGATCCTCCTGTCTGCTGGGGTGGAGATACATGCAGCAAAGGTGGTTGCTGCCCGGGACTTGTTCCACAGACTGCAAACCAGACCTATCCATGCCCCGGCGTCAGCACACCAGATGATAAATACTGTGGGAATACGTCCCTGACTCTTGAGCAGATTGAAGCCCTGAGCGGTTACAACAATCCGTCATCGGGAAAACACCCGGCGGTCTGCAACGGAAGCATTATCGGCGGTGGAGGGTTCAAACTTGAGGTGAACGGCGGCACAGAATTCTACAGTGTCGATGACGGGTGGCAGGGAGGGTGGTTCGGTAGAACAAACTGTTCGTTTACTGGCGATCTGGGAAGTTGTGAGACCGGCAACTGTGAGGCTTCTGATGGGTGGGGCCACCTACAGTGCAGCGGCGTAGGATCGACATCTCCTGCATCAAAAGGAGAGATGACTATGGATCTTACGACCGGGAATGACTTCTATGATGTCAGTCTCGTTGGCGGTTACAATCTTCCCATGCAGATCACCCCCCGTGATTACAATCCCGCATATGTTAATGCTGACCCCACTGATCACTTCCGGTGCACCTCTCCAGGCTGCCTGAATTCCTCAGCCCTGTCAAGTTGTCCGGCTGATCTGACCTATTTGCCAAACGGTAACCTCGTGGGATGCCAGGATGACTGCAGTGTGGCGACGATCTATCACAACGCCAGTCCATATTATTTCACTCAAGCCCAGGTCGATGCGTACTGTTGCCCGGATACCACATACTGCTCCCCCCTTAACCCTTGTGGGGCCGGCAGCACTTGCGCGGCATGGCTGACAAACCAGTCAACCTGTTTGAACTGTGATGCCTATAATGGGATATACCCCAACGGATATCCCGGTATCCTTCCCAATTCCGCACTGTACTTCCATGCAACCTTCCCGAATGCCTACAGTTTCACCTATGATGATGCCAGCGCGAGTTATACCTGCAACAGCACACCCTCCACTGGGCTGCGGACCAAGTACGATATCACCTTCTGTGCCCAAAGCTCAGCACCGGTTGCAGCCTTCACTGGCTCTCCCACATCAGGCACCGCACCATTGACCGTTACATTCACGGACAGCTCGACTGGTTCTCCGACATCATGGTCATGGAACTTCGGGGATAGTTCGTTAGAGAATGCCACGATGCAGAACCCGGTACACACCTATGCCAGCGCCAGCACCTACACGGTTTCACTGAACGTGACCAACTCTGCGGGAAGTAATACTGTTACACGAACGAACTATATCACGGTGAACGCTGTTTCCGGTGTTGATAATGTCGGAGTGTTCCGCAATGGTGTTTTCTATCTCAATGATAATACCCAAAGCTACATTGTGTATGGTTCACCAACTGATACACCTGTAATCGGCGACTGGGACAAAAATGGCATATCAGATGTAGGTGTGTGGCGCAGCAGCACTACCGCGTTCTATCTCATGAACCCCGATGGTACTACTACCACGATTGTGTATGGTTCACCAACTGACACACCCATAATCGGTGACTGGAACGGAGATCTCATATCAGATGTAGGTGTGTGGCGCAGCAGCGCTACTGCGTTCTATCTCAGGAACACCGATGGCTCTACTACCACAGTTGTGTACGGTCTACCGACTGATATACCGGTAATCGGTGACTGGAACGGAGATCTCATATCAGAGGTAGGCGTCTTCCGCAACGGTGTGTTCTATCTCAATGGTGCCGGCTACACTGTATATGGTGCAGCCGGTGACGAGCCTATAATCGGCGACTGGAACGGAGATCTCATATCTGAGGTCGGTGTGTGGCGCAACAGCGCTGGTAGTGTATTCTATCGCAATGGTGCTACCACCATTGCATATGGTCTACCAACTGATACACCAGTAATCGGTAAGTGGACATGAACTTGCTTCACTCTTTTTAATAATGTGTCAAAAAAGAGATTGTACTGTGCAAGTACCAGATTTCATATCTCGTCATGCTTGAGAGCCTGACGCGTAATCACATGATCAACCTCAATATCATACAATTCCTCGCCACAGTAGAAACAACGGTTTTGCTGGTAGCCGTTCAGGGTCGGGATAAGTTTTGTTCGGTTCGTCAGCTGCGTTTGTGTCAGAATATGTTTCAGATATTCATCAACATCAAGCGATTCGATATTATTTGTCTGTTCAAATGCGTGCTCCAGCAGATCCCATCGAGATGATAGTTCATCGTGAAGAATTACCGGCTGCTCCTTATTATCAGCAAGTGATAAAAGATTAGGATGCAGTATAAGATAACGGGAATCCTCTGACAGAGAGAAAAACGGCTCCTTAATGGGATTTTGAGTGGTTTCTTATATCCTCAAAAAGGCACTTCTTTTCAATTGTCACATACATTCTACCCATCGGCAATGAGATCGTCGAAATAAAGGGCATTGGCTTGACTCTCTTCTGTCCCTCTCTTGCGCCCTATATTATTAGAACCACGGATAGCAGAGAAGGCAAATGAAAGGGAATCTTGTGGGCAGGGTGGAATTTTACACCCTGAATGGATATCCCGGCGTTTCACCTTGCCCTGATGGTGAAGATATCGACGTTCTCCCATTCATTGGTCACCGGATTCAACTCTTTCTCAACCCCGTCAACCGTGCCGGTACTTTCATGGACAGTAAAGACGATATAGCCGACTTTCTGGTCATTCTTTGCGATGGTCTTTGTAGGGGATCTTAGGGTAAGTGCAGGATCGACATTCACAGGATCAAATGCTTTTGCGTGTGCCCCGGCGTTTCCGCTGACAATCTGTAGGACCCCCTGATTTTCGCCCCTGAAATACAGGTGGGCATGCCCGCAGAAATAGGCAGATACGTTATTGTCGACCATGCTCTTCCAGAATATATCGCGCAGCAGGGGATGAATATCGATTGAGTAACCATTCTCTTTGGTATCGTCTAAAACAACGGCATAAGCGGGAGAATGCCCGAAGACAAACATGAACGGCCGGGTATCCTGCGTGAGCTGCCCGTTGACCCAGCTCTGGTTCACCGTCTCCTTATTACCATTGTGTTCAATATAATTGTCGTTCATTACGAATTTTGCACCCTTGTGCGTGAACGAATATGTAAGCTTCTTTTCACCTGGCGGGCCGTTTGCCGGCATACCGGCAGCTGCCGTAGCGAGATAGGAGTTGAGAAGGGGAGTAACGGTCTGGTTCGGGCCGTCCTCATGATTACCCCGGATTACATACAGTGGGATTCCGGTGCCGTCAGTATAAT
>Ga0208102_1000489_pt1 | contig 13015 bp, 15 predicted proteins | sample CryBogmetaGMA17M_FD_184549 | JGI IMG/M metagenome (GOLD analysis project Ga0208102, IMG submission 184549) | Freshwater microbial communities from Crystal Bog, Wisconsin, USA - MA17M (SPAdes) | ecosystem: Environmental > Aquatic > Freshwater > Lake | place: Crystal Bog, Wisconsin, USA...
TTTTTAGCCATTGATACCGTTAAGCCCTATCTCGACGGGCGTCCGCTCGCACCCGGCAATACCTCCGAAACGCGTGAATATAGAATGCGTTGGTGGGATAAAAGCGAAGCGCATGGCGAATGGACCGGCATCCAAAAAGCGGTGTTAGGCTCATAAACGGACACTCCCCCTCTTTATTATCATGCCGGCCTTTCAGGTTTTTTAAACCTGAAAGGTCTGCGTTGTTACCTTTGTAAAATCAGGCTATCAACTTAACACGGGACAGAAGGCCGTTGTTCTATGGGAAGTCCCGTAGTCCCGTAGGTCGGGTTAGCGATAGCGTAACCCGACAATTTTGGCTCAACACAACACAATATAATACCTATTTTTTCGGTTAATTCTGCCTATCACTAACCCAACCCATAAATAATCATGCATTATCGCCGTGTTTATAGAGAAGGTGGCAGCTATTTTTTCACCGTTATCACCGAAAAACGACGTAAAATCTTTGCCGATGATGACAACGTCAAACGTTTACGCGCCGCATTTAAAACCGTCATGCAAAAGCGTCCTTTTGTAATTGATGCGGCTGTGATCTTACCCGATCATCTGCATTTTATCTGGACACTTCCTGAGCATGACAGCGATTACTCAACACGCTGGCGACTTATCAAAACGGCATTTACCAAAAACTATCCTGATCCATTTATCGTTCAAAATACAAACCGTAAAAATAAAAAACAACAGGAAATATGGCAACATCGTGGATGGGAGCATTGTTTGCGTGATGAGCGGGATTTTCAACAGCATATTGATTATATCCATTACAATCCGGTAAAACATGGGCTTGTAAAACGCGCAAGTGACTGGCAATACTCAAGCATACATCGATACATAAAATTAAATATTTTAGACGAAAATTGGGGAGACGGTGAAATAGCTTTTGCTGATGATATTGGTTATGAATAATTAAAATGTCGGGTTACTTGCGGTTGCCCTGATCACATCGTGGCCTTAAAGGGCAGTCCCGTAGGTCGGGTTAGCGATAGCGTAACCCGACATTTTACGCGAATGTGTCGGGTTACGGCTATCGCCTAACCCGACCTACAAGGCTTGGTGCGTCATATGGATATGCCGATTGATTCCAGGCAATGCCGTCAACCTTGTAAAACCCGTTATCCTCCCACCTCATTTTTTTCGCAATTTGATGGTAACAAAAATCTACCTTGATTTCGACCCTCCTTGCGGAGGGTAAATAACACATTTGGTTAAGAAATCTCTGCACAAGTTGCTCCCATTCGTCCTATAAAAATCTGTTGATCCACGAAAAACACAAAACTTGTCCTGAGCATAGCCGAGGGGAGCACGAGAACATTCCAAAAGATTCCAAGCTATGGATCGTTACCCAAGAGTGAATGGCTTTGCAATACAACATACTGTTTCATTATTTGTTTTTCGTTGATTAATCGCCGTTTGTAGGTTCATGGTTCATGAGATTTTTTAAGGCGTTCTGCTTCGGGTAAGTGTTACACTTAGCATGCTTCGGCGCGCTGGAATTGACTTTGGATTTAAAGCGCATGGTAAATTCAAAGAAGGTAATCCGATGAAACTGAGTAATGGTTTAGCTTATCTGCGTCAGTTGTGTTGTTCGGGCCTGGGCAAGGAAATCATTATTCCGGAGTTTCTCCGCGCTGTGCAAACCGTCCTGCCCTCCGGCAACAATGCGTTTACCGGGGTTGATGAGCTGTTAAACCCTACTTTTCACATTTTTGACTTTGTCGCCGCCCAATTTGATGAACGTACTTTCCATAGTCATTTTCAGTTTATTACACCGGAACGTGGCTGTCGCGCCCCTGAATTGCTGAGTCAGCAAGCGGTTTTAACAGATTGGACTTTTTTGGATGCGTCGTTCTATAGTCCCAATCTGTATAACCAGATATTTCGTTGCATTGGCAAGCATCATTGCCTAAACGCTCCCGTGATGCAAGCCGGAAAGCCGGTCGGTATACTGAACCTATGTCGCCCACTCCAACAAAAACCTTTCGATAGTCGCGAGCAAGCACTTTTTACGCATTTGTTGCCTTACGTGGCCCATGCGCTGCGGGCGCCTGATGATTTAGACGTCCAATATAGTGAAACCGGATCGTCAGGCATGATGATTATAGATACGCAGGGAGCCATTCTTTATCTCTGTCACGAGGCCAAATTGTTGCTGGTGTTAGCCTGTCATCCGATATTAACCATGGATGCACGCAGTAAAGAAGTCGAGTTGTTGACGAAATTGGCGCAATTTTGTCGTATCTGGAGGCTCTATTTCTCGGCCAAGATAGTCCCCCCTTCATGGTGCTTTATCAGTCCGAATGGCCGGTTTATATTTCGCGCTTACTGGCTGAATAAGCAAAATAATGAACCGGACGGATTGCTCGGCTTGACCGTAGAGCATCAGGAACCGTTAGCGCTGAAAATCTTACGCGCCATGCAGGGCCTGCCTCTGTCACCTACGCAAAAAGAAGTTGCCATGCTACTGGCACAGAAAACTTCCTCCGAGAAAATAGCGAAACGCCTGCATATCAAGCCATCCACGGTTAAAGACCATATCGGCAAAATCTTTACAAAACTGGATATTCATCACCGCGAGGAGTTGTTGCCCAAATTGCTGGCCTTGGACAACTCAAAGCTGTAAGGCGGATTCCCCGATAGGCAATCCGCCATGATCGAAGCCTTGAACCTGATCCCCGCCCTTACTTTTCCATGCGGTTTTTATGTCCGATTGTTTTTGGTATTGTGCGTTGATATTGGCGGTTTGCTGTCGCGAAACCACCCTCCGAACTACAAACTACGACCTTGAATTTAATTCCCACGCGATGGTTTTCAGCTAGTACCTCACCCCATAACGTCATTATTTGCTTTGAGACAGACTTGTTTATGCCGTGCCGTTTGCTAAAATAGCCCGTAGGATGGGCTGAAGTAAGTAAGCCCATCTCACATGGCAATTGATGCGCTTCGTATCTGAGCGCGAGATTTATGTACGAAACGGTTCAAACAAATAATACTGAATTGGAATTATGGTGCATTTTATGAGAACAATTAAATTTACCTCATGGCAAGACGATGATTTTTTTATAGGCTTCATAAATGAGTATCCTGATTATCAAACTCAAGGTATGACAAAAGAAGAACTCATCGAAAACTTGAAAGATTTGCTTAATGACATTGAGTCTGTACAAGTTCCGTATATTCGGAAAGTTGAAGAACTGTTGGTTGCGTGAATGAAAAGGCGCGATTTGATTAAAGCCCTTGAAAAAATGGGCTGTATTCTTGTTCGTAATGGTGGGCGACACGATTGGTACACCAATCCGCAAACCAAGCAATCACAACCTGTGCCACGACATACCGAAATAAACGAAAATTTAGCAAAATCTATAATCAAAAAACTAGAAAATGTCTAACTCAACGCTCCAACAGAACTTCGCTACGTTCCGCCACAGACGACTAAATGGCTTATGGAAAAAATTTACATCGAAACTTCGATTGTTTCAAACAATAATAGGGGACAGACCACAAGGAATAATAGGGGACAAATAATAGGAAATAATAGGGGGAATAATAGGGGACAGACCACGATTAATTTCCAAAACTACAAACTTTTCGGTTTTCAACAAAGCAATTTCGGCATCCATCAGTCCAGAATTGTCAGAAATAACTGGGGCAGAGTAAAGTTATATGCGTAACGAAACGCTCAAGCAGAGCGCAGCCATTTGGCCCTTTAGTATTTTCATGCTTCCGGATGCCTCGCCCGATTAGCTTTACGACTGCTTATTGAACACCGTTAATACTTCAATTAGGGCGTTGTTTAATCACATAAATGACAATGTGGATATCGAGTAAATATTTCAGTATCTGGATAACGTACCCTTACAGGCTGTCGCCTTCGCTTTGTAGCTGAGTGGCACGTACAGTCATAAAATAATTACTGGCGGTCAAACAACAAATTTATCCTGGAATTTCACAAGCAGGAGTCAGGTTAAGGCGCTGAGCGCGACGCGCAAACTTACGATCGCCGAACGTCAAAAATGCACTGCAAGCCTCAAGCGTGACGGGGTTTGCAAACCCCGTCCCGCGTAGTGATTTCTGGATAAAAAATATTGAAAATTCTTTATGCGTAAAAACTTGCAGGCACTTCTTTAACGCAAACGTTTTTTCTAACTTTTTGTCATTGGATGTAGCTGTTTATTTTAATGTTTACTTAATTTATACTGTAAACAAGTCAATAGCTTATCCATCAACATATTGGATATAAAACATGTTAATTTACTAAAGCAGGATATTTTATGTACTTAGGTATGACAAAAGAAGATTTTAACAGCGTATATGACCAGACACCTTTATTGGTAGGCGAAAGGGTTGGACTCTCTGTCGAAGGCTTAAAAGAGGATGATCTGCTATCTGGTATTAAGGAAAAAGATGCGATTGCATTTGAAATCATGAAAGAGTTTAGATCTACCTATAGGGAATGGTGGGATCTAAGTAAAACTCTTACGCTGGAGAGTACTGCTTTTTCCAAGCTTAAACGCGAAAAAATTCAAACGCTTATTTTCAAAAGAGATGAAATAAGAAAAGCACTGGTAAGCTATTTAAACTCTAAATACGGCAAGCTAAATGCCTAGCATAAAGGCTTATCATGCTGGTGATACAAAAGAGATTGAACAATTCGTTATAAATCAACAGTACATCACACCTTCATACAGCAGCAAAAATTGGCTTGGTCAGGGTCTTTATTTTTGGGAGGATAACGCTAATAGAGCTGAAAAATGGCAACTTGAGCAAGGTAAAGGTGCAATACTTGAATGCGAAATTGATAAGCAAAATCTGCTTGATTTACTGGAAGATAACGACGATTCGGAATCTTTTTTTAAACAAGCCAAAACGTTATCGCAAAAATTCTATAGCAATAATCTTTTAAATGACAAAGTCTCATAAAATCAATGGCAAAATCAATGGGGTCAGACTCCACTGATTTGATATTTAATTGTTTTTAAAGCCTTGTTGGGTACTAATAACGTTATCTGCTTGTTTGGAATTTTGGTAAATATATGGCTGGAACTGTTTACATCGAAACATCCATTATTAGCTACTTAACAAGTCGAGTAAGCCAAAATTTGATTGCTGCGGCACGTCAACAGCTTACACAAACGTAGTGGGATTCCCGTTTCAAATATGAACTTTATATTTCGGAGGTTGTATCGCTGGAATGCGCGGCGGGTGATCCAAGCGCGGCTAAGAAACGACTTGAGGCAATAGAAGGTTTGAGCTTGCTTCGGGTTACAAAAGAAGCGATAGAAATTTCAAAAGCCATGGTAGCTCATGGCATCATTCCAGCTAAAGCTGCCGAGGACGCATTGCACATATCCATTGCTACAGTACATGCTATGAATTTTTTGTTGACTTGGAATTGCAAGCACATTGCAAACCCGGAAATTCAAAAGCGCATTGCACTATATCTTGAAGAGCAGGGACTATTTCTGCCCTTTATTTGTACCCCTGAAGAATTACTAGGAGTCGATTATGAATGACGAAATTATTGATGAAGTTCGAGCGATACGTGAAGCCCATGCTGCGAAATTCAATTTCGATTTAGAAGCAATTTACGAAGACATAAAACGCAGCGAAGAAGAGCATATTGTTCACGGGGCTAAATTTGTCGATCCACCCTCTGTAACACCGGGTGTGCCGTATTCCGCGTATCAAAAAATTCGTTTTGCCCGTCACTCTGCACAAGCAGACGGATAGATCAAAACAACGGGCTTATTGTTCCAACAAATCGATGGCAAATCGATGGGGTCAGAATGCCTGACTCAACGCTTCAGCAAAGCTTCGCTACGTTCCGCCACAGACGACTAAATGGCTTATGGAAAAAATTTACATCGAAACTTCGATTGTTTCATAGTTGACTGCTCGCCCTTCAAACAATCTTATAGCTGCAGCTTGGCAGAAGGAAACGCTGGATTGGTGGATAACTCAAAGACACCAATTTGCTCTTTACCTATCTGACATCGTCTTGGAAGAAGCAGGAATGGGTGATAGTGCGGCGGCATCACGCCGACTTGAAGCATTAGCGGATATACCGGTTCTGCCATTAAACGAGTCCGTTGTGAAACTATCGAAAATTCTGATTCAAGAAGGCGGTCTGCCCACAAAAGCGTTAGATGATGCTTTGCATATTGCGTTTTCCGCAGTTCATGGGATGGATTATTTGCTTACCTGGAATTGTAGGCATATCGACAATGCACAGAAAAAACCCATGCTACGAAGAATCTGCCAAGCATAGGATTTTATCTGTCCAGAAATAGCTACACCGATTGAACTTATGGGAGTAAATGAAGATGATTGATGCAACTTTGCAAGAACTATGGACTATAAAAGACGGCATAGCAAAAGAACATGCCTATGATTTGGATAAGTTAGTTCATTACCTTAAAGAAAAATATCAATCAAACGTTGAGGCGGAATTAAGTTATGTTTCACCAAGCAAAGAAGCCGAATCAGCGCGGAGGGTGAGATTGCAAACCCCAGAAAAAAACGACCAAGCCTAACAAAAAAAACAGCAAGTAGCCTCGATGCAGCAAAGCGCAATCGAGGATTTATCAACTCCGAAGACCTCGATTTCACTACGTTACATCGAGGCTACTTGCTACTGAAAATATCACAAGCATAAACAAATAGGGGGGCTTTAAATTTGAGTTAGTTAGTTGCTTACTTGTATATAACTGCTATCAACTTTAGACGGGGCAGTTTAGACAACTTTTTAAATTATGACAATGCCAGAAAGCAGATGCACCCAAAAACCATGCCAACAGTTGATTTTGCATGTGTCTCGTCTAAAGTTGGTAGCCCGTATAATCAGAATGGATTAAAGACGGTCAAACTACTTTCAAAAACTTGACCATGTTGCATATCCTCAGAATAGAGCGTGTCACAGTCAGCCAGTAATGCAGCAGCAATAATCAATGCATCCCGGTTTGAAATTTGTTGCTTGATGGCAATTTCGGCACTCTTGCGAATAACCGCTTCATCAAGTGGCAACACATTAGTACGGCGCATAACGCTATCTGCAAAGGCATAAGCCTGCTCCCGGCTGAAACCAAATTTCCGTAAACAGACGTTGACACATTCATTTATCACTTGTGCACTTACAAATGGAACAGTAGCAACAAGACTGCGGGCAACCTCCGTTTTAAGTTTATCTTGCCCAATCGTGTAAAGGACAATATTGGTATCAAGGAAAACCTTATCGGTCATAGCATTCATCACGATTAAATTTGCCATCAAAAACCGCACCGAATTGATCGAACTCATTCATTTCCTGCATGGGGTTCTTGGTTTGCACATGCCTGGATTTCAAATAACATACAAAATCCAAAACTTCACGGGCTTCTGATTCTGGCATGATCCGCACTTCATCAAAAATTTTCTTCGCTGTATTCATGATAATTTTACCTTAATAATCCTGACACCGCAGCGGGATGGGATTTGCAATCACGTCCCTCACATTTTACGATACCTAAACTAACAGAATATAGATACAAAATCAAAAGTGTACCGACATAAGGAAAATAAAAGGGGACAGTCCACGGTTTATTAACTCATATCCAGCTTTCCTTCCTATAAGAAAAATGGGGGTCTTTGGAGCAGCCGGCAAGGCTGCGAATCTTTGGGGGCGGTGAAAGCCCCCCTACCGTCAGTTGCCCAAAACGGCGGGTTAATATCCCCTGCTCGGCGAGGTAACAGACCGAGATATGCGGGGACGTAAAAGCCATGGCTGCCCTGTGTCTTGGAGATAAAGCAATCAAAAGCAAGGGCAGGTTTTGCAAAATCATATTTTTATGCATTTGTACAAGACCCCTTAGCCTAGTTCCGCAAACGGCAATACTGCTACCAAAAGCATTTGCCCAGACCTGCCTATGGTGCGATACTCCTATGCCTGTCGGGGTTTGCAACCCCGACTGAAACGTTTGAAGGCTTCAATAGTTTTCAAAACGTTTGGGACGGGGTTATAAACCCCGTCCCGCGCTAGGATCGCGAATCGTAGCCTCGATGCAGTGAAACGTAATCGAAGGTTTGCCAGTTCCGATTATCCTCGATTCCACTACGTTACATCGAGGCTACTTGCTACTTGCTTTGTAGCCACTCCGTTGTACACGCTTCTGGAGGAACACCAAGTCATCAATCCAGAAGAAAAGGTTATGGCCCTATTTCACCGTTGCGCGGAAGAGGCTCCCGCTTACCGCCAATTTCAACGCACAATAAAATTGACAAACAGATTCCGTGTATCTATCTTGGCATTATTAAATTTATGGGGCTAACAATTACGACAATTACGTTTGTTACCTTAAAGTTTGCCAATACACTGAAGGCGGCTGGCGTTCCTCCCGAACAAGCAGAAGCTGAGGCGACAGCTATTTCTGAAATATTGGAAGTTAATTTAAAAGACTTGGTGACAAAAGAAGATATGCACCGTGAAAAGCAAAACATGGAGCTGCGCCTAGTCATCAAGCCGGGTGCAATGATGGTTTTCTCCATAGGTATTGTAGCTGTCTTGGTGAAGTTGCTGTAAGGTACAAAATACATTTACTTTATTTTTAATGTTAATGACTTGTGATGCTAATGCGTTAAAACTTTTTCTAAGTGGCAATGATTTACTTGAAATGCTTGATCCTTAAGAGTAGAGCTGTAGAGTGGATTCGCCGTTAGGCAATCTGTAATAATCGAAGCAGATACCGCCAGTACGCGTTGGCTCCTCGACTTTTCTACATGTATTTATGTAAACGCTGTTGTTTTTAAACATGGCCGTCTATGAAAACAGCGGACAAAAATAACCATGCGATTGACTCTTCCCACCATTCCCTATACCTTTCCTATTACTTTGAGTATTTTTGTCAGGTAGCTTGCCATGTCCAATTCGCTTACTCCTCCATCCGACAACGTTTATCAACACTTTATAGCCACTCCGTTGGACACCCTTCTGGCAGAACACCAAGCCATCAATCCAGAAGACAAAATTCTGGCGCTGTTTCACCGTTGCGTGGCAGAGGTTCCCGCTTACCGCCAATTTCTGGAAGCACACGGCGTAAAGCCTAAAGATATCACCACTTTCAAGGCATTTCGGGAGTTGCCGCTAATAGGCAAGGCCGATTACATGCAGGCTTATCCGCTACCTGAGCGTTGCCTGGGCGGAAGTCTTAAAGGTTCTGACCGGGTGGCAGTCTCTTCCGGTTCCACAGGTCAGCCGACTTTCTGGCCTCGCTCTGCCTTGCATGAACTGGACGTGGCTGTGCGTTTTGAACAGGTGTTTTACGACAGTTTCCGCGCCCATGAACGCAACACGTTGGCGGTGATTTGCTTCGCGTTAGGCAATTGGGTGGGCGGCTTGTTTACCACATCTTGCTGCTGGCATCTGGCACGTAAGGGTTATCCGCTGATGGTGGCGACGCCAGGTAACAACAAAGCAGAAATCTTCCGCGTGGTGCGCGAGCTGTCGCCCCATTTCGAACAAACGGTGTTGCTGGGTTATCCGCCTTTCATCAAAGACGTAATCGACGCCGGTGCTGCCGAGGGTATCGACTGGGCGAGCTATAATCCCAAACTGGTTTTTGCAGGAGAAGTGTTTAGCGAAGAATGGCGCAGTTTGATGGGACAACGCATTGGTTCGGTGTCACCCTGTTATGATTCTGCTTCACTCTACGGTACGGCTGACGGTGGTGTGCTGGGTAACGAAACCCCGCTCAGTATTGCCATTCGCCGCTGGTTGGCTAACCATCCCGAGGCGGCTCGTACCTTGTTTGGCGAATCCCGCTTACCTACTTTGGTGCAATACGATCCGGCCAGCCGCTTCTTTGAAATGCACGAAGGTACGCTGGTGGTTTCCGGTGAAAACAGTGTGCCCTTGGTGCGCTATCACATTGCTGACAAAGGCGGTGTGCTGAGCTTTGATGAGATGTGGGATTTTCTGGGAACGCAGGGCGTGCAATCTCTCGGCGAACTGGGTTTACACAAGGAATTTCAACCGCGCAATTTGCCGTTTGTCTATGTGTTCGGACGGGCGGATTTTACAGTGTCTTATTACGGCGCAAACATTTATCCGGAGAACGTGACTGTCGGTTTGGAACAACCGGAAATAACGCTTTGGGTAACAGGAAAATTTGTTCTGGAAACACAAGAAAGTGAAGATGGCGACAAGACTTTGCACATTGCCGTGGAGCTATTGCCTGGCATTAAACCTGACCTGGAGATAGTACCCGTAATAGCTGCTTCAATTCGAGGGCAGTTGTTACGTTTGAATAGCGAATTTGCCAACTACACGCCAGCAGAGCGGCAATTGCCAAAAATTACCCTGCATACTTTTGCAGATCCTGACTATTTTCCGGCCGGTGTAAAACACCGGTATACCCGAAAATGAGCTGATAAAAGCACAGGAGTCGGGCAAAAAAAACGGTGGGCAAAAATCTGCCCACCGTATTGACATGCTTTCCTGCGAGAGAAATTTACAGCGTCTTATAAAGAACCAATGCTTTATTTAATTCGTCAGCTGACTTTTGAACATCGCCAAATTTGGATTGTATTTGGGCTTGAATAACGCTGGCGTTAGCTTGTTTAACGACGGCTTCATTGCCAGTAATACGCTCAGAAGATAAACGTGCTAATTTTAAATGCAATACGGCAGCAGAAAAATCACTTTTATTGACTTCTGCCAAGGCTTGTTCAACATGAGTAATAGTTTCACTGATGCTTACATCTGGACTATTAGCCGCTTCTTCCGCGAAAGCTGTAGCGCTGATAGCGCCTAAAGAGATCGCCATAAGGAAGGTGAACGCTGTTTTTTTAATGAAATTCATAATATTTAAAAAGCCTTTAATTGAGTGTACCGGAGAGGATCCGGAATAAAAACATGAAAAGCTTATGCTTCCCAAGCCTTATCATATAGGATTAATCAATCTCTCATACGACTGTTTTCAAATATGAAAAAGTACCTCATATAAAGCAGGGTTGAATAAATCTGCTTTGCCCACCGACATTCGTAAAAAAAATAATCACCCACACTATCCTTCCCATGCTGTTATACGGGTATGCGGAACACAAATTAGTCTTAAAATGTAGTTTTTAACGATGGATATTCAGTGCTTTCAGAAGTGCTTTTATACTTGAAAATGACAAGTTTTTTTCAGGAAACAGCAAATAAGAAGGATAAATTGTCGGCTGGAATTTCCCCCAGAAGGCTTCATGACCGCCAAGATGAAAAATTTTCTTTGCCAGCTTATATATCCAGCGGGTGATTAGTTCTGAAAATTGACCTAACCCGCTTATTTTACCCAGTTGTTGCCTCGGAACCGGGCCTATTATCACTGACTGACACTGTTCTTTTTCCAAAGCTTGTAACGTAGAGATGACCAATAACTCCGAGATGCCATGAGGCGCGTCTTTGGTTATCATGACGTTATTTAAAAACCATCCATTTTGCGCATGCAACTGGTTGAGTATTAACATGCCTACTATTTTCTCGCCTTGTTTGGCATAGAACCAGCGTTTGCCTTCACGATCATTAAAAAACGTAAATTGAGCTAAAAAGACCTGTGGTCCCAGTCGTGCTTTTTGCCACGTTATGGCAATGCTCTCTATTGCTTTTTCAATGGCAAGATCATCACCTAAATATTCATGTACAAAAGCGCCTTCTTTAAGGGCATGCTTCACTTTTTTACGGACTAAACCGGCATTTGATCCGGTATGGTCAACAGGATTGCTCTGGGGATTTAGCTCAAATCTCACGCCAAAATCAATCAAAACAGAACACATGTTTTGAGCGGCCCAGTTGGCAAATTCTTCTGACACAATAATATAAACCACGCCAATTTTCTGATCCCGGCAAAACTGTTGAAATGCTTTGGCTAGCCTTGGCTTGTCTGCTGCGGCACATACCGGATCACCAAAAACCACGGCATTACCGGCTTCAATGCGATAGCCAATGAGACCTTCAATGCACGAATCGGTAAAAATTTGGCATTTGGCCTCCAATAGGCCATCAGTACTAACATCGCCCCATTTACGCACCATATCCACCAGGCTGTTACGATCAAGCCGTGATGTTTGATTAACTAATAGGGTTTCTGTAACATTTTTTCCACTCATATTGATTCTCCGTTATATTTTTATTAAAAAATACACAAACCAGTAAATGATTAGACAGTTTTGGAAGGTTAGATCTGAAAGATTATGGATTGTGAGTAAGGCATTGTGTTCTACAAAACAGCACGTTGCCTTGATGGTGGGTCGCGGCATCGAAGCTGCGTGCTGTTTTTTTGTACTTGCGCGTTATTTACTTTTCAAACAAGGCTATCGATTCCACATGACCTGTTTGTGGAAACATATCCATTACTCCGGCTTTAACCAGTTTATAACCCAGTTCGTTAACCAGGATTCCCGCATCACGGGCGAGCGTTGATGGATTACAGGACACATAAACAATTTGCTCAGGCTGCCATTTTTTAAAATGTTGCAAAACCTCGGAGGCACCGGCTCTGGAGGGATCCAGCATGATCTTGTTATACTTTTGATTGGCCCAGGGTTGATCGCTTAAATCTTTGCTTAAATCGGCGGCATAAAATTCAACATTGGTGATGCCGTTATGACGTGCATTTTCTTTGGCATGATTAACCAAGGGTTGATCCCCTTCTACCCCAACGACCCGTCCAGCAAATTTCGCCATCGGCAAGGTAAAATTACCCAAGCCGCAAAATAAATCCAGTACGGTATCGTTTTCATTAAGATTTAACGTCTCCAGCACCCGGTTGATCATTTGCTTGTTAATTTCATAATTAACCTGGGTGAACATGGCGGGTTTAAATTTAAATTCCAAATTCTGGTCAGGCAACGCATAAGTCGGTATGATTTCCGGTTCGCCGTCCAGCGGTACAATCGTGTCGGGGCCTTTGGATTGCAGGCACAAACTCATATTATGCGCATGACCAAAAGCGCGCATCAATTC
>Ga0208102_1000501_pt1 | contig 12835 bp, 11 predicted proteins | sample CryBogmetaGMA17M_FD_184549 | JGI IMG/M metagenome (GOLD analysis project Ga0208102, IMG submission 184549) | Freshwater microbial communities from Crystal Bog, Wisconsin, USA - MA17M (SPAdes) | ecosystem: Environmental > Aquatic > Freshwater > Lake | place: Crystal Bog, Wisconsin, USA...
CCTACCGGGATCCCCCGGAGGACAAGGAATTGTCCGAGTCCCGCGCCAAGCAGTTCGCCATCTTCGACGCCCAGCCGAAAAGCCCGCAGCAGGCCATGATCAAGTTCGCCCACATCCGGCAAATGGTGGGGGCGCACAAGCCGCTACTGATTCAGAATTCACGGCTCAAGGCGGAAGTCGCCCGGTTGCAGGCTGAACTGGACGGGAAGACCACGAAAGAGCCGCAGTCTCACCGCCGGCCAGGTGGCACCGAAACCGCTGGAGGTGAAGAGTCCTGGGAACAGGCCGCGGCTAAAGAGTTGGGGAACGTGACATGAACCTCACCCTCCTGCCCGACCTCATCTACCCCGTCACCGGGGCGCAAATCAACGCGCTCATGGATGACGTGGTGAAGCTGAACCTCGTGGACGCTGGCCTGACATATCGCGACCAGGATGCTATTGACATCATGCTGGACTGCTACGAAATCAAGGCCAAGAGCTTGGGAGCGATTGACTACACCGGCTTGGAAGGTCATCGGCGGCTGCATGAGGACGCCATGAGATTGATCAATGACGGCAACCCCATTATGACCCGGCATGGGGACATGACGGCGGCACATGTGGCCATCGGGTATCACGACGCCCAGATTTGCCTGAGAGACGCCGGAATGACACTCCTGACGAGCAACCGGGACGATCTTTTGAATCTCTCCAGAGACATCCTTCAGCTTCCCAAAAGAACGGAGGCTCGCATGGCTTTGTTCTTGAGGTATCTGAGAAAGAAGAAGCTATGAACGAAAACGCCACCATTGAAGACCGGACGCTGGCACAGGCCATGCAGGTAGCGGAGCAACGCGAGTTTGATCTTCAGCGTGTAGCCCAAGTCGTCCCCAGCGACTGGGATACCGTCATCCTGGCGCACGAAATAAACCGATTGCGCTCTGAGCTTGAAAAGGCCAAGGCGTGGGAAAGCGTTGCCAAGCGGTTCCACGACACGGCTACCGAAGAAAATCCGTGAGTTCCACTTGACGCCGGTATAGCCTTCGTCTATCTTCAGGCGTGACTCCTGGTTTTCACTTTAGGGCCGTCTTCGATCAACGTCAGTCTTCGACTGCCGGGAGTCACATCCGATTGAAGACGGCCCGCCTTTCTTTATGAAAACACCCACCATCAACCCCGCGTTCCAAGCCCTCATTCCACCTCTGCAACCGGAAGAACTGGACCAGCTTGAGGCCAACCTTCTGGCCGACGGCTGCCGTGATCCTCTGGTGACGTGGAAGGGGGTGTTGGTGGACGGGCACAACCGAATGGCCATCTGCCAAAAGCACGGCAAGTTTTTCGAGGTGGTGGAGAAGAGCTTTCGAGATGAAGACGAGGTAAAGGTATGGATCATCCGAAACCAGTTCGGTCGTCGCAACCTGACGCCATACTGCCGGGCGGAACTGGCCTTGAAGCTGGAACCGCTCTTGAAGTCCAATGCCAAGGAGAACATCGTTGAAGGTGGGCGGTTGGGTGGAAAGTCTGAAGGTAAGGGTTTGACAACATTGTCAAAGGCTTTCGATCCAGTCAACACCCGTGCCGAATTGGCTACTGCGTCTGGAGTGTCGGAAGGCACCATCGCCAAGGTTAAGATCATCGAAGCCCACGCCAGCGAAGCCACAAAGGACAAGCTCCGAAAAGGCGAAACCACCATCAATAGGGAGGCCAAAGAGATCAACCGAGAAATCAAAAGAGCGGCTTTTGAGGTGAAGGTAGCATCGGCGAAATCGGCTCCCCGGTCGCAACTGATTACCGGGCCTTTCGATTTGATTTTGGCCGATCCTCCGTGGCGCTACGAGCACTGCGAAGCCGACAACCGCGAGATCGAGAACCAATACCAGACCGCTACGATTGATGAAATTTCCAAACACAAGAAGCATCTGAACCCGAAACAGGACTGCATTCTTTTCCTCTGGGCCACGGCCCCCAAGCTGTCCGAAGCCATGACGGTCATGGAGCGGTGGGGGTTCAACTATCGTTCCTGCGCTGTTTGGGACAAGCAGGTCATCGGCATGGGATATTGGTGGCGGATTCAGCATGAGCTACTGCTGGTGGGGGTGATGGGAAAGCCGAGTTGCACCCCGGAGCCCGCCCGCATTTCAAGCATCTTCTCTGAGAGACGTGGAACGCATTCCACCAAACCCCAGTGCGTTTACCAGTGGATCGAACGCGCCTTCCCGGACTCGGTAAAACTCGAAATGTATTGCCGTCAACCGCGACAGGGATGGGCGGCGTGGGGCAATGAGTGCTAACAACTTCAACGAGGATTTGAAGTGGAGTGAGACGCAGCACCAAGCCGATTGGTGGGAACCGTATTACCGGAAAGCCTTCCCCCTGCTGTCATCCATTGAGCGAGTTCCAGGACCGTCTGCGGCGCAACGTGCGGGCATAGACAAGTTCGTGATCTTGGCCGGTGGTAAGCGGATTGCGGTAGATGAGAAGGTTCGGAGGACACGCCCGCCGACTGACATCGCGTTGGAGATTGAACATGTCCCAGTGAACGGAGCATCGCCGTGGCCGGGATGGGTGGCCAAGGATTCCCAGTTCACGGATTATCTGGCCATAGGTTTTGCGGCCTATCGCACGGCGTTCTTTTTTCCATTCGTGAGCTTGCGCACCGCATGGCTCAGGCACGGTGAATGGTGGGTGAAAGAATACGGGATTGTGAAGTCACCCAATCCCAGGGACTGCCCTCGATACCACACTTGCAACGTCTGTGTGCCCACGGAAGTCCTGATGGGCTGTTTGCTGGACGCGATGCGAGTCGTGCTATGACTCCAGCACGGCGGCGGGTTCGGGCAGGGGGTGCGCGGTGTTTCCGAATTCGATGCCTTCTTTTTCGGCGGATTCGATCTCTTCGATGATGTGCGCCAGCGACTCCACGTCGGCGGTCAGGCCGTCGGGCAGTTCCTCGGCCAGTTCCTTGAGGTTTTCCAGCGTCTCGGCGGGCGTGTTGCCCGTGGCTACTAGCCAACCAATAGCCTTTTCGCCTTCATCGTCAGGCGGGATGCAATACTGCCCGTCGTGGAAGCAGCAAGAGGCTATCTTGGCGTGAGGGATCAAGTCTTCGGTGAGTTCGAAACATTCCCAACCCTTTCGGTTGCTCTTCACTTTGAGAATCGTCTCGACGGTGTATTGGCAATCCGGGACTGGATCAACCAATTCTCCATGCGCTCCCGCCAAGACGATCTCGGAGATGTTTTTCCATGCCATCAACTGTGACCCTGTGGACGGCAAGCCACCGCGCATGGTCGGGTCGGTGAAGTATGCCTTTCCGGTGTCCTTCTCAATGCGGATTTCGCTGGAGAACTCATTGGCTACGCCGTGGGCCTTGAAGACGGGCGACAGCGCCTCCATGACCTCCTGAATCTGTTCCGGCATGTCCTCGCGTTTGGTGACGGCAGAAAGGTAAGCCGAGTCCTTCCACTCAAGGCCGTTGAGCATGAGGGACGGCCACTGACCAAGAACGCTGTAGGTATCTCCTCCGATTTCCAGGTCTGTTTCAATCGAATCGCACACGAGAAAACGCATGGGCAGGGGACCGAACTTCAGGCTCCACTGGTCAAGCAGGGAAGCGTCGGATCGGTAGTTTCGCCAGTGCGTCGTTTCACAGTTACCAGACCAAAAAGCCTTTCCGTTTCTCCTAACAAATATTGAATGATGAGGATTTACCTCAACGTCATAAACCCATCCAGAATAATGAACTTTCTTGCATGACTTTTTTGTGTACAAAGATATGTCCTTGTGTCGGTCAAACATGGACACGGCATAGGAAGGTCCAGAATCCCTAAAAGGAACTCCATTCTTGTTGTTGTGTGGCTTGGACTCGTCACGCTCTGCAATCGTAGCGCACTTTCCTGTTTTGAATACGGCTTCCTGAACGTCTCCCGCTAGGCCGATAGAAACAGTGTAAAACCTGACATAATCCTTGGCTCTGCTTCCATCTCCTTTTTCGTAGCTCTCAAGGAACCAACCAATCTGTTCGGGAGTAGAATCCAACACATAACGAGGAATTCTCTTGCGATGCGAACAGTGTTTGTAGTTGTCCAGATTGCATGTTACAGAGTCGTAGCAGGTTTTCTCCAACTCCATGAACAACGCCTTGTCATAAATGCTGAATCCGTTTTCTCCTTCTCGTTGGGCGTTATACCCCATCGCATCTATTAACTTCTCAATCTCTTCATACTTGGATGGGTTAGCAGCCTTCGACTGAGAAATCGTGATTCGGTACTTGTCTTTGTTTGGACCCGTGAGATTAACGCATCCCTCGCTCACAAACCACCCCAAAAATGAAAACCAATCCCGACTGCAAATGAGTCGTGGCTTGCTGATTCCACGGTTAGCGCATTGAACTCCTGGAACGGTAAAATCTGGAAGGTATTTCCCTTCCCATTTCAGGTAACGGGGAATGTGAAGGGAATAATAATTGGCCACCTCAAAGGCTGGTCTGTATTTCCAACGCGGCATTTCCTCTCCTGACTTTGACCAAAAGCAATGAGTTGGAGTCACCAAAGCGTCGAGAGATTTGCTTGAGAAATGAAGCATCTCCCCATCGTGCCAACGCTTTATGTAAGCACTCGGAGTTTTGAACTCAAGACATCTGGTTTCCATGTCTGCCGTGGCCACCTTGTCTTGTTCAGTCAAAGACTCAAACCGCTTCCATCCCGTGTCGGTAAGAATTTCGGTTTGTTCATCGAAACAGTCCCCCCGCCACCGGCTGATTTTGATGAACTTGTCCTCTACGTCCCGGAGGTGTTCGCGCAGCGCCTCGACGCCCACTACCACCGTGTGCGGGAACACTTCCAACCCCGTCTCCTTCAGGATGCGGGCGAACTTCTCGCGGTTGAGTTCGATGGAGTCACCGGTGCCGGACCCCCAGACGGGGATGCCTTGGGAACGTAGTTCAACCTGAAGGTCGGAATGCTCGATGTCGGGAAACACGAACACGTCCGCGCCCTTTCGTTTGGCTTCAAACACCCCGGACACGCGCTCAAGGTTGCGGTCCTCGAATCCGTCCCCGATGCAGCCCTTGGCGATGTGCGAGAAGCCTTCCTCGAAGGGGGAGAAATAGAAGACGTGTTTGAAGTCTTCGGCCAGTCGGAGGGCCAATGGCAAAAAAAGACCATGATCCACAACGCAAGCAATGGTATCTGATACAGGTTTCATTCGTCGTCCTGTTCTTCTTCGGGGCCTTCCCCATCCACCCAGCCTTCGGGGGTCATTCTTCGTCCCCTCCAAGGCTCTTCATGCGGCTCTTGGCCTGTTCGCCCTGGCGCTGAATGTCCGCGAACGCCCCGGCGTCCTTGCGGCGTTGTTCCCGAACGAACGCCTCGCCGTCCTGCTTCAGCTTCTGGCGGTGGGCCATCTCACGCTGTTTGTGCTCAGCGGCCTGTTGCTTGAGCTTCATCTGGCCCTGCATCATTTGGGCCTGAAGCTTGGCCATGGCGGCGGGGTCTTGCCCGTTGCCCTGCGCGCCGGCCTGGGCGGACTTCTGGGCGGCTTCCTGTCCGCGTTGCGCCAGGCCCTTGACTTGGTTCATCAACTGGCCAAGCTGGTTTCCCATTTGGCTGGCAAGCTGCTTCTCTTGGGGGTCCTGGGCGAGTTGGGCGATGAGTTTTCCGATGTACTGGCCCACCTGACCCAAGCCTTGGGCCTCTTCCGGTGTGGCCATGTTGTTCCGCTGCTCGATTTGGACGATCTTCCCGGCCAGCAGGGGCAGGATGGTCTGCACTTGGTCAATGACGGGCAGGCCCTCGCGTGGGGCGATGGGCACGCCTTGCATGAGCGTTCCGAAGGAGAACTGGGCGTCTCGTTGGGCGTCATTGAGCCCGCGTTTCTTGCCCAGAGGGACCAATCGGGCCGCTTTTCGAGAGTCTCCAGTAACCGTCAACACTGCTTCATGCAGAACTTCCTGTTGGGCGGTGGGGTCTAACATTGGCTTCAATGCAATCAATTCCTTGGCCGCCGCCTGTGCCGCCGTCGGGTTGCCCATGCCCAGGGGCGTCACCGGCTCGATGTCCCATTGGGTCACGTCCAGCCATTGCCGGGGGATGCCCGCCGCCTTGGCTCGGCGCTGGAATGCCATGATATCGGGGTCCTTGCTGTTGGGCAGGCAGAACCGCCGGCAGATTTCGATGTCGGCGAAGCTCTCATACTTGAACGCCTTCATCAGCAGGCCGGAAAGCATGGCGTTCACCTGTTGCACCTTCACGCTGGTCTCGAAGGCGGTCTGTTCCTTTTGGGTGCCGGTATCGGTCTGCTGGGTGTAGGTGCTGCTGGCTTCCTGTTGAAGCTGCTGCAACTGAGACATGGCCATTTCAACAAGGCCAGAGTCAATCTGGTGACGTTGCTCTCGGGGCACGATCTGGACGCCTTCTCGCACCACGCCAAGGTTTCCGAATTCCTGCACCGCCGCCCGCGCCTTGTCGGCGGGGTCGGTCAACCTCAGCCAGACATTGAAGTTGTCGTGGACGTGTTGAAGCAGTCGGCACCGAGTCAAATTGGTGTAGAATGTCGGCTCCAGCAGAGCGAATCCCAAGGACCGGACGGAATGGAACTTGAACGGGGCGTCCGTGCTCAGGTCGCCGTACTGGCAATGAATCAGGTGCTTCCAATGGTCCGCAATCGGCTCTTCAGACTGCCAGAGGAAGTCATCCGGGGGCGTGCCCCGCACCGCGCCTGTCTCAGGCACGATCCGCAAGAACCACTTGTTTGGCCCGTCTTCGGTCAGGTCCTCGAAAAAGAAGTGCCAGAGCGGTATCCCCGGCATGGCATCGCTGGCGTAGTAGCCGCCATCCTGTTTGATGAGTTCGGCGAACTTCTCGGGGCTGGTCTCAATGTCGTAGTGGTTGGGGGCGGATTCCCAGTTGATCTCCTTGTAGTTCTTCACCATGTCCACCACCGCCTTCTTGTCCCAGCCGTTGGCCTTGCCCGGTCTGAATGCCTCTTTAATCAACTCGAACGGCGTGTAGATGTGCCGGACGGCATACCATCCAAGATTCTCGAAGTCCAGCGTGGTGTCGGTCGGAATCCGAAGGTCCGACATGGGGACAAATTTTGGACACCACTCGTCGGCGTGCGGCCAGCGCATCGCCCCGACGCCGTGTGTGACTACAGAGGACCACCTTGAGTTGTGAAGCTCGAAATACTTGAGGGACTTGCGCAAGGGACGGTTGATCTCCTTGGTAATGAACTCCTCCCATTCGCTTTGGTGCTCTGCCGGGGCGTAGGGAAGCTTCACCTTGAAGAAAGTCTCGCTGCTCAAAAACGCCGTCAGATATTGGCGGCGAGCGTGAGCAATGGTGTTCATTAGTTCACCCCAATTGATATTTATTTTCAGTCCTACAGAATCAGCTTCTTCTTTGGTAAGAGGTGGAAACGCATTGGCTGCGTTGTTGACCTTAACACGGTTATCTCCCCTGTTTTTTTCAACTTCATCCCCGGCTCGGATTGTAGCCAACACCCGGCTTGCATCTGAAAAGTTCACAGTAGTTCCTTCCGTTGCCAGCAAAAGCTGGGCATTTTGTTCAATTTGTCTTTGCTGACGTGCCGTCGTAAAACACTGGCGGGCGTCCACACTTTAAGAGCCAAACAGCACTGGCACACCCGGCAAATGTGCAATTGATCGTCATGCGGGGTCTTCAGCGACATGCGGTTCTTCTCTTCCAACTCTTTCGTAATCCAGCGGGCCACCGGCTCCTTCAGGTGGCGCGACCACCAACCCGGTTCTACGTTTTCCAGACAGGGCTTTCCGTCGTTGCCCTGGACGCAGCAGTCGGCCCGGCATAGCGCGACCAAGCAGTCCACCGGGGTCTCGCCGCCGAGCCAGTCGGCTAGGGCCTGAGCGCCGGTGATGTCATTTTTGATTTCGGTCAGCACATTCATATCACACCTGTACTCCGCACCCGCGGCATGGCGAGACTATCGGGCTGGACGGCCCGAACGAGATGTTGCCCGCCGCTTGGTCGTTGCAGAGACACCACTGGGCCATGTTGCCCAGACGGGCGCAAGTGTATTGGTCCACGTCCTCAAGGGCTTCCCGCACCGAAGCGCGGGGCCGGCCGTTGGACGCCCGGTAGGCCGCCACGCGCCGCGCCGTGTCTTCGATCATGGGGGAAGAGCCGAACTTGTGGCCGTCGGGCTCCAGGTAGGGGTAGCCTCCGGGGGGCGTTACCTCGTATGTTTTCAACCTACAGGGGTTAGGCATATTTCAGCAGTTTCGACCGAATGGTGTCCTTCCACTTCTTGGCTTCCTCAGCGAAGAAATCGTCCTCTTCCTTGTCGGTGACGACCGAGTTGCTCAGTTGTCCGATCTTGAAGCCGCGCTGGCGTGCGCCTTCCAGGGCTACGCAAAGTGCATCGGCTTCGTTCGGACTCTTCAGTCCCCGGTCCTTCATTTCGTCCTTGGGCTCAACCTCGATCTTGTTGCCCGCCACCGTGTCGTATTTGCGCCCGCACATTTCAAGCATGATGCTCTCAGGGAAATCGCGCATCTGGCCCGCCTCGATCACGTAGCGCACTGAGAACCACGCCTCAGACACGAATTTCGAGTAGTGCTCATCGCACCGCTTCAGGCGCTTGGTCGTGATTCCAAAGGTGTCGGACTCATCAACGAACAGGCCCGCCCGCACCGGACGCGGGGTAGGCTTCCCGCCGCTGTCCACCGGAATAGGCGACCTACCCTGGGGGAAGCGCCGCGAGAATGCAAAACCCATCGTTCCCTTGCCGTAGGGGTCGTAAAAGCAGTTCTGGAATGGGATTTTCTCTCGTTCAAGGTCCTCAAACACCACGTCGGCAATCTGGTCTTCCACCGACTTGTCTTTCGATACGTTCAGCTTGATCTGTTTCCATGACGCCACGCGGATGATCTCGACACCGGCAACGTCCTCACCCCATTCGATGATCACTTCGATGCAGGCATCCCCACCGCCGTAGGACGGATCAATGCCCATTACCTTGGTCGTGGGCTTCCCGGACCAAATCACCTTCCCAAGCGCCCCATGCTCGCGGCACAACATTCGGGTGATGACGCGCTTCACCGCCATGTCAATCCGCATCACGCCTTTGACTTGGCTGTAGTACTCCGGCGAGTCCGCGCCCCAATCGTGAGCGATGCGTTCGGCGAACCGGGGGCCAATCAGCTTGGGGTAGGGCTCTTTCTCTCCTTTGTCTGCGGCTCTGAAGTTCGGACTGTCAGTACCCACCAAGTTGACGCATACCCCGCCCAAGTGCCGGGTTTTCCAGGTAGTAGTGGCGGTGGGCTCGCCAATGCTTCCCCAACCCTCTTTGGGTTCTGCGGCGGTTCCAAGCTGGTCGTCAGGGTCGTGCTTGGGGTTGCCGCTGCCGATGATCTTCACGTTGCCGTTTGAAAACAGGTTTGGCCAAGAATGAATGAACGTCTCGGCCATGAATTGAAGCTCGTCCGCAAGGAAAATTATGTTTTCCTGCTTGGTTCCGGCGAGCTTTCCAAGCCCCACCCAACGCCCCCCGGTGTAGCAAGGCTTTCCAATGATGCCCCTTCTGAAGTCCCGCACGTCACCCTCTTCAATGTTGTCGCTGGAAATGAATCTTCGGTGTTCGAGCAGGTTCCCAGACAACCAAGGGTATCGGTCCCGGCCCTTCTCCCAGAGCATTTTGATCTCACCGAAAACGCCCGTGTCGAGCTTGTCCATGTCAATGGTGGACACCACTATCAGCGTGTTTTCGGGGGACATCCAGTACCTGAGCAACACGTATTCCGCAGCATGGCTTGTTTTCTGGGAAGAAGCGCAGCCCATCATAATCGTGATGTCGTTGGCGATGAAGTTCCGGTAGAGCAAATCGGTCCATTCGTGCCGATAGCGTTCGGGCCAGATGAGCTTTCGGGCCGCCATGAAATGGCCGAACAGGCCGAGACCGCACTTCTGGCCTTTCGCGTTCAGCCAGTGGCCGCCGGACACGATGGCGTTGAACTCTATGGCCAAGTCCGACCATGTGTCTGGATACAATGTGTTATACGCGGATTTCACTTAACGGTTGACTTTTAACGCGAATAGGCGCATGTCAACTGGTAGCCTTTTGGCTTGAAAATGTCAACAGATATGATTTTATGAGCCCAACACCTTGCACGCCATGTTGCACGACCCCGCAAACGGTGAACATTCCCGGTATCCCTGGCGCGACGGGTCCGATTGGTTTGACCGGGGCGACCGGGCCGCAGGGGCCTGCCGGGCCGGGGGGCGGGACGCTGGCCGCGCCGGTGGCGATCTACGGGGTGGGTGCGCCGCAAGAACTGGACGTGGCGTTTGCGATGATGCTGTCCAGCCAGATCACGCTGGCGACGGCGGGGACCTACCTCATTTTTGCTCGGCTCAGGGTGGATGTGAATGACGCCATCTACGCCGCCAACCAAATCATCACGGCCAAGCTCGCTCGGGTGAACAATACGCCCGACGATTTGTGGACCCCTCAACCTACCCCCGTGACGGCCTATCTTGGGCTGGACACAATGACGACCAGAACCTACACCCTTCCTATCATCGTGCTTCCGTTCTTCGCCTACACCACTGCGACCGTAGGGGACGAGATTCAGCTTCAGGCGAACATTACCGCCCAGCCTGACAACCATGCTGGCGGCGGCGCGGTGTGGGCCAACGAGTCCGATCTAGTGGCCCTCAAACTCTTCTGAGCATGGGCGTTGACTTCAAGCCGGTTGATTTGTTCGATTTCCTGGAGGACTTCGACGGCGGGGTGAACCAGACTCGATCGCCGCTGAAGCTGCCCCGGACGACCCTCTCCGGGGCGGTCAACGTCACCGTTCGGGATGACTTCGCCCACCATCGTCCGGTTTACGTGAAGCGGACTCTCAGTTTCGAGACGCCCGCTGTGCAGGCCGCTTTCGAGTCGGGCAAGTTCCAGGGGCGGGAGTTCTACATTCCCGACAACGGCCCCCAGGGGCTGGTGGTGGCGATTTCAGGGGTGCTTTACGATTGCAGCATCAACGGCGTCACCATCATTGTCCGGCAGGTTTCCGATGCGGCCACCCATCAAGACGCCAACGCTGACCAGCATTGGCTGGTTCCGGCTGAGAAGTGGATCATCTGGAACGACGGCATCAACAACCCGATATTCTTCAACGTCAACTTCCCAAGCTGGGGCGGGGTCACTGACCCAGGGGGGAAGAAGTGTGTCCGGTCGAACTGGGCAAGGTCCATCGGGTATGCCACCAGCACCACCGCGAGCTTCATCATTCCCGCCGTCAATAGCACGGTGCTGGCGGTGCCTTTTTCCGCCGTCACGAATCTCTACGTTGGAAGTGTCATCACCATTGGCACGTTCGGCATGTTCGCCGTGCAGAAGATCACCGGTCTGAACGTGGACTTGATGAACGTCAACGCCGGACCCATCGGGGTTGAAATCCCTACCACCTCAATGGTGACTTGGGTGAACCAAATCGGATTCCAGTTGCCGCCGGGGCGCATGGGGGTCTATGGGCGTGGCCGGGTATGGATCAGCCTGATTGACGGCAAGCAGTTCCTGGCCGGGGACATCCGGGGCGGGGCTTCCGGCACGCCCGCCCAGAACTACCGGGATGCCGTGCTCTACATCACCGAGAACCTCTACATCGTCGGCGGGGGGACGTTTTCGGTGCCGGGACCCTTGGGCAGTATTTCGGCCATGCGGTTCATTGCCAACCTCGACATGTCGCTTGGCCAAGGGCCGCTTCAGGTGCTCACCGCGACCAACGTGTTTTCCTGCAACGCCCCCGTGGACCGCCTGACGTGGCAGTCCATGACCAACCCGATTTTAACCGAGGCCCTCATTACCAACGGCGGTAAGGGGCAGGACTCTACCGTCGTTGAGAACGGTGACTTGATGTTCAGGTCTATTGACGGGCTTCGGTCTTTGATTCTGGGCAGGCGGGATTTCAACGTCTGGGGGAACACGCCCATCAGCGAAGAAGTGTCTAACGTGCTGGGTCTGGACGATCCGGGACTACTGCGGTTCGCCTCAGCCATCGTGTTCGACAACCGATACTTGCTCACGACCCACCCCATTGCCGGGCCGCATGGGGTGTTTTGGAAGGGCCTCGTGCCCCTTAACTTCGATCCGGTGTCGTCCCTGCGGGGGAAGCTGCCCAGCGTCTATGACTCGGGCATCTGGAACGGGCTGAACGTCCTGTCCCTCGTGCTGGGCGACTTCAATGACGTGGAGCGGGCTTTCGCCTTCGTCTGGAATGACAACATCACCGCCATTGAGCTTTGGGAGATTTTGAAGGACAACTACGCCAATCTGGCCGACCAGAACGGGGCTACGTCCATTCCCATCACCTTCCGTTTCGATTCCGCCTCGCTCAAGTTCGGGCAGGAAGACATTCGGGGTCGTCAACTATTGCGCCTGCTGGACGGCGAGATTCAGGTGGAAGATTTGGTTGGGACCGTCTGTTTCGACGTATACTACAAGCCGGACCAATACCCGGCGTGGATACCGTGGTTCGCGTGGTGCGAGTGTCAGGACACCACCCCGCCCAACAGCCAGCCGGGGTTTCGTCCGCGCATGGGACTGGGCGAGCCTTCGGCCAACGTGTACGACGCCAGTAACAACCGACCCTTGCGCGAAGCCTACACGTTCCAAATCCGCATCGTTATCCAAGGCCATTGCACCTTCGTCGGTGCCCGGTTCAAGGCCGTCACCATCCCGCAACCGTCGTTCGCGCCGCAGTCGGTGCGGCCATTCTGCCCAGTGCCATGATTGAGGCGCTACCATGTCGGGGGTGCGGCGCGGCCATCATCGCCTTGCCGGATGACCCGTATCTCGCCACGCTCACCGGGGACCCG
>Ga0208102_1000503_pt1 | contig 12789 bp, 12 predicted proteins | sample CryBogmetaGMA17M_FD_184549 | JGI IMG/M metagenome (GOLD analysis project Ga0208102, IMG submission 184549) | Freshwater microbial communities from Crystal Bog, Wisconsin, USA - MA17M (SPAdes) | ecosystem: Environmental > Aquatic > Freshwater > Lake | place: Crystal Bog, Wisconsin, USA...
GGTCGATCAACCCTTTGAGCTCCGCAGTGATACCCATGCTGTAGATCGGTGAGGCGACCGCGATACAATCGACGGCGAGAATTTTGTCAAAGAGCGTGATCGCATCATCCTGCACGATGCACTCGCCGGTCTTGTGGCAGGCATTGCACCCCTTGCAGGGAGTATAGTCGAGATCCCTGAGCACCACTTTCTCAACCGAGGCACCGGCTGTCTCTGCCCCGGACAGAAAACTGTCGAGAAGCGTTTCCGTGTTGCCGTGCCGGTGCGGACTGCCGGAGATGCCAAGAACCGTGACTGTCATCGCCCCTCACGCTGCCAGTCGTTTCTTCAGTTCGGCGATCACTGCCTTTCCCAGTTTTTGTGCATCTGCCTTGGCAGTGGGGTGAGATTCGATCGCGCCTTTCTCATCAATGCCATTGATCATGAGATAGCTGATATCCGCATCTCTCACATCAGTGACGTGGTAGAAACATTTGATCGCGGGCACGGCTGCGTCAAAGACATAATCCCATTTTTGCCCGGCGCTTGCGAGGAACACACCGAGGCGTTTTCCTTTCCGTTCCGGGGGAACAACCGGGAGTTTAAGGACGTATTTTCTCGACCGGAAGACCTGTGCCCGGTCAACGAGCGCCTTCACCTGCGCACAGAGCCCGAGGCAGAAGATCGGAGAGGAGATGATGATGCAGTCGGCATCGATGATCTTGTCATGGATGATGTCCATGCCGTCCCGCTGGATGCATTTATTCAGCTTCTCGCATGCGTTGCACCCCCGGCAGGGATTGATGTTCGCTTCAGTGAGTGCGATCTTCTCGATGGTAACGTCGGGATCATCTCCCATCGATGCAAGCACCCAGTCGAGGAGCGTCTCGGAGTTCCCGTGCCGGCGCGGGCTCCCCGCGAAGGCGAGGACTTTCGTTGGCATAGTTGATTTCTTAGAGATTCATGGGGAAAAAAGGTTGGGTTGTGATGCGAGGGTTTTTAGGTTAGCTCCGGAGCCGGTGGTTCAATCAATCTCTCTTTGCCGGTGAGTCTGAAGGACCGGTTATCGTCGCATCCAGACACGTATAAATGGACGGATCGGTATGCCTGATTGGAGTTCCCCCTGTCTACGTGTAATGGGATGAGTGGATGAGTCTTTACGGGTCGACCAAAAATCAGTCAATATGATACTTCCAACGATTTAACGGAACGTTATGAGCAAGAAGAGGAGACTTCTGGTATCACCGGGCGATCCAGAGAATCCCCTGTACCATCACTGCATGCCGGCGCCCGGGGTCAAGAATGGCACCATCACGGCAGATCGATCCCGTTCAGATCCATTGTTTCTTCCTGCATACGAGTGGGTGGAGGCACAGCTCGGGTTCTTCCCGCTCTTCCTCGCGGTTGGTGGCTGGGACAAGATAGCGTGGATGACCGGCTACCAGGATAACTGGCGGGTCAGTACAGGTAGTGAATGTGTAGAGGGAAAGTACCGTAAGACGTACCGGAGAAAGGGAGAGTTCCCGAACCTTGCCCTCCTCTCCTTCAACTACATCGACGGTGTGTTCATGGATTATGATTACTGGCACATCGCCCTCAATGCCTGCATGAATGCTTCTCGTGTAAGCACACGAGAAGAGCAGTGGATCTATAAACCTTCATGGACAAAGACCCGCTGGCTCCGGGCCGCATTGACGGGAACGCACCGTGTCCAGCTCGTGACTCAGAACCTACCGATCCGTTCAGTGGAAAATATCCGGGTGAGGAACCTCGCAACCCGGTCTCTTCTCGAAGAACGGGGATTTAAGGATGTTCGGGTTTTCAGGATCCCGGTGAACCCGTGACCGTCGCTATCTTTATATTCCTAATCGTGATTAGTACTAATCATGATTAGGGAGTTCATCGACCGGGAGGAAGAGCGTTCTTTACTGGAGCGTGAATGGCAGGGCTCCGGGGGCAGGCTCATCATCCTTTACGGCAGAAGAAGGGTAGGAAAGACCCGGCTCATCGATGAATTCATCCGGGACAAGCCCGGCATACTCTATATCGCAGAGGATGCATCCCCGCATCTCCAGATCGTGCAACTCAAAGCCCGGTGTGCAGAATACTTCGGTGATCCGCTCCTTTCAGAACTGGATATCAAAACCTGGGAGCAGCTCTTCACGTATCTCGCACAAAAACCGCTCCACAAGAGAACATATCTGGTGATCGATGAGTTCACGTATCTCATAAAAAATGATCCCTCGCTCCTTTCCGCGCTCCAGAAAGTCTGGGACAAGAGTATCACGGATTCTGCCTGGTGCCTTCTCTTCTCCGGGTCGATCCTCTCGCTCATGAGCGATCTTGCCCTGTCGTCGACATCCCCGCTTTATGGCAGGAGAACGCGGGATATGTTGCTCTGCCCGCTTCGGTTTTCCGATGCGAGCCGGTTCTTCCGCTTCCCGTTCTCTGACGCCTTGAAAGTGTATTTGTCGATCGGGGGGATACCGGAATATCTATTGAAGGCTGGCGACTATGATGACTGCGGATCATTTTACCAGAACGAGTTTTTCAACCGGTACGGGTATTTTTACCATGAGCCCTACTTCATCCTGTCGCAGGAGTTCCGGGAGCTCAAAGTGTACCAGTCAGTCCTTCATGCGATTGCGAGTGGGAACACGGCACCGACGGCTATAGCACAGTTCTGCGGGCTGGACACCCGGCATCTCTACCCGTACCTTGAATCGATGATCCGGCTTGGGCTTGTAGAGAAAGAGGTGCCGATCCTCGGGAATTCCCGGCAGGGGATATACCGGATACGGGACCAGGTCTTTGCATTCTGGTACCGGTTTGTGTTCCCGCGCCGTCAGGAGATCGAGACCAGGCAAACGGGTCCGGCGCTGCCTGACATGCGCCCGTTCTTCGGTAAACAGTTCGAGGCGTTTGTGCGGGACGAGTACGCGGGTACAGTTCTTCCGGGATACCGGACCGGGCACTGGTGGTATAAAGAAGACGAGATCGATATCGTCGCGGTGAATGATGAGTCTGCATCGATCGTGTTTGGGGAATGCAAATGGGGGGATCTCAGTCTTTCTGAATCGAAGAGGATCCTCACCCGGCTGAAAACAAAGTCAAAGATCGTGCGAGCTGACCAGTACCGGCACCGGAAGTTCGCGCTGTTCAGTGCCGGGACAATCGACGGAAAAGATCGGTTGCAGAACGATGGGTACCTGATTTTTGACGGGGTGGATCTTGAGGCGCTTGTTGCACGGTGAGGGCACGGGATTTTTACGGCACTTTTTCTGCCAGCGTTTTCCGGCAACCCTGTCTTCCCACGATATCTGGTAGCCAGATCAGAGATGCTCAAATCTCTTCCCCCCCCTTCTCACAAAAATGTAAACGTCTCCGGCTCCAGCGTCTGGAGATCGACTACCACTGCCTGCGCCGGTGTCGGAGTCACGTTCATCTGTTTCTGGAATGCGGTCTGGGACTGCCAGGTGCCGGCATTAATACCGAGCACCCCGCGATAATTCATCAGGCTTTTGATGTGGACATGCCCGGTATGCAGTATCTCCGGGAGCGGATCGATGATCAGCCGGTCAGATCTTCCAGCGGCAATCGGCGTCTTCCTCCCGTACGCAGGAGCGAGATGCCGGCGCTGGAGCATCTCCTGCATCATAATCCCGCTCTTCTCATAGGATGCACCGGGAATAAGCCCGATCATGTCATCGATCGATCGCCCGTGATACATGAGCACACGCACACCCTGCAGGTTCACAAGCGCCGGGTTCTCGACGAGCTGGCAGTTCTCAGGAAATTTTTTTGTGAACTTTTCCGGGATCACCGGCTGGGGTTCAGCACCCCTCACCACATCATGGTTGCCCGGCGAGACGATGATCTTTATCCGGTGCGGAAGGTCGCTTACCATCTCACCGAACCGGTCATACTGCTCGTAGATATTCTTAATGACAAGCTCGCTCTCCTGTCCCGGGTAGACACCAATGCCGTCAACAAGATCGCCAGCAATCAGGAGGTAGGAGATGTCCGAGTCGGAAAGCCAGTCCGCGAACCGGTTCCAGCAATCGGAGAGAAACGTGTCACTGCCAACATGGACATCCGAGATGAATGCCGCCATCCCTGCCTTTTCACTTTTATACGGGACGTTATCGATCCGGATATCCGGGCGGTAAAGGGTATCGGCAAAAAAGAGCTGCCCGTCATTGGAAAGTTTGCCCTTCACGCCGATAACTTCGTCGTGAATGATACGTTCGGCATCCAAAAAGACCGGGCGATCTTTCCTGAAGAGCACAGTCATGTTCGCAGAGGTGTCTTCCAGTTCTGCGATCCGGTGACCGTTAGTAGTCGTCTTCACATCAGTGACCATGCCAATAATGGTACACTCTTCCTGCCGGTACCGGGGAGAGCGTGTGAGCCCCTCCATCGGCATCGCACTGCAGCGGCTTCGTATCATCCCCCCCAGCCGGGTGAAGCGGTCCCGGAAATAATACAGGTAATCCGCTGTACCGTTTACGCTGCCGGAGGTACCCGGGCTGCCGCTGATCACCTCAACCGATGGATCGGTGAGAAACCGGGTCCCGTCGCGAGTGGCAATCATGCCGGGAAGGTGTCGTGACGAAACCACCACCGTATCTTTTGGGACCTGCGCAATGATGCGCTCGATAAGATCCGGTTCATCCTGCTCCTGGATGTACCGCACCACATCGGGATGCACCTGCAGACTCGTCTCTAAAAACCGGAGTGTGATCTGCTGCGCATCAAGCATGGATAGTATATTGCTCACCGGGAAAATATAGCATTTTATCCTGTCCCGGATCAAAAAGAAATTTGCAAACCCGTGGAGTCCATTGATATCAGTACCCGGCAGACAGTGTTTAACCAGACCCGAGTGGCAGGACCGATCCGATGAATGATACAATCCAGGTATTTTTGCTCGCATTTGCCCTCGGTCTCACCGGGGCGCTGGCTCCCGGTCCGACGTTTGTCGCCACGGTTAACGCTTCTATCTCCGGCGGGTGGACGACAGGACCAAAGGTGATGCTTGGGCACATGCTTGCCGAGCTCGCCCTCTTTATCCTGATCGTCTTCGGGCTCGCGGCTGTTGCACTTCCATATACCCCGGTGATCACTGTCATCGGCGGGCTTGCACTCGTCATCTTTGGTACACTCACCCTTAGCGGAAGCCGGAACGTCTCCATACAGAACACGCCGTCTGGCATCGTTACAAACCCGTACCTTACAGGACTCGTCACGAGCCTTGCGAACCCCTACTTCTGGCTCTGGTGGCTATCCATCGGGAGCGCGATGGTGATCGCCGGGCTCCAAGGGGGGCTTGTCCTCGCGGGAATCTTTATGGTCGGGCACTGGTGTGCTGATCTCGGGTGGTACACGCTCGTCTCGTATGGCATCTCGCGGGGCACCGGGTTCCTGTCAGACCGGACGTACCAGATCATCATGGCGCTCTGCGGGATTTTTCTTGTGCTCTTCGGCGCATATTACCTCTCGCGCATAATTGTTCCGGTGTGAAAGGCACAAACGGTGCGGTATATTAACAAAAAAATCCAATACAGAGCGCTAAGATATGGCTGATACCAATAAACCCCGGGATATCCGTACGCTGTTCTCTGATTTCCGGACAAGTGAGCACTGGGCGGTTTCCCTTACCCGGGATATCCTCTGGATGGTGGCGGTTATCGGCGGGATTGCGCTTGCCCTTTACCTGATCTGCGGGACATGGCCCGCAGTCGTCACCATCGAATCTGAAAGTATGGTGCCCCACATGAACGTCGGGGATCTCGTTATCGTCGTTGCCCCGGACCGGTTCGGTGCCCTCCAGACATGGGAGGAGGGCAAAGCCACGGGTTATAAGAAATACGAGGACTACGGGGATGTGATCATTTACCGCCCGAACGGGGTCACCGATTTCTGGGCATCCATCGGGGTGCTCCCCCTCTCAAAACAGCACCCGATCATCCACCGGGCGATGACCTGGGTTGCCGCAGGACAACCCGAACCCTCGTACCTGAATATGTACCGCGGGGAGGTCACGCCATCAGAATATGTCCCACTCGCGATCAGTAACGAAACCGTATCCGGTTACCGGGTATTGTATCCCGTAAACGCCAGCCCGCCAGCAAATATCACGCCGGATTCCCGTGATATCGTGATCAGGACTGCGACTGAACGTTTCATTGTGCCAAGAAACTATATCACGCCCAATACCGGGTATATCCGGTATTCCGGCACAACTACGGCACACGGCGGCTACATCACCAAAGGCGATAACAACGCCGCAAGTGACCAGGGCTACTTATCGATTCCGGGTGTGGGGGAAATAGAACCCTCGAAAGAGGATTGGGTTATTGGTAAATCATACTTCACCATACCCTTTGTCGGCTTGCTCCCGCTCAATATCGTGCCAGTGATCATTGTTATTGTCGTCATCATGGTAATCCATGAACTGTACTTGCGGCGAAAGAAGGACCTGCCGGAAAAACTTCCGAAGAAGACCGTAAAAAAACGGCGGTAACCTCGCTATGACACACTCCGGCATCTCCCCCCTCCACTCCGATGCGCTTGGCGGGCACCGGCTCACAGAACCGGAAGCGCTCCTCTTAATGAATGCACAAGGAAGGGATTTGCTCAGGGTCGCGGCGGCTGCGGACGAGATGCGGGAGCGGCGTGTTGGCGATATGGTCACGTCAATATCCCCGGCAATCATCACAACCTTCATTGGTTTCGACTTCGACCTTACCTTACCCTACCAGATGTCCGGGAGTTGGCAGATAAGGCGCCCGGACTCGCGACATCCGGGCACTATGACGGGGCACCTGAACTAATGAACAAGGAAATAAACACTGTCGTTGACAGTGACATGCCAGCAGTTTTTCTCTGAGGGCTGTTATCAATAAAAAATACAAATATAATGCAGTATCAGATGATTTGAGGTAGTGTATGAGATATGGGGCGATTGCTGCAGTAATATTGTTGATCACCGGCATTGTGATATGTGGCTGTCTGGGAACATCACAAGGAACACAGAAATCAAAGGACCTTGTAATCGGCGCACTCGTACCTCTCACCGGTGACTGGAGCTCCAAAGGGCAGAACTTCAATGCGGCGATTAACCTTGCCGTGCAGGACAGTAATGCCCACCTCGCGTCGGCTGGATCCTCAATGCGTGTCCTGCTGCTGGTTGAAGATACCGGTACAGACCCTGCAATCGCGCTCCAGAAGATCAAAAAATTGCATGACGCCGGCGTACGCATTGTTGTTGGTCCTGCATCCAGTGCTGAAATAGCCCGGGTAAAAGACTGGGCTGACCAGAACAACATGGTCATTCTCGGTTATGCAAGCACCTCTCCAAGCCTTTCGATTGCAAACGATAACGTGTTCCGCCTGGTACCGGATGATACGAGGCAGGGGGAAGCCATGTCGGCATACCTGAACAAGTCAGGAATCAAGATGATTATTCCGGTCGTACGCAATGATGTATGGGGGACCAACCTGCTGTCCGCAACAAAAACCCGGTTTGAGAAGAATGGCGGGATTGTTTCGGAAGCATATCTCATGGATCCCGGTGCCCGGGATTTTACACACGTCGTCCCTGATCTCTCTGCACGGGTTGCGGCAGCACAGCAACAGTACGGAAATACTGCTGTGGGAGTGTACGTTATCGGCTTTGATGAAGTCGTACCACTCTTATATTCTGCAGCGGATTATCCCCTTCTTGCATCCGTGAAATGGTTCGGGAGTGACGGGTCGGCAGAGATTGATGCTCTGTTAAAAAATGCGTCAGCTGCCCGGTTTGCGGCAAAGACCGGCTTTTACAATCCCCTGTACGGTGTAGAGGACGAGTCAGCAGGTTTTCTTGATGTCAAAGAGAGAATCCGGGCGATGACCAAATCAGAACCCGACGGGTATTCACTTGCCGCGTATGATGCTGCAGCAATCGCAGCGCGATCACTCATGATCTCAGATGATGCGACGTATGAACAACTGAAGAGATCCGTTGAACTTAATGCTGGCAATTATTACGGTATCACCGGATGGACAAAGTTTGTTCAATCCGGAGATCGGGCATATGCAGTGTATCACTTCTGGGCGGTGAAAATGAACAATGGTACCGCCACATGGGAACAGGTCGCCCGGTACCAGAGCGATCCGGATCAACAGGGCAGATTAACCTGAATTTTTGTCATGAAAGCTGGCAAGCCGACTTTCATCGTGGCTTGCCTGAACGGGGTCTGTTACAATCAGGTTTTTTTGTGCATCGAAAGAGATCTCCCTATTCTTCTGCATTACGGAATACGATGATGAGTCAGCAGTTACGCACAATCGTTGGAAAAAACCGGATCGCAAACTTAGACCTTTCCAAATACTTTACCGATTGAAGATTTGACAATTTTCTGTTTTAGCCTTGCAGACGGTGATAGTATCCCGGTGATCAGATTAACCGTCAAGGACCCTTACGGATTCACCGCCACCAATCCACGAATCACCCCCACATACCGATCAGTATTCCCCATCCGCCACACGCAGAGCGACGGGAGTTCCGGTGTGACATGCCACCCGGTCAGCGTAATCTGTTCGCAGCTGTTGAGGTGTCGCCTTCATTTCTGAAGAAGGGGCAATGCCTCAATTCCCCACACTCCGGAGTGCCCCCGTGGTCTCCGGGCGTTCTTCGTCTGCCGCTGAGCTCATTGGATGATCGGTGTGAGGCGTTTTCGTCCAGACCGGCAACCGGTACCTGTAAGGCGATGTAATAAAAAAGAAAAAAACGGGGTTCAGCTATCGGTCTTCGCTATTCTGCCACGCGAATGATCACGCCGATTCAATCATTATGGTTTTGAGATTGGCTGAAGGTACCCTTTCAGATACCCGGAGGATTTCTACTCCAACAAGATTGTTCTGTTCATCATAATCCAGAATCACACCGGGTTTCACTTCCTCTGAATCATGGATGCGAATATCGGTGAGTCGCATGTACAGTGCATCTGCTTCTTTATCAATGGTCACTTTCATGGCTGCACTCTCCTGTCAAAGAACACGGTGATCACCCGTAGCGGAGAAACAGCAGGATTGACAATAACCTGCAGAAATTTTCCGCCGTCATGAGGGATTTTTTTTATATAATGCCTCTCGTCATCCTGACGCGTCTCGATTTTATCCGGGTCGAGCACAGTGCTTATCCCTCAGTCCTCATGGATCATCCGTTCCTGCATCATGGTCTTTGCATGGGCAGTAAAGACCAAGGGACTGCACATGACATAATATCATCATGCCATGTGATATGCATAGCGGTGATCACAAGGAAGCTGTCGCCGCTCCAGTCACCTCCTTTTCAAAACCCCTCCTCCACACACATGAGCCGCGCCCTCGCGCGATTCCAACAAGCATTTCCCATCCGCCACCGTTCAGCCCTGATAGTACGCTTGCGAGAGGCAGCAATTTTCCTAAAAAACCCGCATGAAGCCAAAGACTTCGCACCAAAGCAATGAAAATTTTGCCACTCCACAAGCAATTTCCGGTTGTGTTCCGTATCGCCGGCAGTTCTCAAAATTTTCATGACAAAGGAGTTGTTTGATTTCCGGAGCGAAAAAAAAAGAGAAAAAAATCAGACCATGACTGCACGGATGATCGTCACGTTCTGGAGCGGGCGGTCACTGCCATCAGTCTTCACTTTAGCGATTTTATCGACAACATCCATCCCTTCAACAACTTTTCCGAAGACCGGGTGCTTGCTGTCAAGGAAATTGTTGTTTACAAGGTTGATGAAGAACTGGCTGCCGCCGGTATTCGGTCCGGCATTTGCCATAGAGATCGTGCCACGGTCGTTCCGGTTGTTCGGAGTGAACTCGTCCTTGATCACATAGCCAGGCCCGCTCCTGCCGGTACCGGTCGGGTCGCCGCCCTGCAGCATAAACCCGCTGATGACGCGGTGGAATATCACGCCGTCATAGTAGCCTTTCTTCACCAGTGTTTCAAAATTGCCTGCGGTGATGGGCATGTTGGGATCGAGTGCGATCACGATAGTACCCATATTCGTTTCGAGCCGTACCAGTTTCTGGGGTTCCTGTAGAGTGGGTGTCATGGTTGTTGTTCCGTCGGGGGGTGTCCCGCTTGCGCTGCCAGTGGCAGATGGTTGTGTGCACCCTGCACATAAAAGCAGGGTGATGATGAGCAGTGCTGATATGAAAAGTGTTCGTATCTGCATCATACCTTCTTAGTGTGGCACTAAAAAAAAAGAATCTTTCCTAAATTTTTGCATTTACTTCTGTTCCGGCTCTTCATCCTTGCGGAGTTTCCTGCCGATTATCGCAATTGCACCTACGGCAATGATGATGGAGACCAGCCCGGCAACGAGAATCGCGCCCCCGCGGGAGGTTGCAGCAACGTAGTCATTGGCGGTCATGTCGATTGCGAGCACCGCATACGTGTTGCCGGTCGAACCTGCATTTGAATCATCAATCGGGGCATATGCAGACATAAATGAACCGTATTTGGTGGTATACGGCTCTTTTGACGCGGTCGGACCAGAGAGTGCACTGAAGATCTCCAACTTGTCCGGGCTTGTGGAAAGTTCCCCGATTTTTGCTGAACCCTGTGGGTCTTCGGGATACAGGTCATCGACAAGGAATGTAACGGACTGGTCCGGGTTCACTTTTAAGATATACGCGTTTACGATGTGGTCATTCATACTGCGCATGGTCTTTAAGTTATTCGCCACTGCCAGGTATCGCGGGGACAACTCATCACCTGGCTTGAGGCTGGTAATGTCACTTGCATTTACCTGCGTCGCCATGACACCCGCAGTACTCTTCAGCCCAGTCTGGATTGAAGTTTTGAGAGTGTCCTGTGAACTCGTATAGGCAAACAGGGTACATGCGGAGATGATGATGATCACAAGGATTGCGCTCCCCCATAGTTTTTTTGATACCGAACATTTGCATGTCATTTTAATATCGCCTCCTCAGTGCTATGCCAATTCCGGCGAAGGCAAGAAGCCCCCCGATCATGGTGGCAGGTGATGCTGCCGATTTCGGTGTTGGTGTTGGCACCGGCGCTGCCGTCATCGTGATCGCAATCGGTGTGGTCTGCCCGGCAGTCACCGTGGCTGTTGTCGAATAATCAACATAGCCGGTATATTTTAAGAGGACCTGGTGCTGACCCGGAGAGATACCGGTCAGGGTTGCCGGGGTGTACCCCCGGTACAGGTTATCGACATACGTCTCTGCACCCGAAGGTGATGATACAATGTTTAATCCCCCTGAACTCTGGACGGGTGTCGGACCTGGTCCGATTGAGGTCAGCGTTGCAACTATCTGGTTCTGGTAGTTTGGCTGGATATACACCGTGTTTATCCAGTCATTGTAACCCCCCGCGCTCACTTTAAAGAGGTGATTTCCTGAAGAAACGCTCGGGAGGGTGAGAGTGCCGGCAGCACCGATCTGTCCCTGGAAATTGCTGTCCATGTACACGCTGGCGCCGGGCATCGATGTGATGAGGACTGAACCAAAGATTGCCGGTGTCAGTGAGACCGGAAGGTTCTGTGCCTGACCGGCATTGACCCAGATAGTTGTGGAATAGTCGTTATAGCCTGACAACTTGATCACAAAATTGTGATTGCCGGGGTAAAGCGTAACGGTCTGCGAGGTTTTCCCGTTGTAGGTCCCGTCGATATAGATTGCCGCATTGTTCGGGTTCGATGTTACATAGACCGTTCCAGTATTACGGGGCGGCTGGGGTGATTGCTGAAGGTATGGGGAATAGTAAGCAGTCTGTCCCGAGTATACGCTGATCAGCTGTGTGTCAGGAGAATACCCGTTCATGGTTGCCTTCATCGAGAATGTTCCCGTCGGAAGATTCTGGATGGTGATCGGAGCGTACCCCTGGAAGTTCCCGTTCAAGGAGATTGCGGCACCAGTCGGGACTGACTGGACATAGATCGCACCGCTTCGTGGCTGGGGTGGTATTGTGGTTGGAGTGACGATCGGGTTTAAGTATGCGTTTACGGTGACGGTTTCACCATCTGACGGCATACGCGACAACGCACCGGACCAGGTAGTATACCCGTATGCTGAAACCGAGACCGTCCTTACCGGTGTTCCGGTGGTTGAAACCTCAACTTCAAGGTAGTTGTTAACAATGGTGCCCTCGGGTCTGCCGTCAAAATAGACTGCCGCACCGTTTATGTTGCAGGTAACATCGATGTAACCTTTTCCTCCCCCAATTATCGTCGGTTCTATCGTGATCGTTAAGGTCGGTTCAGGTCTTGGAACTTGTGTGGGGGGTGCTGTGATGGGTCCCGTGGGTTCCGGAGTGGGTGGAATTGGTGTTGGTTCACGAGTAGTTGGAACCGGAGTCGGTTCTGGAGTGGTTGGAATCGGTGTTGGTTCACGAGTGGTTGGTATCGGTGTCGGTTCTTGGGTAGGCGGAACAGTTGGCGTTTCAGATTCCACAAGCGCCGCCATCGTGATTGAAACTGTAAATATCACGCATAGCATCAGTACCATAAGCAGGATCAGCAGTTTTTTCTTCACGGTATCGCTTCCTCTACTCTAAATTCAGGAATCGCGCTATTTATATCATCCGTTTTCATCCGTTTTTTCAGAACCGGTTTTCCTGAAAGTATGCAAATAACAACAAACCATCTCATAACAGCGGATCATTATTCCACGGTGCTGCGTATTCCATTGAAAGCAAATGAATAAATCAAACCCCAGAATCCAGATGACTGTGAGAGAAATGAGAAACCTTAATTCGTTCCTACTTAGAGATAAGTAGAATAATTGTTTTGGAGGGGGGAATGAC
>Ga0208102_1000505_pt1 | contig 12783 bp, 13 predicted proteins | sample CryBogmetaGMA17M_FD_184549 | JGI IMG/M metagenome (GOLD analysis project Ga0208102, IMG submission 184549) | Freshwater microbial communities from Crystal Bog, Wisconsin, USA - MA17M (SPAdes) | ecosystem: Environmental > Aquatic > Freshwater > Lake | place: Crystal Bog, Wisconsin, USA...
GGGTAATGGTGGTCGAAAAGCCAAACAAATCGGTAATGCGGGTGAATAAGGTCTGTTCGATTGGGGTGCTGTGCTTCCACAAGGCGTCTGCCGCCCGATACATCGTCATCAAAGGCAGGCTTTCGTAATCAACCTCCAGTAACTCGCCCAGGGCGCTTTGCTTCCTTAACCAGTTGTGGGTGGCCAGCTCCGAACCGACACCCGCCATACGCCCGATAAGGGAACCCGCTAGCGCCGCTATCTGCGCGCCATTGATACCCAGGCTGGCCAACAAGTCGAAGAAATTCAACTGTTGCATGGCCTAAAGTCCTAACTGTTCCACACCGACGGTTCTGGGCCGGGTCAATTCCAGGGAATCCACATCCACGGATTGCAGATCGACGGGCGTAGCCGCGACGGATTCTACAGGCGCGGCCGACGACTCAGCCGGGCTTGAAGGACCCGCATCCACAACCGGTGTTTGGCTGACGACCGCCCGTTGCGCTATGAGCTGGGCGGCAATGCGTTGCGCGGCCTTTTCAACGGTGGTCGGCAATTCAATAGGCAATAACTCGGTCTGGTGACTCAGCAATTGCTCAATTCGTACACACAGCGAAGCCCACAAATCTTGATCAACAACGAAGTGCCTGCCCAGATTCAATAGGGTCGTCTGGCGCGGTTTTCCATCTACACGCTGGCTGGCCACCAAGCGATAGGTGTAATAACGTTCGCCCGTGGACGAGTTGTTGGTATGAGTTTTACGTATATACATAATGCATAAAAAAATAGCGCATTCTGGAAAAATTTGCAATAGGCAGATAGAACTATTATGGCCCTACAAAATGCTAAATAACACTAAAACTCAGTTGCCTTGATAGAAAATCAATGACTTACACATGATTCTAGGCTTGGTTTTAGCTAAATTTGGAGGGATGGTGTTAAATATGGGCTAAGTAGTCGAGTCGCCTGAGGGTACTAAACCCGGTTACAACTGAAGCTCCGAGACGGAACGCGAGAGCGACCTGAAAAATCCGTGCAGAGAAGGAAAATAGCTGATACTCAATCTTCAAGTTTTTAATTCTTGATTTCGGGGGATTCAGCGATAACAAGCATTAGGCCGGAATAAGACCACCCAAGCGTAGCGCGTGGTGGCGTTTCCGGCACACTCGTTAATCATGCCGGAAACGCTTGTTCTCGCTTACGCTTGAAAAGCCTTATTACGGCCTACCTCTATTGGCCGTTATCTTGCTGGTTATCTAGTATCTATAAAGTCAAGGTAAGAAAACTTGAAGATCGAGTGATAATTTCATCGGCTATGAATAAAATCACTAAACTGTTGTTACAAAACCATTCATGGCCAACCCGGATTGTCAGCTAAACGAAGGTATTGGAAAATACTTTAACGTATAAATTTTTTCCTGATTCTGCCTAAATTTTCCGTGCTTGTTTTTGCCCGAGCGCAGCCTCAGAAACAACGGCTTTACCATCAGCGCTATAGCTGATGCGCTTGGTCTCTCCGGTTTCGGGCAGTTTTGCAAAATCTGCCCGATCATGGGTGATATATTGCCCTTTCCCGACTTGTTGATACACCGTCGTTTTATCTGCATACAAGATAACGCCTGCATGTTCTTTGGTTTTATCCGCTTGGTTTGCCGTATAAATATTGTAGATTCCGGGCTTAACGCCCCTGGCCTTTTCAACCTTGACATTGCGCCACTGACCTTGGTCTTCTTGCTGCATTGAGCACTGGCCGTTCATTACAAGTAAACGTTGTTTCATGCCTAACCCTCTAAAATCGCAGTCAGCTGAACATCACGTAAGGCCGCTTCAAATTCGTAGCCATCGTCTTCATATTTTAACCACGCAACCCCCTCTGCTGTTGGCCTACGGTCCAGCATTAGCCGTGCACCCCGATGATTATGCAAAACCTTCACAATCGCTTTTTTAAACTTGCCAGGGTCTGTCGGGTGTCCTGCGTTTTTACCACCGCTTATCTCAGCTAAGCTAAACTCCCCATCGGTGTTAGCACTATCAGCAAAGGCTGCGGTATCAATGCTGGAGTGTCTGGCATCCTGAGCAGGCCCAAATTCCCCTCCTGCGTATAAATCACTATCGCCACCGGGCATATCGAAGGTCTGTTCACTTTCTTCGGCTTTTTGGGCCAGATAAATGCGTAGATACTTCATGGAACCGCGAGTAAATTCCTGGCTTTCATCACTGACCCAGGTATCGACTTCCTCAGGATGATTGTGATGCAACTGCACCAATTCATAGATAATGGTCACATCGGTAATTCGGTTATTACGAAAAGCCGTAGCGATCGACTTGGGCAATTTTAATAGGGAGGAGTATTGCGTCACATACCCGGCCGTTTTGCCAATGCTCTCCGCTATTTCTTTTTTTTTCATGCCTCTTTTAAGAAATTCGCCAATAGCCGTGGCAATCTCTAACGGGGTATTCCCCTCACGAAGCAAATTTTCTGTGAGTTGATCGGTTCTTGTGTAATCATTATCGATATGGGCGGGTATGGTCTTTTTACCGGCCATTTTCGAGGCTCTAAATCGACGCGCACCATGATTGATAATGAAACGGCCCGGTTGTTCCGGATGAATGTGTACCGAAATGGGGGTTTTTACCCCGCGCCGGGTAATTGACTTAGCCAACTCGTTTAATTTTTCTTCTGAAAAGCCCGGATTATCTTCGCGTCTCGGTTGCTGTGGATCTTCATCAAGCAAACCGAGATCTAAATCAAGCAGTTCTTTTTTGGAAGTGGCTACTGGATCGGCCGGCGTAGCGAGCCGGGAGGCTGAAGCGCTAAAGGCACTTACACCAGGACTGGACTGTGGTTTGTCTTTTTTTTTTGCATTGTGCATGTCATTGCTCTCCATGTTGTTATCACTGTAATCGGCTAAAGCCCTTAGGGTTGTGACGGCTTTGCGGGTGCCGGTTTGCGTAATCCCTGCTCAGCAAAATCGAATGCCAGGGGTGCCCACTTAGCGGTTTTACCTGTTCCCTCTTTTAGGTTGGCGGTTACCCAGGTGTTCATTTGTTACTGCTTTGGGCTGCTTTTTCCCATTGCTTTACGATGAATGCGAGGTGTTCTGGCAGAACCGCCGTAACTTCCACAAACTTGTCCGGGATATTGAGCGCCTTTAGATGAATTTTCCAAACCCGGCTCACAATCTGTGACACCGCTCCCCGCGTGATATGCTTCGCTCTGGCGTAGTCTGATTGGGATTTTCCGTCTACCAAAACACCCTCCGCAATCTCCAGGGTGCTTTCTCCCATCGTTAAACTGCGGGTTGCTTGAATGAATTGATCTCTAGTCATGCGTTTCATTAATAATTCCATGGAGAGCTATATAAACCTAGCTTAATGCCAGGTTTTTGAAAAATGGAGGAAACCCGTCATTACGAACTAATTTAGCTAAACATTATACCAAGTCAATCCGTTTAGCGGCTAAATCTTTTCAAAATGACTTGGGTCTATATAAATAAACAAACAATGATAGGAGAATGTACAAAACGCCATGTATCGATGCCTGGAGAGTCGCGTGGATTGCCGGTGTGTTTGAATAATAAAGCGCTCTTAAAAACTGGAAAACTACATCCATTGCCGCTAGCCAATTAAGCAAAGGCCAAAACAGGCCCAAAAATAACCATACCAGTCCAATAGTCCAGGACAACAGCCTTTTCCACCCGGCAATTCCAGTTGATTTTATAGAACCCTTTTGGGTATTAAAAGCATCGTCAGAATGCACGATATTGATAGATGCAGTTCGCGCGTGCCGAGGAAACTGATAAAGTTTTGCTGATTTCTGTTTCATTTTTACCGCCTATAGACTTGGATGTTTGGTATCCTGTCAGTATTAAACCAACATTTTACCAAACAAACATAAAAATTCTTTTCATGAGTTTGGCACCATCACTGACCCGGTTTTTATTGAGGGTATCGTTACCTGTTTACGATTAGCCAATAGAGTCCGCGAATTGGTTTTCAGTAAAACCGTGAACAAGAGAAGCCTTATGATTAAAGAAAGATTTAAAAAAAGATTAAAAAAAGATTAGCTGATTTTTTCGAAATCCTGAAGCCCATGCCGCATAAGGGCTACAGGCTATTTTAATCATTTTTTTTGTGCCCCGTATCCCGTCAATGCCGTGTCTCGTATCCCGTGAATAGCGTGCCCCGTATCCCGTGGAATCTGTGCCTCGTATCCCGTCATGTGTGCCCCGTATCCCGTGTACTTGTGTCTCGTATCCCGTGCTTTTGTGTCCCGTATCCCGTGCCAATAATGTCCCACATAGCGTGCTTGTGTCTCGTATCCCGTGCAAGGGGTAGGCGGCATTCTGTGTTTATTGACTGATCAGGTAACGCTGTTGCGAGGGTGTGGGCGGTTTATTGATGATGACATGATCGCCCTCAAAAGCAAAGCCCATGATAAACGCTATTTTTTTGAGTTCGTTTAAGGCGGCAATCAACTTCCTTTTGAAACCTCTAATTTCTTTATTACTGCTGCCGCTAAACGAGCGGATGGTCTCTATTTTGATAGGATACGGCTTGGCATGCGTTGCCAAATAGCCGTGCAGCCATAGCGCTAACGGTTTTCCCCGTAATAACTGCCGGTCTTGCCAATCAATGGCCGTCCAACCGCCCTCGTAGAAAGTGAGTATCTTGGGGTTGAAAATAACCACATAACGACCACTCTCATCATCACGCATAAACTCCAACAAACTCCCGCCATAGGTTTTCCGTTCCTGTTGGTTGGTTAATTCAACCCCGCAACCCATGAGCCGCGCAAACGAATTTTTTAACCATTCATGCTCGCTTTTCCCCGTTTTTCGGCCGAGCGCCTTTAAAAAACCATACACGGAAAATTCGCAACGCGTGCCTAACGGATGGAGCCTTGCCAAATGTAAAGCCTGCTCCCAAACATCAAGGTCTGACTGGTCTAACTGAATGCCTGTAAAACGAATTTGCAGGCCTTTCTGACAAGCTAACAGCTCACGCTGAAATACCGCCCTGTTTTTACCTTGTACGGCGGCAAATAATGCCCCGCGCAAAACCGGGTTGGGTATCCCTCTCGCCGGCTCCGGCCAGAGGGGAAGGTGATAAACCTTACTACTATCCCTTGCTCGGGCAGACGCCTGCTTGCCTAAATTAGCGATCCGTTGTTGAAAGGCGATGTCACTCAGGCTCATGGGAACACTGCACAGTCATTGTGGGTTGATTGATGCTGGCAACTAACACATTAATTATTCCAATAGGGACCATTAGTTATTGCATGCACCTTATTTGATAACGGGTGAGAGGCGTTACTTGCTGCACTTTCAGCACCAGCAACCTTGGTTAATTAATTTCATTATATCGAATTAATCTATTAATGGATAGTATCGGCTATTCTATTTATCGAGTCAATCAAATGTCAGAAAAAATCCGTTCTGCAAAATAGGCAAAAAACCCTTTATACTACCCGCAGCAAAATAATGAACGTCGCCAATTCCCTAGCTATGCCAAGGAAAATGGTTTATCAAATCGATAAAAAATTTAGCCGCTTAATTTCCCGGGCCATCAATAACACATGTATAACCACATATTTTTTACCAATATCCTCCGAATACTGGATGAGAAGGGGATCACAAAAGAACAACTCTCAAAAATATCGGGGGTATCCATGGGCTTCATTTGTGATTTAACCAACGGAAAAAGTAATCCGTCTTTACGGATTATGGAACAGATAGCCGATGCGCTGGATACGCCTTTGCCCGCGCTGCTTGAAGAAACAGACCTGGACAGACAATCATTAGAGGCCTTAACGGGTGGTAAACTCAGAGGCCTGGCGGAAGGCTATGAGCGCGTTTCTTTAATACTGCCGTCTCATCAAGCCTTCATCGCCAGACAATGGGCAAAAGAGGCTAAGGAACAGCTAAAGAAAAATTGAGCTAAAAACGTATAAAATAGCGCTGTATAAACCACGCCTTAAACTGAAGCAAAAGTTCTACGCAAGCAATCGCGCATAGAGCCATCACACCGCCAATCCACCGCCTTAATCCGCCAGCGCGTTTCGCTCTTTCCCGTCATGCGGGTGACCATTTCTGGTCGCCGGAAAAATTGTCTAAAATGCGCTGGTAGCTTGATGATGCCAGTCACCGCTTCTTGTGAGAGGCCGATGCTGGTTTAAGCATCTCCATAAACTTAACAGAAACGATCTCTGGGTGCTTGTTCGCGCTTATCCAGAGTGCAGGCCAATCACTCATCTGGATTTACCGGTTCCCAAAACCGCATCGATAACACGCAAATAAATCAGTTTATTAAGCAGGCGTTCAGCTTAAGTTTATAGGATTGCCGGATAACTCAACAAAAAGCCTCTCGAAACACCTAAAAACCAACAAGCGTTTATAGCAATCCCCATAATCCTGCCAGCTTGCTCAATTTTGGCTTATCGCTATTCGATAACTTGCCTGCTAATAACAGAAGTTGCATAAAGGTCGGTAACCAGCCTTACCGTCTTCTTACATTAAGATTAGATTAAAAAAATAATATTATCGATATATAGTCTACTATTACATCAAACTACTCAGCAAACGATGACTCGATATGCCGAACCTACCTCAGCAAGACGATCAAGTGCAGGACTCTGTCAAGGCACGCGCCAAAATCAAACTGGAGCGTGATCTTGGCCCGGACATTATGGCGGCTCTCGCCGATCCTAAAACCGTCGAAATTATGCTGAATGCCGATGGCAAGCTCTGGCAGGAACGGCTCGGCGAAAAGATGCGGCCGATAGGCACCCTATCGGCAAGCCGCAGCGAATCAATCATTAAGACCATTGCCGGCTTCCACGGCAAAGAAATCACCAAGGGCAGGCCCCTCATAGAATGCGAACTGCCCCTCGATGGCTCCCGCTTTGCCGGACAGTTTCCGCCTATCGTGCCGGCCCCCACTTTTGCGATCCGAAAAAAAGCAGTCGCCATCTTCACCCTGGATCAATACGTCGCGGCCGGCATCATGACCCCGGCACAGTTAGCCGTCATTGAAGCCGCCGTCAACCAGCACCGGAACATTCTAGTGACCGGCAGTACCGGCTCAGGTAAAACCACCTTGGTCAACGCCATCATCAACCACATGGTCTTCATTGACCCCACCGAGCGCATCGTCATCATCGAAGATACCGGTGAAATTCAGTGCGCAGCTGAAAATTTTGTCCAGTACCACACCACGCTCGACATCACCATGACGCTATTGCTCAGAACGACCCTCCGCATGCGCCCGGACCGGATACTGGTGGGTGAGGTGCGCGGGCCGGAAGCCTTAGACCTGCTGATGGCCTGGAATACAGGACACGAGGGCGGCGCGGCAACCCTCCATGCCAATAATGCCCGGGCGGGACTGGCCCGACTGGCAATGTTGATCAGTATGCACCCGGACTCCCCCAAACAGATTGAACCGTTGATTGGCGAGGCGGTGCACTGCGTTATTCATATCGCCAGAACCCCGGAAGGTCGTCGCGTCGCGGAAATAGTAGAAATACTTAGGTTTGAAGACGGCCAATATATCTCTCAAACGGTAGGAGCTTAAAAAATGAAGTTAGTCCAGATGAATAAGACGTCGTGGTCATGGTTGTTGCTGTTAATGCTGTGGGTCATTACCCCTGAAATCGCAGAAGCCTCGGTGGGGACGGGCGGTGGCTTGCCCTACGAAACCTGGCTCACCAGTTTGCAAAATTCGGTAACCGGCCCGGTCGCCTTCACGCTCTCTATCATCGGCATTGTGGTGGCCGGGGGCGTGCTGATTTTTGGCGGCGATCTCAATGGCTTTTTCAGAACCTTGATATTTATTGTCTTGGTCATGGCCTTACTGGTCGGCGCACAAAACATTATGTCAACCTTGTTTGCCAGAGGTGCCGTCATTACGCCGTCGACTCAGGGTGATGCAGTCACTGCTGTCGTCATGACCCGCACGGGTGTTAACCCCTAATGGCGCTCCGGACGATACCTGTTCGGCGGGCAGGCAACAGACCCAATCTGTTTATGGGTGGGGATCGCGAGTTGGTGATGTTCACCGGACTGATCGCCTTTGCACTGGTCTTCAGTGCCCAAGAACTCAGGGCAACCCTCTACGGCATGATCCTGTGGCTGGGTTCGCTCTACCTGCTAAGACTGATGGCCAAGGCCGATCCCCAAATGCGCGTTGTTTATCTTCGCCATCGTCGTTACCAGCGCTATTACCCGGCACAAAGCACGCCGTTCAGAATAAACACGAACAGTCAGGGGCACCAGTACCGATGATAGAAACACTGACTTGGCTTATTGCAGGGTGTGGCATCGCGCTGGTCGTGATGCTGCTGTCGCTCATTGCCAAGGCGAATAAAGACCGAAAGTTAAGCAAACATCGCTCAAAAGCGGCCAGCGTTGCCGACTTGCTCAATTATGCAGCCGAAGTGGAGAATGGCATCATTGTTGGCAAAGATGGCTCCTTTATGGCCGCGTGGCTGTATACGGGAGACGACAAAGATAGCAGTACCGAGCAAGAGCGCGAGTCGGTTTCGGCGCGGATTAACCAGGCCTTAGCCGCCCTTGGCAACGGCTGGATGATCCATGTCGATGCGGTGCGAAGACCGGCGCCCGCCTACGCTGAACGCGGCTTGTCCGCCTTCCCCGATGCCATTACTGCGGCCATAGATGAAGAAAGACGGCGGCTGTTTGAAGGCCTGGGGACGATGTACGAAGGCTATTTCGTGTTGACCCTCACGTATCTGCCACCGTTGTTAAACGAGCGCAAATTTATTGAGTTGATGTTCGAGGACGATGCAAAGGCACCCAACAACAAGAGCCTCACCCGCGATCTGCTGGGCCATTTTACGCGCGAATGTCACAACATCGAAACGCGCCTCTCATCTGCACTTAAATTAACCCGCCTGAAAGGCAGTAAAATGGTCACCGAGGCCGGTGCAACCGTCACCCACGATGATTTCTTGCGCTGGCTACACTACTGCATTACCGGCATCAATCAACCCATCCAGTTACCCACCAACCCCATGTACCTGGATTGCCTTATCGGAGGTCAGGAACTGTGGGCCGGGGTTATGCCCAAAATAGGCCGTCACTCTATTCAGGTCGTCGCTCTCGGTGGCTTCCCGCTAGAATCGACGCCCGGTATGTTAACCGCACTGGGAGAATTACCCATTGAGTACCGCTGGTCGTCACGGTTCATCTTTATGGAACCTCACGAAGCGTTAAAGCACCTGGAAGTGTTCAGAAAAAAATGGAAGCAAAAAATTCGCGGCATTTTTGACCAGGTGTTTAACACCCACGCAGGGCCGATCGACCAGGATGCGTTAGCCATGGTTGAGGACGCCGAAGCCGCCCTGGCCGAAGTCAATAGCGGCGTGGTTGCACAAGGCTATTACACGAGCGTGGTCATCCTCATGCACGAGGATCGTCAAGTGCTTCAGGACTGTGCCCGGCGCGTCGAAAAAGCGATCAACGCCACCGGGTTTACCGCCCGCATTGAAACCATCAATACCCTGGATGCCTATTTGGGCAGCTTACCGGGGCACGGCGTTGAAAACGTGCGGCGACCACTGCTCAATACCATGAACCTGGCCGATCTCGTGCCGACCAGCACGATCTGGACCGGACGCGTCGACGCGCCTTGTCCGATGTACCCGCCTTTGGCGCCCGCCCTGATGCACTGTGTGACCCAGGGCTCGACCACTTTCCGCTTGAATCTGCACGTTAACGATCTTGCGCATTCCGTGGTGTTTGGCCGCACTGGCTCAGGCAAATCGACCTTACTGGCGCTCATCGCCGCCCAGCTACGGCGCTATCCCAACATGACCCTCTATGCGTTCGATAAGGGCCTGTCTTTATACCCGCTCACCGCTGCCATCCGGGCCAGCACCCAAGGGGTTAGCGGCCAACACTTCACCATTGCCGGTGACGATGACCAACTCGCCTTTTGCCCGCTGCAATTTCTCGAGACCCGCGCGGATAGAGCCTGGGCGATGGAATGGATTAATACCATTCTGGCCTTAAACGGTCTCGTCACCACGGCCGTACAGCGCAATGACATCGCCAGCGCCATCGTCAATATGGAAAAGAACCAGGCGTATACGCTCTCCGAGTTTTCCGTCACCGTTCAAGATGAACAGATTCGTGACACCATCAAAAATTACACGGTGGATGGCGCCATGGGCCATCTTCTGGATGCTAAAACCGACGGGTTGAGTTTGTCTGATTTTACCGTCTTTGAAATCGAGGAGTTGATGAATCTGGGCGATCGTTACGCCCTGCCGGTATTACTGTATTTATTCCGGCGCATTGAGCGGTCCTTGCAAGGTCAACCGGCGGCCATACTCCTGGACGAAGCCTGGCTCATGCTGGGCCATCCCGTGTTCCGCGAGAAAATCCGGGAATGGCTAAAAGTGTTACGCCGGGCTAATTGCTTTGTGCTGATGGCGACCCAAAGCCTGACTGACGCGGCCAACTCGGGCATCTTTGATGTCATTATCGAGTCCACGGCCACCAAGTTACTGCTGCCCAATGTTTACGCCCGGGATGAGGACACCGCCAACCTGTATAAACGCATGGGGCTTAATACCCGGCAAATCGACATGCTCGCGACGGCCATTCCAAAACGGCATTACTACTATCTGTCGGACTATGGCCGCAGGCTTTTTGATCTGGCCATTGGCCCGCTGACCCTGGCTTTTGTCGGGGTCTCCGACAAAGACTCCTTAGCGCTCATCAGGCAACTGGAGTCGCTGCACGGACATGGCTGGGTGGGCGAATGGCTTGCGCTAAAAAACTTACGACTTGAAGATTATCAGGTATAGCAACATGATATTAAAGAAGAAAAAAACAGCAGCAGCAATCAGTGATCCACGGCGCAGCCACGAACAACTGTCGGGCGGCCGTCGCCTGGGTGAAAATGAAAACCCCTATTTGTCGGCAAGACGCACCTGGAATGATCACATGCAAACGGTGCTGTCGTCACGGCAAGCCTGGCAAATCATGGGTATCTTGTCCTTGCTGGTGGCGCTGGTCGGTGTGGCCGGCATGATCCACATCGGCCAACAATCAAAATTTATACCTTATGTGATACAAATCGATAAGTTGGGGCAAGCCGCCGCTGTCTCGATCGCCGATAAAGCCACTCCCGCCGACCCGCGGGTGATAGCCTCGGCTCTCTCCGCCTGCATCGCGAATGCACGCCTGGTGACGCCCGATGTGGTGTTGCAACGCAACGCGGTATTTGCCGTCTACGCGATGTTACCGGCGAACACGCCGGCCACGCAAAAGATGACCGAATTTTACAATGCCACCGAGGCATCCAGTCCGTTCAAACGTGCCACTCAGGAAATGGTCAGTACTGAAATCAGCTCGGCCATGGCATTGACCCCGGAAACCTGGCAAGTCGACTGGCTGGAAACGACACGGGATCGACAAGGGGTTATGAAAGGCCGACCGGTACCCATGCGTGCCATGATAACTATTTTCATCGCAGCACCCACGTCTGCCACGACCGAAGAGCAATTGCGGCAAAACCCGATGGGTATTTTCATTCGGGATTTTTCGTGGTCAAGACAGCAACAAACCAATTAATACTTAAATATTAAAGGCACCCCGTATGCATAAGCACCTAGCTGCAACCATAGTCACCGTCCTGCTCACCACAGGGCAGGCATCGGCTAATCAGGATATGGCCGAGCTCTATTTCTCGGATAAGAACCCGGTTTTAACCCGGCAGGAACAACAGGCCATGGCGATTGCCAATAAGTGGAAAGGCCACAATGCGCTCGGCATGGCACCGACCTCAGGAAAAAACGGCGTGGTCACGTACCTGTTTGGGGTTCAACAGCCCAGTGTCGTCTGTGCCGTATTGCAAGTCTGTGATGTGGCCTTGCAGGCCGGCGAACAGGTGAATTCGATCAACCTGGGAGATACCGCCCGGTGGACTATTGAGCCGGCCATTACCGGCAGTGGTGCTAATGAAGTACAACACCTGATCATAAAACCGATGGATGTCGGTCTGGAAACCTCGTTAGTGGTGACCACAGACCGTCGCGCCTATCATATCAGGTTACGCTCACACCGAACCGACTACATGCCGCAAGTGATGTTTGCCTACCCGGATGAAGACCAGGCCAAATGGGATATCTACCGTAACCACTCCCTAAAGGAACGCCAGGACAAGACCCTGCCACAAACCGGCGAATACCTGGGCGACCTCGATTTTGCCTATGAAATAACCCCCAACGGGGCTATCGCCTGGACACCTCTCAGGGTTTTTAATGACAAGCAAAAAACCGTCATCCAAATGCCCGAGGCCATGGCGCAATCAGAAGCACCCACTTTACTGGTGGTGCGTCGGGAAGGCGGGGTTTTCGAGGACGATGAAACCGTGCAGGTTAACTATCGCATACAAGGCAACCGCTATATTGTCGATACGGTTTTTGATTCGGCCATTCTTATCGCCGGGGTGGGCGGAAATCAAGACGCAGTAGCGATAAAAAGGGTGAAAAAATGAACCGTTTAGTCGTCACATTTTTGTTTCTAAGTAGCTTGTACGGCTGCGCGATCGTTCGCAACGAACATTTTACAACCACACCGGTCCCCGTTGAACTGGGTAACAGCCTGGCTGCCGATGCCATCAAACAATTGCAAACCCTGTATCCGCCCGCACAAACAAAATTCAACATCGGCCAACCGGTGTCTGAAACTGATAGTTTCGGCACCGCACTGGTGTTGCAGCTGCGTGAAAAAGGCTACGCCGTGCAAACCTTCGACCCCACCCAACCTGCAG
>Ga0208102_1000511_pt1 | contig 12700 bp, 10 predicted proteins | sample CryBogmetaGMA17M_FD_184549 | JGI IMG/M metagenome (GOLD analysis project Ga0208102, IMG submission 184549) | Freshwater microbial communities from Crystal Bog, Wisconsin, USA - MA17M (SPAdes) | ecosystem: Environmental > Aquatic > Freshwater > Lake | place: Crystal Bog, Wisconsin, USA...
GCAATCCTTAAACATCAGGCAACTCACATTTCTATCTATGAAAAAGGCGGTTCTGCAGGTTGCACTCGATCTTCTTGAGCTGAAACGGGCTGTGCAGATCGCACAAGAAGCCATCGATGGCGGGGCAGACTGGATTGAAGCAGGAACTCCCCTTATTAAAAGTGAGGGAATGCAGGCTATCCGGACCTTGCGAGCCCGGTTTCCGGATACCACTCTTGTGGCTGATATGAAAATTGCAGATACCGGTGCGATAGAAGTGGAGATGGCGGCAAAAGCAGGTGCGGATATTGTCTGCATTCTTGCCGATGCAGATGATTCTGTAATTGCCGAAGCTGTCCGGGCTGCCCGGTTGTATGGCATCAAACTTATGGCTGATCTCATCAATGTCCCGGATCCGGTATCCCGTGCCTGCATACTGGAATCCATGGGAATCGATATCATTGGTGCCCATGTCGGTATTGACCAGCAGATGATTGGAAAAAGTTCCATCGATCTTTTAAAAAGCCTCTCCAGTCACGTGAATGTTCAGATTGCCGTTGCCGGGGGACTTGATGCAGCAACCGCAAGTGACGCAGTCAATGGTGGGGCAGACATTGTCATTGTCGGGGGATGGATCATCCGTTCTGCCGATGTTACCGGTTCGACAAAAAAGATCCGTAAATCCATGGATCTCCCCTCTGGCAAGCCCGTCGAAAAAAAAGGGCTGGATGAAGAGATCCATACCATCCTGATGGAGGTCTCCACCCCGAATATTTCGGATGCAATGCACCGCAAAGGAGCAATGCCCGGCATCGTTTCGATCTGTGGCAATGTGAAGATGGCAGGAAGAGCAGTGACGGTCCAGACGTTTGCCGGGGACTGGGCAAAACCCGTGGAAGCGATTGATGTCGCGGGGAAAGGAGATGTAATTGTCATCAATAATGATGGCGGCATACATGTTGCACCATGGGGGGAACTGGCGACGTTAAGCTGCGTGCAGAAAGGCATTGCCGGCGTTGTAATCGATGGTGCAGTCCGGGATGTCGATGACATTCGTGCGATGAGATTTCCCCTCTTTGCACGGGCGATTGTACCCAACGCCGGCGAACCCAAAGGATTTGGCGAGATCAATGCCGAGATCCTGTGCGGGGGGCAGCAAGTCCATCGCGGAGACTGGATTGTCGGCGATGAAAGCGGTGTTGTGGTGATCCCCCGTGAACGTGCCTATGAAATTGCACGCAGGGCGCTTGAAGTCAGGAAAAATGAAGCACGAATCCGTGAAGAAATCCGAAGGGGCAGTACTCTCTCCAAAGTATCAGAACTGGTAAAATGGGAAAAAAAGTGAATCCGGATCAATGAAAAACCGTACGCTCTAACAGTGTTGCCCCGGATGTGAGGATCTTTTCAATCGCATCATCCACGAGATCCACCCGTAAGATCAGGACTGCGGCATCCTTTCCAGAATATGCATAGGAATACTCAATATTAATTTGGGCATCCCCGAGAATCTTCGCAATCTCATAGAGTCCTCCGGGAATGTCTTTCATCTGCACGGCAATGACATCAGTAAAGGCGACATTAAAACCCAGCGTGGATAATTTCTTATACGCTTTATCCGGGTGATCAACGAGAGCTCTTACGACACCAAAACCACTAGCCTCGGCAATACTGAATGCAAGAATGTTGATCTTCTCCTCTCCCAGCGCATGAGCAATTGACGCGAGCCTGCCCGGGCGGTTTTCAGAGAATATCGAAATCTGTTTGATCACAAATTTTTTCGTGTCCATTACAATGACCTCTTATCAATGACTTTCTTCGATTTGCCTTCAAATCGTGGCAAAGAGCCCGGCTCGACAAGCTCGATATTGACATTTACGTTTAATGAGTTTCTCAGCCGGTGTTCTACTTTCTCTTTGACCTTCATAATATCCGTAATCTTATCGCTGAACGATTCCTTGTTCAGCTCAACACGGACAAGCATATCATCGAGCGCACCCTTTCGCTCGACAATAATCTGGAAGTGCTGACCCACTTCAGGAATCGCCATCAATGCAAATTCTACCTGTGACGGGAACACATTGATTCCTCTTATGATCAGCATATCATCCACCCTGCCCTGGATCCGTTGGATTCTCGGGTGCGTCCTGCCGCAGGGACAGATCCCCTCTTCTACCGTCGTGATATCACCGATGCGGAACCGGATCATCGGGAGTGCCTCCTTCTGGAGCATGGTGATCGTAAGTTCTCCCTTCTCGCCCGGTTCAAGCGACTCCCCGGTCTTTGGATCGATGATCTCAACCAGGGCAATGTCCGACCAGATATGGAACCCTTTCTGTTCTGCACATTCCGTGTACATCGGTCCTGAGAGTTCACTTGTGCCATAGATGTCGTAGGCTTTGATGCCCAGCCAGCTTTCAATACGGGTCCGCATCCCGCTTGTCCAGGGTTCTGCACCTAAAATCCCCGCACGGAGTTTTGTGTCTTTTTTGATGTCTACACCCATCTTTTCTGCAACTTCCCCGATATGGAGCAAGTACGAAGGTGTGCAGGCAATCGCGGTCGCACCGAGGTCCTGCATCAGTTCAATCTGGCGTTCGGTGTTTCCTACGCTGGTTGGGAGCACGGTTGCACCAATCCGTTCAGCTCCATAGTGCATTCCGAGTCCACCGGTGAATAACCCATACCCATAACTGACCTGGATCACATCGCCCCTTCCGAGTCCGATAGAAGTGAGTCCCCGGGCAAGTGACGAAGTCCAGAGATTCAGGTCATTCTGGGTATAGCCCACAACAGTAGGCTTTCCTGTAGTACCTGATGATACGTGGTATCGAACAAGCTCATCCTGCGAAGCCGTGAAAATTTTGTCCGGATAATTGTCGCGCAAATCCCGCTTAAACATGAACGGGAGTTTTTTCACATCAGATAATGACCGTATATCATCCGGGTGCACCTTCTCTTCTTTCATGCGATCGTGATAAAATGGTGAAAAACTGTAAAGACGGTATACAAGACTTTTCAACAATTTATACTGCATCCTCTGGAGTTCCTCTTTTGGCATCTCTTCTATTCGCGGGTCCCAGCACATCATTACATTTCACCTCTCCGGTCAATGACTCTCTTTGACTTTCCTTCAAACCGGGGCAGTGAACCCGGTTCTACGAGTTTGACGGTGGTTCGCAGTTCAAGCACATCATGGAGTTCTTTTACGACTTTTTTCTGGATATTGGCAAGATCTGCAAGTTCACCGCTGAAATACTCGCTGTTGATCTCAACTTCGACAGTCATTTCATCCAAATGATTAATTCTGTCAATATATACCATAAATTGATTGCCCACTTCGGGAATTTTGAGGATGACATGCTCGATCTGTGAAGGAAATACGTTGATTCCCCGGATAACCAGCATATCATCGCTTCTTCCGGTAATCCTCGCGATCTTCTGGCTCCTGCCGCAGAGGCACCCATCTTCAAACAGCATGGTGACATCACCCGTTCGGTACCTTATGAGCGGCATCGCCTCTTTTGTGAGCGGGGTCACCACGAGTTCTCCCCGTTCCCCATCGCCAAGGCGTTCACCGGTTTTTGGATCGATTATCTCAACAAGGTAACTATCATGCCAGATATGAAGCCCGTCACGTTCCGGGCATTCAAATGCCACACCGGGACCGAACAATTCGCTCAGACCATAGGAATCATACGCTGTAACGCCCAGTCGTGCTTCAAGTGATTTCCGCATGGTCTCTGACCATGCTTCAGCGCCGAATATTCCGGTCTTTAAGCTATCGAGATTAGCGTTCATATCTTCTGCCACTTCCGAGAGATGCATCGCATAACTCGGTGTGCAGTGGATCGTGGTCACGCCAAAATCCATGATCATCTCAATCTGGCGTTTGGTATTTCCCGTGGCACTGGGAATGACGGTCATTCCAATTTTTTCTGCTCCATAATGAAACCCAAGTCCACCGGTAAACATCCCGTAATTTACCATATTCTGAAAGATATCGTCCTTGCCAATGCCGATCATGGTCATGTTTCGGGCGATAAGACCGGACCAGCTGTCAAGATCTTTTTGGGTATATCCCACAACCGTTGGTTTTCCTGTGGTTCCTGAAGTAGTATGGATCCGCACAATCTCTTTTAAGGGTACCGCAAAAAACCCAAACGGGTATCCATCTCTTAAGTCCTGCTTTTTGGTGAAGGGAAGTTTCTGGATATCATCCAGTGACCTGATATCGGATATTTTTACTCCGGCACCAGAAAGACGATTCCGGTAGAATTCGACCTTGTTTACTTGATGCAGGGTTTTTTTCAGACGCTTCAACTGAAGTGCCTGCAGCTCCGCAGGTTTCAGGGTTTCAATTTTCTTTTCCCAGAACATCCGCATCCTCTGTTATGCTATTGCATGACATTGTATTTATGGCACTTCATATCGTTTATCTCCACTTCTTTTTGAAGCAATACGTAAATGCAGCTATTACCCTTACACAGGGTTTATCCAGTGATCTTTCAAATCCCGCGCAAAACGATGCTTTAATCAAGGGGAAAATGGCAGTAATTAAATTAATTTAAACAGTTTGTTTTGGGATCTATGTCAGGTGATGCTGCTTGGTTAACGGTGTATGGGTTTGGTGCCCATATCAAATCCACACAAAAAAAACTGGTCATTTTAAAAAATGGTGTGGTTGAGGAATATCCCCTTGAGGGAGTGAAAAATCTCCTGATTGTGGGCGGGCATACGTTGAATTCATCCACCATATTACACCTGATGAAGAATGGTGCGTACATCTCATTTTTTGAACCTGATGGTACTCCTGCCGGGATTATACGACCATATGGGGATCGCAGTGACGAAATACTCCAGAAGATGCAACTTGACCTCCCGCGTCACCGCTATGCCACAATTATTGCGCAGGCTGCGATCAAATCACGGCTCCTCGCTATTGAACGGCTCCAGGAACTCCGTGGTATCGGGCTGTTCTATGAAGGAGAATCACAGTTTCTTCATAAGTCATTGGATGAACTTGCGTACTTGATCAAGCTGGACGAAATCCGCCGGCTGTCCCGCTTGAATACCGATATGTATTACGAGATTATATCACGGAGTATTCCGGAAGGATTTAATTTTCGGCGGCGGACAATGCGTCCACAATGTGACGCGATCAACGCGATTTTGTCCTTTGGCTATTCCCTGTTATTTGGTAACTGTTGTGTTTCGGTTATTGGCGCACGGCTTGATCCCGATATTGGTTTATTACATGAAGGGACATCCGGTCTTGTGTATGATCTCATTGAAACGTTCAAGGCAGAGATGATTGATACTGTGATATGTAAGATCGCAAATGAGTCACTTGGACCAGATGATTTTGAATTATCACCGAACCGGTGTATTCTTTCAGATGAGTTGATAAAAAAATTAACCGGGATATTCCGGATCACGATTGATAATGAAAAAATCGATAAACAGGTAGAAAATTTTTACATGGCAATGATCGGAACCGAAGATTTCAAAGTGATGTATTGATACGACCCTCACTTTTGATGATGGAAAATCCTTCAAAAGATTGGGAAATACAATCTGTAGTTTGCAAATTCCGGATTATAGCCCGGGGACAACCATATAACAGCGAAATAAATTTTTCAAGAATCATTGGATCTGACGTGGCAAAAATCTGTACTCGTCCACCCGGGAGATTCATAACAGTGCCGGTAACATGTAAATCTGTTGCGATTCTTCGCACACAGGCACGGAACCCTACTCTCTGAACTCTGCCTGTTATGAAAATTTCAACGGTTTTCACGGGTATATCCCCTGCATACTTTTGATTGCAGTTTCAAGTTCATTAAATTCGTGATCTCGTATTGCTGATTGTCAGGTATCAGGTGCAACGTCAATTCTTAAGATGATCAGGGATCTCATGGTTCAACCAGTTTTTCAACACAAAAAAGACTCCTGATGTACCTGCGTGCCACAAATACACAATCTCACGAAAATGCCGCAAGGCAGTTCCATCCGAAATATTTACACGGTGGGGTGGAGTGTTTGGGAGACATAACCGTTTAGTTCTTTAAAGAATTCTCTACCTTTTCTGGAATCCTCTGCGTCCACCATTATGCGGATTAAAGGCTCGGTACCTGATGCCCTTACCAGTGCCCATGAATTTCCCCTTCGGATCTTCAGACCATCAGTCTGATCAATCTGTTCATGCGCATATTTTTTAGATAATTGTTCAATTACCTGTATTCCATACGGGGTCTGAATTTTTTCTTTTATCATATGGCGTTCGGGCAACGCACAAATAAGTGAAGAGAGGGGTTTGTTTGTACTCGCAAGAATTGCCACCATCACCGCTGCCGTCATACCTCCATCACGGCAGAACTGATGTTCAGGAAAGATAATTCCTCCATTCCCTTCACCCCCGAATATGACGGGTTTGCCACTCTTTATCAGTTCCCGCATGGTACGGGCAACATAGATACTTCCCACCGGTGTGTACACAACGTCACAACCTGCGTTATTTGCCACCATTTCAACCATCTGGGATGTACTTACCGGGGTCACCACGGTTCCTTTTGACTTTTGACAGATATATTGCGCGACAAGTGCAAATTCCTGGTTCTCTTCAATAAAATGTCCTTTTTCGTCAACAAATACAGCCCGGTCTGCATCTCCGTCATGCGCAACACCAAAGACAGCTCCTGTGGCAGTCACGAGTGTTGAAAGTCCTTTGAGCCCCTCTATGGTGGGTTCAGGCAGTCGTCCGGGAAAAGTTCCATCCATAATCCCGTTGATGGTCAGAACCCTGCATCCCATTAACTGGAGAATCCGGGGGGTTGTCTGGCACGCAGGTCCGGAACCCGGATCAACCACGACAGTCATTCCACGACCGGGCTTTCCGGGAAATTGAGTGACAATGGCATGAATATATTCATCAACCAGGTGAGGAGCATTTAATTCTCTGCCAACATCCTCCCATGATTTTACGGGAAATGTACGATCAAATATCAATTCTTCGAGCCTGATGGTCTCTTCATCTCCCATTTCAGTTCCATCCGGTTCGATAATTTTCACACCATTATATTCCGGTGGGTTATGGGATGCGGTGATCATGGCGCCGCCATCGTAATGTTCTCTCACCAGGTATTGGAGTGCAGGTGTTGGGAGTATGCCGCAATCGACAACATCGCAACCGGTGGCGAGAAGCCCGGATTTTATCGCACCTGCGAGTGTGTCTCCAGAAGTTCGTGTATCCCGCCCTACGGCAATGCACCCCTTCCGCATGGTTCCGAGTGCTTCACCGATGCGGAGCACCAGTTCCGGGGTCATGTCTTTCCCTATAATACCCCGTACTCCGTTCGTACCGAATAACCGCTTCTGCTTTTTTTCCGGTGTCATCATCCCGTAGATCCCTCAGACTTTTTTATTATAATAGTCTTCGAACTCGCGCAGAGAGGCAACAACCTGATCGACAATTGGATTTCTGATCACACAGGGTTCGCTGATAAGATCGCCTATCACAATTTTCGGGAACGACCGGGTTTTAAAACCTTCAATGATCGCATAATCCATGCCTTCACTACACAGGATCGAAAGTATGTCATCAAGGCTGTTTTTGTGTATAGCAATTATTGCTTTATGAGAATCTATTCCGACGGAGATATCAGCCCCGCCATTAAAAAAAGCTGTAGTATCTTTTCCTTTTTCCAACGTGTAATCGTGGTCTCCCAAGTGCTTAACGACGGCTACAGTGCCCTTACGTTTAAGTGCTGGAATGAGGTTATTGATGAATGTGGTCTTTCCGGAATTTGACAGACCCACAACCTGAATAATTTTCATTAGGTAAAATCTCCTTTTTCTGTGGGGATTATTGCATCATTAGAATTTTCGGATTCACTCTTTTGATTGGTGGGCGGGCAAAAAACAGTTTGATTGATAATGGATTCTATTGATTCCGAGGATAGTGCGTGGGTTTTTGCAGTCGCGGGTGAATCCCCGCCGGTTTGTGGAAGAACCGGGGTTATTGCTTTATTAGATTTCTGTTCTTTTGAAGAGTGTTTTTTCCTGGTGGCATGCCGGTGTCCGATAACTGGATAGGGTGGAGTGTTAACAGGACCTCCATATGGGATATGTTCTTCTTTGTTATCATTGACGATGGACGGTGAAATTGGTTGCACTGTAGGGGTGATCTGCTCTTTTGATTCTGGTTCACTATCCATGCTTCGGGTCTTGAGAATTGTCTTTGCTGTTTCCCCAACGCTTCTCATCACTTTGGTGATCCGATCTTCAATGTCGATCTCCTCATCGATATCCAGTGTTGTGCCTTCAACTTCTAATAGGAACCGTGAGACTTCACTCGCTTCAAATAATATGTCATCCAGTTCATCTGTCGTAAAAAATCCGCACATTGCACCATAAAAAAATGTCGCGCTTGCTTTTCTCACCTTTTTTTTGAATGAGTGCCGTGCCTGGTTCACTGCCTGGGGCGTGTATGTATCCTCCATGAAAGGAACCAGTTCAGGGAGGTGTTTTCCGATAAATGTCATTTCCGCACCACCAGCCGTGCGAAAATCTGTACACAAACGCGCAAGTGCCCATTCACGGGCGGTGATGTACGTCCGCTTCCGCAAAAAGAAGTTTACTTTCCGGTAGGTTGCGCCATCCACTTTTTTGAATTTTTTATACTTATTAATCTCCTGTTGAATAATGGCTTCATCCATAGGGATCAATCACAATATTATTTTTTGATGTATGAGGAATTTGTGTTCTTCCGAAATTGATTAAAATATTTGACCACTTAACATATAGCATTATATGGTTTATAACATTTCAAAATTCTTCGATTTGGCAGATTTTTTGACGGTTTTTCTACAAAAGTAGTTTTGCAAATCTTTTTCATTTACGTCCTGATGAAACGTCAATATGATTTTGATTCACCGGTGTGAGTGCCACCAATAACATGCACCGCATTATAGAATGAAGGAGCACAGATCTTGGGATAAATTGACAGGTCTTCGCAATTCCGTGCGGGTAATTTATCGTAAATCAAAGTTGAATTATTGGTGATTTTCCCCCAACCCAATGGATATGATGGTGTCACGGGCTGCCCCCGCATGACACTCTGGCGGCGATTCGGTGGCTAATTCCAGGATATTGAATTAATTTAATGAGTACAATAAGAAGATAGAAAAGTTCGATTTCCTGGATCGATATCTCAGATCTACTCTCGTTAAATTGGGGAGATCTAATTGACAGATGCCAAAAACGGGGACAAGATAAAAATATCCATATCTTTTTTTTAGAGGAACTACAAAAACCACCTTGCCAAGCGAGTCCCCGACGATTCCGTCGAGTGATCCCATCAGTGGGATAGATTCGAAAAAACGACTGCTGATGCGGAGGGAAAAATTCTATTGGCAATAGTAATTTCATGATGCATTACTCAAACCGATTGATGACGAGCCACTTTTTTCATAACGTCCTCAGTCCCCTCGATTAAATTACTCTATTTGTATTCATTTCCAATATCTTTTGTCGGCGGAATTATGCTGTCAACGCAGCAGTGGATGCTGCACTTTTAAAGATGCAGCATTGAGTATGTACAATTTAATATCCTCTTTACTCGTATGTGTAACGATCTACATCTCCAATTGCCAGCTTCCTCTGAAATAATTCTTAAAAATTCCCCATTTAAAACCATGGCAACAGTGTGTGTCTACTGGCAAAAGTCTTGTCGATCCATACAAAACCACTGACAAATCAAAATTTGCCATTATTGCTATACAAATATATATACAATCTTCATTTAGTCGGAATAACGGGATATCCAACGGCTGAATAATCCAGTATTTTCCAATCGGATGGAAACTTATACTTATCCTCAGAATGGTGGTTGCATTATGGATACAGAATATTACGTCCCAATAAGGTCTGTATCTATACGTTTGATGTGAAGTATTTTCAGTCGGAGTTGAAATAATCAGATCCCGGATTATCATGTTTTTTTCAGCATGTGTAAAAGCACCCGTTCTCTTCAGATCATCTATGCCTTTCTGGAAATTTTTCCACCATTTTTACATTTTTTTCCGTCGTAAAATAAAAAATCACGTTTGTCGCAGAATAGGTATTCTGCGCAAACCTTTATTTATTTGAGATAAGATAGAATAGAGCATGGAAAGCGGGTATTTTTCGGAATGGCTTAAAAGTTACCGAAACTACCTACGAATGCGCAATTACTCTCCAAGTACGCTTGAAAGTTATGAGCAGGTGATCAAACATTTTGCATACTATGTCTGGCTACGCAGGCATACTGATGTCACGAAGCTCGTTTTTTTTTGGAAGGACTTCGAAAACGCCCGCCTCGACACAAGTGTTGATGTAACTCCGGTGATGATCACAGATTTTCTTTCTTTTGTTTCATCGATGCAGACCTACAAACCCAAGACCTTCCACCGGATTATCTCAACACTAAGCTCCTTTTACCGGTTCCTCTATACACAAAGTGCAGTTGTAACAAACCCTCTGATCGGTATCGAGCGTCCACGGATCAAACAACAGGAAGTAAAATATCTCAAACACAGCCAGGTGCTCCGCCTGATCGATTCGATCGAAGATTTACGTGACAAACTTATCGTACGAACAATCTATGCAACAGGTGTCCGGGTTTCAGAGTTATGCAACATAAATATTGAGGATATTGACTTTGAAGAACATACGATACGGATTCTGGGAAAAGGTGACAAAATCCGGATGGTCTTCATCGATGATGAGACTCTTGTTGATATAGGGAAATTTATCGGAAATAAAATTGAGGGCCCACTTTTTATCGGACAACAAGACAAACATATATCTTCACGGGCAATTCAGCATATTTTCAAATTGTATGCCCCATCAGGTATCACTCCTCACAAGATCCGCCACAGTTATGCAAGTGAACTATACCGAAGATCAAAGAATTTACGGGTTGTACAGGAAAATCTTGGACATACCTCCATAAAAACCACAGAGATCTATTTGCATACTGATATTGATGAACGACGACAAGTCTACCAGCAGTTTTTCCCGCTGGGAAATGATAATGAAAGTTCCTGATTTGCAACAATGGATTCGTCGTTAAATTTTTTTTTACAAGATTCTTCTGGTTATCATCCGTTTGTTGGGTTTGATGTGTTGTTCAGCGGCGCATGTACTAAAAATGGAGGATTTCGATTTAATGCGTTGAATGTAAATTCCCCTCACTATTCACAACGAAATTTTGATTGAGACTTCATCTAAAAACGAGGGTTTTCAAAATCTTCAATGGTTTCTTTTCATGCTTGCACAACTCCCGATTTTTATGTGGGATTTATGTTGTCCATTTCTCCCCATTTAGCGGAAAAATTGCACACTACACTCAATATGTGTCCTTTCCGTTACCAGAATTAAAATCATATCCACGACGTGAAGTTGATCTCGCATATCTTTTGTCATGCTCACTCTAACAAATGTTATGTAGTGTATTACAAGACACTCAATGAACAAAAAAATTCCTATTTAATTCGGGCTCTGAATTCGAAAATAAGCAAATTTTAAAAAGATATAAAAATATTTTCGACCCTGTGGTGTGTACGATCTCCTCTAAATGGGTTTTCTCATTTTATGTCCTAGATTTACGACAAAGGGTATTTTCCACATTTTCGATAACAATACTTGATAGGACTTATGCAAATCATCCGGTTCGATAACTGATTTCGGTATACTCTGCATAGATATTGCTATTTGACGTTGCCAAATCTTGATACGCCGATGCATTTTGCGTAACTCCTACTTGATAACAATTTTGTCATATAAACCATATGATGCTATACCAAAAATCCAAATTTTTTCCACAAAATTCAGGCAAAGTTAAATATTTCTTCTCCGATTTTTGGAAATTACGTTGACAGTAGTGTGCAATACTTTAAAAAATGAATATTTTTCCCACAATAAACTACACAATTCCGGGGACTGGGAAAAATCCCAATCTGTCCCATTAATCATAACAAATAATCCCCACGCATTTTAATGAAAACGACAGTCATGTACCCGCGTACCATATAGATTCAAAATGAGATTATTGCCTACCGCACGATAATATGAAAAATGGGAAATTTATGGCTTTTTTGGTATGCGTGAATATATGAGACCGGTGATCCCAAGTGCTCCGATCACGATGATTTCTGTCGATGGAGACTGTGTGGGAGTCGGTGAGGGTGTGGGAGGAGTCGTCATAGTGGGGCGGGTAGTCCGCACAATTGTCGTAAAAACCGGGGTTGGCGTTTGAATCGGGACTGGTGAGACGACCTCGAATGTCACGATACCGATAAAACCATTGACATCTGAAAAAGACACATCGTAATTGCCAGGTTCAGTTACAGTCACTTTACGGGTGAACATGCCGGCACCCGTCTTCATGTCGTTGGTTGTTGGGATGTACACGGGACCAAATACCCTTCCTGTGTTCTGTCCTTTTACCTCAATTTCCACACCGTCATTGCCCTTTTTTGCAATTGATCCATCGATATGAAGTGCATCATCCAGCGGTTGTGTTGTCGGGGCGTTGATGGTGATCTCCCCGGAACGATCAACAAGCTTGACGAGCTGGCTTGTGATCGAATCTGATGACAATTTCGATTCATCAGCACTATTGAACTGGATCTCCATCTTATACTGACCGCCTTTCAAGCCACGGGTATCAAATAGTTTATAC
>Ga0208102_1000513_pt1 | contig 12674 bp, 18 predicted proteins | sample CryBogmetaGMA17M_FD_184549 | JGI IMG/M metagenome (GOLD analysis project Ga0208102, IMG submission 184549) | Freshwater microbial communities from Crystal Bog, Wisconsin, USA - MA17M (SPAdes) | ecosystem: Environmental > Aquatic > Freshwater > Lake | place: Crystal Bog, Wisconsin, USA...
TTTTAATCCTTACCTTGAAACACGACGTATTGTCGCACCTATCTGAGAGAGTTTTTCTTCGATGTGATCGTAACCTCGGTCAATGTGGTAAACACGATCAACCAGCGTAGTACCTTCGGCAACCAAGGCGGCTATCACAAGACTTGCTGATGCTCGTAAATCCGTTGACATGACCGGTGCGCCAGTCAGTTTTTTAACACCGGTACAAATAGCCGTGTTGGATTCCAGCTTAATGTCGGCTCCCATGCGTTGCAACTCTTGAACATGCATAAACCGGTTCTCAAAAATCGTCTCGATAATAATACCCACACCCTCGGCAACACAGTTCATTGCGATAAATTGGGCCTGCATGTCAGTTGGAAAAGCCGGATACGGCGCAGTACGAAGAGACACCGCTTTAGGTTTTTTGCCGTGCATATCCAACGCAATCCAGTCTTCACCGGTCGTAATCTCAGCGCCTGCCTCAACCAACTTTTCCAAAACGGCATCCAGAATATCAGGCCGCGTGTTTTTAAGCTTAACTTTACCGCCCGTAATGGCCGCTGCAATCAGATAAGTGCCGGTTTCAATTCGGTCTGGAAGAATGTCATAGTGCAAATTGTCTGCACCCAGCCTTTCAACCCCTTCAATCACCAGAACGTTAGTACCTATACCGGAAATCTTTGCACCCATGGCATTAAGGAAATGAGCCAAATCAGTCACTTCAGGTTCTTTGGCCGCATTTTCAATAATGGTCGTTCCCTCAGCCAAAGTCGCTGCCATCAATAAATTTTCTGTACCGGTCACAGTGATTTGTTCAAGCAACAAACGACAGCCTTTTAGACGATCCGCTTTTGCATGAATAAATCCCCCTTCGACAGTAATATCAGCACCCATCTTGATAAGACCATTGATATGAATATCAACAGGGCGTGTACCGATGGCACAACCGCCAGGCAATGACACATGCGCCTCACCAAACCTGGCCAACAAAGGCCCCAGTACCAATATCGAGGCACGCATGGTTCTTACCAATTCGTAAGGAGCCACATAACTCGTAATGGTGCTGCTATCCACTTCGATATTCATTTTCTCGTCGACCACCAGACGCACACCCATCCGACCCAATAATTCCATGGTCGTGGTGATGTCATGCAAATGCGGAATGTTACCCACACTCACCGGCGTATCGGAAAGTAAAGTGGCCGCCAATATTGGTAACGCAGCATTTTTAGCACCAGAGATGCGCAGCTCTCCAGAAAGTCGTGTGCCGCCGGTAATAATTAATTTATCCATAAGGGTACTTTAGTGGGTCTCTGTAAAAGGTAAGGGTTCAACATCTTGACCCCCTACAGTTTGCTCGGCAAAATGGCTTGTTTTATCAAAACCACTGAGCTTGGCAAGGTTGAGCAGTTGCTCGGGAATATTTTTAAACGTTATCTGGATTCTATGATGTCGCGTATATTTGATCCATTCAATCATTAACGCAAGACCCGCGCTATCTGTACAAGCAACACGACACAGGTCGATAGTAATCGGTTTCGCGATACTTAAAAACGCAAATGATTTTACCGTCTGCTTGTCAATGGTCGAAAAAGTTAAATCGCCATCGATAATAAAGTGCCCCGCTCCCTGATCAATGATGCTGAGTTTTGTCACTTTTTTTCTTCCGCTGACTTAAACAGAAATTGACCCAAAGCTTTTTCAAGAATGATGGCTGAATTAGTGATATCAATTTTTCCATCATTCTGCAAATACACATCTGAACCGCCCGGCTCAAGATTGACGTACTGCTCACCTAACAAACCGGCGGTAAACACACTGGCGGTTGTATCATCCGGAAGCGTGTTGTACTTTGAATCAATGCTCATCTGAACAACTGATTCGTAGGTTTTTGGGTCAAAGCTAATTGAACTGACCTTGCCGATTTTGACGCCGGCAGCAGAAACCGGAGATTTAGGTTTTAGTCCGCCGGAGTTTTCAAAACGCGCGGTTATAGTATAACTATCCCCGTCAGTAAAAGAGCTTAAATTGCTGACCTGCAAAGCAAGAAAAAATAGTCCGACAATACCTGCCGCAACAAAAAGCCCGACAAACGTGTCCTGAGTACTGGTGTGCTGCATCTTAATGGTCTCCAAACATGAGTGCGGTCAGGATAAAATCCAAACCTAAAATACTAAAAGCGGAATTAACAACGGTACGCGTCGTCGCGCGACTAACGCCTTCCGAAGTGGGAATGGCATCGTAACCTTCAAACAAGGCTATCCAGGAGGTTACAAAACCAAACACAATACTTTTGATAACACCATTGATGATGTCATCCTTAAAATCTATACTGGCCTGCATTTGCGCCCAATAAGCACCTTCATCAACGCCTAACAAGCCGGAACCAATTATCTGCCCGCCAATAATACCTACGGCACTAAACAAGGCAGCCAGTAACGGCATTGATAACAAGCCGGCCAAAAAGCGCGGAGTAATAATGCGTTTAATCGGATCAACCGCCATCATTTCCATGCCTGATAGCTGCTCTGTCGCTTTCATCAGACCAATTTCCGCGGTTAAAGCAGAACCTGCCCTGCCCGCAAATAAAAGCGCCGAAACCACAGGACCCAATTCCCGCACCAAAGAAGCCGCCACCATCACACCGAGCGTTTCTTCTGCGCCAAAATCAGACAGCGTGTAATAACCCTGCAAACCCAAAACCATACCGACAAACAGCCCGGAAATGGTGATAATTAAAAAAGATAACACACCCACAGAATACAACTGATTAAGCAGTAATCTGGGACGAAGCAATACGCTGAGTGTGCCGGAAAGAGTCTGGAGCAAAAAGTAGGTTCCACGCCCCAACTTGGTAAAGCTGATACGCGTACTTTTACCCAAATATTGTAGAAATCGAATCATTTTATAGTCTATTTACACAGTCAGCGTTGAGTTTGTGGTGTCTTGGCGATCTTAAAATCAGCTGATATAAGGCCTAAACCAGAAAGTACGTAATTATTCAGTCCCCCCAGGGGTTAGGGGAGATTTTATTAGATAAATCCCCCACAATCCCCCTTTTTCAAAGGGGGAGGTGAATACTTACAAAAGTACAGGTTACATTAACTTTAATTAATCATTAATAACGTTTTCCGGATGACATCAAATCATCAACATAATCTTTTGCCGGGTAGTGAAAATGTACCGGGCCATCCGCAGCCCCGGTCATAAATTGTTGCACCCATTCAGAGTCGGATTGCTGAATTTCCCGGGGCGTACCCTGACCCACAATTTTGCCGCCTGATAACACATAAATATAATCAGCAATTGCTGCGGTATCATGCACATCATGAGAGACAATAATACTGGTCAAACCCAAAATATTGTTTAACGACTTGATCAGATGCACCAACACCCCCATCGAAATAGGGTCTTGTCCGGTAAACGGTTCATCGTACAGAATCATCATTGGATCCAGGGCAATGGCCCTCGCCAAGGCAACCCGCCGAGCCATGCCGCCGGAAAGTTCGTTGGGCATCAAATCACGAGCGCCTCTTAAACCTACCGCCTGCAACTTCATTAACACCAGCGTACGAATCATGGATTCAGGAAGATGCGTATGTTCACGTAACGGAAAAGCCACATTATCAAACACATTCATGTCCGTTAATAAAGCGCCGCTTTGAAACAACATACCCAAGCGTTTACGCAAATTGTATAGCTCGGTTCGACGTAACTGATGGACATTTTGACCATCCACGGTAATCGATCCTTGCTCAGGAAACAACTGCCCGCCGATAAGTTTTAATAAAGTAGTTTTTCCCGTGCCGCTAGGCCCCATAATAGCCGTGATTTTACCGCGCTGAAAATCCAGCGAAATATCGTCAAATATTTTCTTGTTGCCACGAGAAAATGACAAATTACGAACAGAAACCAAACTGTCTTGAGAAGAAACCTTGTTATCCATGCGCAATTTAAAGGGTTATATAAATCTAAACGGGCTATTTTCTACGACTACTCCTTAAGAAGTCAATCTATTGTCGCTGTTATTCAAAAATGCCGGTTAATTTTAGTGGGCAGCAGCCATAAATACAGCCCTATCAAAAGACCTTGCAGATTTGTCATAGAGTGGAGAAGTAAAGCAACATTAAGCTCCCTCTCCTTCAGGGAGAGGGCTGGGGTGAGGGTGATCGAATGTCGCTTTACTTTCTCGTGGTTCTATAATATCAAGCAATAAGGAAACATCCCGTTGGGATGAAGCCAAAGATTGCCGGGTTCCCAAGCTCCAGCTTGAGAACCCGGCTCACGAAGCTCCAGCTTCCTGCTTATCTTTATCACATTCGAGTCTCCATGCCTGGAAGCAGTTACTGGATCTTGCAGGATCTTTGTCTACATTTTCTCGTGATGACAGTCTCGGGAAGCCGGAGCTTCCAAGACTGGTTTACCAAGCTGGAGCTTGGGAAACAGCAGAATGTAGGGTGTATAAGCGAAGCGTCATACACCCAATAGAAAGTTACGGATTGCCGGTTTGTAAAAAAAGACGGGATGCAATGAAATCATGGCAGTATTAAATGGCGTGACGTGATACATTTCATGTAGGTGGCAGCAATACAATGTGGTGTATGACGCTTCGCTTATACACCCTACGCGCTACCGCTGGGTACAAGCTTTTATAAAATCAATCAATGCCCACAGTACAAAGTTTGACTCGTTACTGATGGATTGTTTGCTTGAAAGAGTAAAAAGCTACGTTTAATTTGCTAACAGTCAGCCAATGAGCGAAAACTTGTACTCGTTCCCAAGCTGGAGCTTCCAGTCTCGCGAAGCTGGAGCTTGGGAACCAGAAGAAAACATAGCCTATGTTCTCAACAGCATTGATGATAAAATCAACCATAACGCGGCTCAACTTAATGCCTTAAAACATTACCAACAAGGCTTCTTACATTAGTGAGTTGTTTAATATTACGGAGTAAAGCCATGACCACAATTACCTTGGATGACGCATTAAAAGTGATTGCCGTCAGTCATACTCAAAATGCCCAAGAAGCATTGACAAAAATGAGCCTTTTACTTGCAGCAACATAAACAACAACCCGGTATTGCCGAATTACTCGCGATGCCCGACTCAGTCACTATAGATTTTGCACTGCCCCGCTTAGCGTCCAACCTTTTTAATCCGGGTCTCTTTGTACAGCTGCAATTGGCTGATGAATGTGCCAATGATGAATTAATCTTGTTGTTTGGACGTAACAAAGATAATTAAAGGAAACTATTATGCAAATCACTATTAATACCCCTGATAATTTGCCACAGGCTTTTATTCAGCAACAAATAAAAGAACTTGAGGAAAAGTTAAAGCAACAAGCGAATCGTTTAATGACCAGCACGAACAACCATGCTAAAGAACAAGCCATTATGCAAATTTCCAAACGCTGTGCCGGTTTGCCGGAACTTGATCATCGTAGCAGTGATGAGATTTTAGGCTATGAAGACAGTCCAATGGGTTTATGGGGTGATGAATAATGGTTGTTGATTCATCGGTACTCATTGCCATTTTACTTGGAGAACCAGAAGCAGACTATTATTCAAAACGACTGGCCAATACTGACGATATTTATATCAGTGCAGTGAGCATTGTCGAATCGTCGATGGTAATCGAATACAAAAGAGGCGAACAGGGAGCAAAAGAATTTGATGAATTATTGGAAGTCATCACGCCAACCATCATTAGCTTCGATACTGAACAAGCAAAATTGGCTCGTATTGCGTGGCGGCAATTTGGTAAGGGTCGGCATCCGGCAAAACTAAATTTTGGTGACTGTTGTAGTTATGCAGTAGCGAAATATATCAATAAGCCCCTATTGTTCAAAGGCAATGATTTTTCAAGAACTGATTTAATACCCGCATGACCCAATCCCTATCCGCGCCCGAAGCCGCCCTGATTACCCGATCAGGAATATAGAGGGCTTGCCGGCTTTTAAAATTAAATCTTTTTGCAGAAGCTTTTCTCGGCACCAATAAAGTTACAAATTCCTGCAAACGCTTTACCCTTATCTGGCAGCAGCCAGACGCATTACACAATCAACGGATAATAATGAGTCATTTTTTTCAACAAATCGAAGCCGCATTGCTTCCTGCTGCAATTCCCTATACACCTGAAGGCATAGACCCCAAGGCCGTTGTGCATCCATCGATGCATAAATTTTCACCGCTTGCTTTAGAGCAAAATCTAGGCTCAAGTATTTTAAAAAAGTATAACTGTGAAAGTTAATCTAATGAGTGATATATCTATATCAGGTGTAATAGACTCAAGACCAGTATCGAAAAAAAAAGTGTCTAAAAATAAACTTGATTGTACAAATGATGTTATTAAAAGTTCATCTGAAACGACGCAACGCTTAACGTTAATTTCCCTTTTTAGTGGTGGTGGTGGCTTGGATTTAGGGCTAGAAGCAGCCGGTTTTGAGACAGTTTTTGCGTCAGATATTGACTACCATAGCTGTATTACACTTCAGAATGGTAAAAACAACGCGAAATCTAAGGAACTGCCTTTTCTACAGCATGCGACCATATTACAGGCAGATGTTAATGAACTTACATCTAAGGAAGTAATGAATCTTGCTGGTGTAAAAAAGGGGGAAGTGGACTTGCTTGCAGGCGGCCCACCATGCCAGGCTTTCAGCGTCTTTGGAAAGCGAAAGGGGGTTGAAGACCCAAGAGGTCTACTTGCATATGAATATTTGCGGCTTTTAAGTGAGATTCAACCAAAAGCATTTTTACTTGAGAATGTTTATGGCCTTCTTACAATTGATGGAGGTGAAATATTTAAAACACTTTGCAAAAAACTAGAGAAACCTGGAGGATCACTTCATTACACTCTTTCTATCTTTAGGCTCAATTCAGCAGATTACGGAGTACCTCAATTTCGGGATCGAATTTTCATTATAGGTAGTCGTGAAGGAAAAAATATAAACGATATTCCGAAGATTTGTGCTCCGTCAAAGAATAAAGATGATCTTGAGAAGAAACCTTGTTATCCATGCGCAATTTAAAGGGTTATATCAATTTAAACGGGCTATTTTCTACGACTACTCCTTAAGAAGTCAATCTATTGTCGTTGTTATTCAAAAATGCCGGTTAATTTTAGTGTGCAGCCGCCATAAATACAGCCCTATCAAACGACCTTGCAGATTTGTTAATATTAAGCAATAAGGAAACATCCCGTTGGGATGAAGCCAAAGATTGGCTGACTCTCAAGCTCCAGTTTGGGAACCCGGCACACGAAGATCTAGCTTCCTGTTTATCTTTATCACATTCGAGTCTCCATACCTGGAAACAGTTATTAGATCTTGCAGGATCTTTGTCTACATTTTCTCGTGATGACAGTCTCGGGAAGTCGGAGCTTCCAAGACTGGTTTACCAAGCTGGAGCTTGGGAAACAGCAGAATGTAGGGTGTATAAACGAAGCGTCATACACCCAATAGAAAGTTACGGATTGCCGGTTTATAAAAAAAGACGGGATGCAATGAAATCATGGCAGTATTAAATGGCGCGACGTGATACATTTCATGTAGTTGATAGCAATCCAATGTGGTGTATGACGCTTCGCTTATACACCCTACGTGCTTTGTAGGTTTTTGACAGTTGGAGTCTGAATGAATAATTAATATGGACTTGTTGCCAAATTGAATACGGGTAAAGTTAATATAGAGGGAAATCGTGATTATCAAATAGACGCGTGACTACATTAGGACTACAATATAAATAAACATTTAAAAGGAGAAATATATGGGAATCGCTGATGCCTATGTTCGTGCTCGTATAGATCCGAGAACCAAAGAACTGGCAACAAATGCTTTAGAGGCGATGGGATTAACTGTGTCCGATGCCATACGTTTGCTTATGATACGTATTGCAGAGGAACGCCGTCTTCCATTTACCATCAAAGTACCCAACGCAACCACACGAAAAGCCATCACTGAACTTGAAGCAGGAAACGGCAAGCGCAGTAACACTATTGATGAACTGATTACTGATCTCAATGCGGACGATTGAGCACTCTTCAACGTTTAAACGAGACTTTAAAAAACATGGTGATATAAATGCCTCGCTGATTGAGGTTTTATACAAACTCATGAATGATGAAGAATTGCCCGAAAAATACCACGACCATGCCCTAAGCGGCGATTGGTTTGGCTATCGAGAATGTCACGTAAAACCAGACTTACTTTTAATTTACAAAAAGCCTGATGATAAGGTTTTGCGTTTAGCCCGGTTGGGATCTCACAGTGGATTATTCGGATAAGTATAAAAAAACAGTTCGGTCTGTCTAATGTTTTATTGGACATTCATTTGAATGTCAATTGGCATTAAAAATAATTTGTAGCTGCCAGTTTTTTACCAGAATTAATTGCAAATCAGAAAATACAAACTATTCCAATGACAGCAACCGACCCAAACCCGCCGGTCGGCTATGATTTTACACGTCCCTAAACCGGTCAGTCATAACATGCTACAGCCGATTCATAAGAGACTTTGAGTTTTCTATAAAGGAGACGATGAACATCGAATTTCAATGGTCTCCGAAGGCAGTTGGCTGGATCGACGGTTAGTCGGAGTCCATGGCGTGACCAATAGCCTCGAACTATGGTCGACGGCAGGTCGGATTATTTTGCTGTAGCTAGATCGGTAAGGTCTGCGAAGGTAAACAGCTTGGCATCCACAAACTTGTCAACGGCATTGCCGCTATAAGTCTTGCCGTGTGCCAATTCCAGCTTCTTCACCGGCGCGCCCGGTTTCAGATCGAGGTCATCCAGTTTCACCCAGAAAGTCGTCGGCGACATCGCCGAGTCGAAGATCACCACGCGGTTGGTGCTGTCGCTCACGGTCCGCCAGATGGTAGAGGAGACCCACGGCTGTTCTTCAAGAGAAAAGCCAAGGGGGGTGCCGACGCTACGCATCAATGACAGCACGGACATAGGGGTCTGGAACTGGAACTTCTGCTGGGGTGAGCCGCTGATGTATTTATGAGATGCCTCGGTCGGGAGCGCATCGAGCAGGAACGAGGCACGAACGAAGCGGTCTGCTGCGCGGGAAGTGCCGGGCAGGAACTTATCCAGACCGCCGGCTTCTTTCCAATACTCCATGATGGCCAACTGCTTATCGTAGGTGGGGGAGTTGGTCACAACCTTGTACTGCTTGCCGTGGTGGATGACCAGCTTGCCGTCGATGTACTCGAACACGGCGGAGTCGCCGGTGGCGTCTGAAATCACTAAATGCATGTTCGCGGGTCGACCGGTGGCTAGCACCACGGTCTGCACGCGGAATTTTTCCTTCCGGAGGTCGGCAACCGCCTCGGCGACAGTGGCGTGATTATCCAGAACATACTGCGGCCAAGTGCTCAGCGAGATCACCTTGTCGCCCTTCGCCGGTTTGCCGTAATCTGACTCGACGAGGGCGAGTTCATTGACGACCAGCCCTTTTTCGTTCATCCCTTCGGCGGTGCCGATGTCATAGGCCGTTACGATCAGGCTACCATACTTCGACTCCCACGAGATCGTGTTCTTCCCACCCCGGCCGTCGCGCTTCATGCCCCGCGGCAATACCCACATGTTGGACAACATATCTTCGCCCCAGTCCATGGAACGGCCGACGATGACAGTCCCATCTTTAGACGTGTAAAGCGCACGGGTGCAGGCCTCTGCCGGTACCAGGCTGGTAGACATGAAGGTCGTGGCGATAAATGCGACTAAGGAACTGCGGTAAATATTATTGGTACGCATAAAACTATCTCCTGTGAGTTAATGACTATCACACTCTGGGCTAAGTCCTGATTTAGTGAATGGGAAAGTCATCTAAATGATGCTGCAATTTGCACCCTAACACAATAAAACTAATTTGTAAGTTAGCTGGAATTGTATACAAGGTTGAATTTCCGCAATTGGTTGTCAGATGAGCTCCAAGTCGGAAAATTGCTTGCTGCAAAGCGGACGGTCGTGACCGTCAGTTGATGGCCGTCAGCGGCCCGCCAACTTTGTACTCATTCCCAAGCTCCAGCTTGGGAATGCAGACATGGAAGCTCCAGCTTCCAGTGTCGCGAAGCTGGAGCTTGAGAACCAGAAGAACGGCGTGGCTAATCTGGTGTTGGCCTGTACTGATTGCAATAGGGGCGTGAACGGAAAATTGTCTTGTAACATAGCTATTGTTGTTCATACCATTCATATTCTAGGGGTAGTTGCATAACAATAGTTGCTTTAAGTTACTTTATTTATTTATTTTATTGTATATAATAACAAGCAACAACACCCTCCAAGCGACTCAAAGCAGCTTTCTGTTATGAAGCTCAAACCGGAGGGTTTATTTTTTCTAGCGTCTCATGACTGTATACGACAAAACGCCACTATCTGTTTCAGAGCAATCTCAATTATTATTAGATAGAGGGCTTATTTGTACAGACAAAGCCCACCTTGAAAGATACCTCACGTCAATTGGCTACTATCGATTAAGTGCCTACTGGTTACCTTTTGAACAACCTGCTTCTAATGGCTTATCTCGACGAAATCATCAATTTGTTCCTGGCACAACTTTCGACAAAATTTTAAATCTGTATATTTTTGACCGTAAATTACGTTTGCTGGTTATGGAAGCTATTGAGCGCATTGAGGTATCCTTAAGATCGCAATGGAGTGGTTCGCTGGCATTAAAGAATAACAATAGTTATGCCTATATGGATCCGACCTTATTTAAGTGCGCCAGGCAACATATCAGGAACCTTGCCAAAATTGATCGCGAATTTGATAACAGTGGCGAAACATTCATTCAGCATTACAAAGATAGATACAATTCGCCGCCATTTCCTCCTATTTGGGCTGTAGTAGAAACGATGACTTTAGGTACGCTTTCACATTGGTTTAAAAATACAATCGATGTACCTACAAAAAAAGATATCATGAAAGCATTTAACATGCCGACTATTGATGTTATTGAAAGTGTTTTTCATGCGTTAACACCAGTTCGCAATGTTTGCGCTCATCACAGTCGGCTGTGGAATCGACGCTTTCCAATTTCTTTCCCTCAAATTAAACGCTTTAAAGAAAGTCTTGTACCGGAAAGTAGCCCGAATCACCAAGCAAAACATCTTTATAATTACCTTGTCATTATCGTAATCTTAATGCAGGCAATTAGCCAAAATAGTTCTTGGAAAAGTCGTTTGATTATTTTGTTGGATGACGTAACGCCAAATGAACATAAAGCAATGGGATTTCCTGATGATTGGCAAGAACGTAAGCTTTGGATAAAATCTTAACTATAACAGTTTGAAGAATACAATCCATAGACTGTAGAGGCAAGCCTTTCTGCCCGAAATTTCCGCAATTAAAAACAGTCATTGGATTTCATCATTACTGATTATGTTCAGGATAACTATGTGTGAGGAAAATTGATTTTTGGCAACGCGGCAAGGCGTTATTTGTAGGGCGTAATAGCGTAGCATATTGCGCCGAATATTGGACTTTGATCTTTCTGCGCAATACGCTATCGCTAATGCACCCTACTTTGTACTCGTTCCCAAGCTGGAGTTTGGGAACGAGAAGAACGGTGTGGCAAATTGGGTGTTGGCCTGTACCGATTGTAACAGGGGCGTGAACGGAAAATTTGCACACTTGCCGGCGTTGCCATTGCTGCAACGTCTGCATGAGAGCAATGAATATTTAAATGATTTTGAGATTGCCATACATGATCGAAAAATAATTATTGGCTTGATTCCACTCCATAATTGCCCAACAGCTCTTTTACTCGTTCCCAAGCTCCAGCTTGGGAACCAGAAGATTTTCTTTATGTGTCTATAGTGCTATTCAAATAGAGACACAATAGTCTTGGCAGTGTTGGTCATTCTATACCCCTACGGTAACACTAATGATATTGCTCCATAGGCCAACGGGTTGATCATCCAGGTGGTAAATCGCTTTATATTTCCAAAGTGCGCCACTTCCTCCGGCGGGTAAGGGCGTTAAGTCGGTTACATTGGGTTTTGTATTAACGGAAAGTAATACAAAGTTGTTGGCATTGGTTCGATCTACCCAGATTTCTACTGCGCTGGCTTTACCTTTGTTCCAGACAATAACAGGGTGCCCCGCCTGCAAATAGCTGCTTAAAACAGGCTGCCAGGTACTGGGATCGATTTTTTGTTCTCCACCTATCAGCCACAATTCATAGCCAATGGCGGTGGTGTAGTTTTTATGGGTTTTGATTCGCGCTGCCAATGCAGAGAGCCTGGACATGATGCCGGGTTTTACCATAGGCGGGATCGGTTCGGGCAATAATGGCGGTGTCGGCCAACTGTCACTGCCTGAGTCGCCATCACGCAACTCGTTTTTAGTGTTTGTCCATTTTTGAGAGTAGGCTTGCATAATACCCATTGTGTGCAATGAATAACGAAAAGAGACAGAATCTGCTTTTAGTCCGTCCAAATCTTGGGCACTAATTTCTAAAAGTGCGGCATAAGTGGGTAAGGTTGCCGCGAGATGCTCTAGCAGGTCAGCTCTGTCATCATCGTTATTGGGCATATAAGGTGATGTAGTCATAATATTTAAGCTCCTAATGGTTAATTAGTGCTTGAACGGAATCAAATTAATTAATATAAAACAATGAGTTGTGATATAATTAACGTTTAAAGATTAATTAATACCCTATTGGCGTAAAAAATGCTTAAAATA
>Ga0208102_1000515_pt1 | contig 12650 bp, 14 predicted proteins | sample CryBogmetaGMA17M_FD_184549 | JGI IMG/M metagenome (GOLD analysis project Ga0208102, IMG submission 184549) | Freshwater microbial communities from Crystal Bog, Wisconsin, USA - MA17M (SPAdes) | ecosystem: Environmental > Aquatic > Freshwater > Lake | place: Crystal Bog, Wisconsin, USA...
GTACCAAAAGGCTCTTTTAACATCGTTGACAGGTGCTCGGCATGACGATTGACTGCAAATACACAGCCCAACATGACTATAAAAATCATCAAAGCCGCTGCCAACATAACGTTTAAGCCCATTTCGAGGCCAAGTTCTAAATGTGCCAGGGTAAAAACCAGCCAAACAAGCCAACCCAGCAGAACAAAAATATTACGTTTCAGGCCGTTAATAATCTTCACTTAAACCTCATTCAAAATAACAAAAAAAAGAAAAGCACGAAAATTAATATGGGTATTTTTCGTGCTTTTCATACGATACCGGTCGGGGTTTGAAACCTCGACCAAAATATTTAAAGACTTCAATAGCTTTCAAAACCTGAGTAACGGGGTTGCAAGCCGCGTCACGCTTGAGAAAGTAATGCCAATCGCCTTTTGCTTGCATCTTGATCCCTGAACGGGAAAGGCACAACCAACTACCGCAGAAAATTTTTCAAAGATCAGCATAGGCTTCATCATCCGCAGCGGATTCCCATTCGCTCAAGGTGCCTTGTAACGCCTCTGAAAAGGCTTTATCTATGGGAGGTGCTTTGCGCAAATGAACGCCGGCCTGATCAATTTCAAAGACTATCGAATCGCTGCTGACAGTAAAGTTCACAGATGAAGGCTATTTATCTAGGTACATTGAATTGCCGTCTCCATTTCTTCCAGGCTAATCGCTCGGTCTGGTTTAGGTGCCATACCTTTAAGTTGTTTGATCGATTGATCGACATTACTTTCCAGATCATTTTCTTCAACCACTACAATCACTTTGGCTTTGGTAATGAGTGGCTTTGTACCTAACCAGTTTAACCGACCATTTTCATAAATAACCTCGTAACTCTTTGACATGGCTTTTCCTTTAGTAGGTTGATTTTGTCGGGTTAGGCAGTGGCCTTACCCACGAAGGTACTCGTCACGCTTAGTAATTGAATATATTTAATATTGGCTACCCACTTTAGCCAGTACAAAATACTGGAGTTAGACCTGACAGGTTTATAAAACCTGTCAGGTCTGTCCCGTGTTAATTTGGTAGCCTTAATATTCATTTACTTGATCTTGCTCTTAATTCTTCAATTGAGCAAAATTCGGCATTACCTTCTTTAATCTTCTTTTTTCTTGTCGAAAGAATATCACCATGCCATTCCGGTAATTTAACGTCACCATTATCATGAATAAGAGAGCCCCCTATTGCATCCATTGTTTGCAGCTTTTCCACGAAACTCATTTTGGTTATTTCAATGGTATTCATAGTGTTTCCTTTTCCGGAATAATAACTTACGAAAGTTTAACACAGACATTCATGGCAATTCCAAATGCTGCGTTAAAATAGTGTCCACTAAAAGCACTAAAGACACGAAAATTGATTCGGGGGTTGTTCGTGCTTTTCGTGTCTTTCGTGGACATTGGCTTTTGGTTTTTAATGGCTGGGCATGATCTGCACCTGACCGTTCATCAGCATGGGCAATAGCCAATCGCGGAGTTCTGATAGGGTTTGGTTTTCAAGTTCTATTTTGTTTTGTTTTTCAAAAGCCGGATTTATTATCTGGTGATATTTATTCAAAGTTCCTTTGTCAGGTTTAACTACCGTTAAAGAAAATAAATCATCTTTTGTAATAGAGCCAAATGTTGTTCCATCTACATTACGCCTATCAAAAATTTGCTTTAGATTTACCATCACTCCAAAAATATAGGCAATGCAATTATCCTTGCTATTTAATGCAGCAAGTCCGCGCCCGATGCAACAGTTTTCTTTTGCAATATTCAATGTGCCGACGGGTGCCCTTACACTCAATAGAATGTCGCCTTCTTTGGCATATCGTGTAGGTTGCGTGGTAAATTGGCGAACAGTTGGGAAGCGATTACCAAAATCAGTACAGCCTTGAAAAAATATCATTCCTTGAGCTTCATTATTGTAAGATTCACCGGGAGGTGATTGACCCATTATAATGTTTGCAATATCTTTTAATTCGCCGACCTCCCACCCATCAGGAATTTCCCTTTTCAATTCCTCATTCCAAACCATTTTGCCGCCACTGGTTTTATAGGGTTTTCCGTCTTTATCAGGCTTGCCCTGAGCAAAGTCGAAGGGAAAATCAAACTGCACAAACCAATAGTCATAAAGCGTTTTCGCCATCGCTTCCAACTCGGTATTGATACGGTTATTAATTTCGATTTTTTTATCAATTGCAATGAGAAGGTTGACTATTTTATCTTGCTCATTTCTTTCTGCCGGTACACTAATTCGAATCTCGGAGAAGTTGGTCTTGTTTAGAATTGGGGTTCTAGTAACGCTTGCTTGTTGGAAGAGAAAATCTTTTTTATTTTTTAACCAGTAATATATGTAAAGAGGGTTGTATCTTTTATCAATGTTTGTAATTGAGTTTATTTGTTGGTTAGTAGCGCATTTTCCTTCTAAGACTTAAAGTGGACCCCATTGTCCAGACAATATTTAAGGCCAATTAAGAGGGCATCGATTCCGTTACAGCAGATTGGCGCTGTCCCATTTCTTCTTTTGAAGAAACCCGTTTATCACTAAAATGATCAACTATTTTTACTCCGCCACCGATGCCTGTCAGATAGACTTCATTCGGTGTTTTATAGCTCAATGCCTGGTGAAACCGCTCACTGTTATAGAAAATAAAGTATTCAGTCAGACCCAATAACAGTTCAGCCACGACAGCATAGTTTTTCGGGTAAATGTCCTCGTATTTGACACTCCGCCATAGCCGTTCAACAAAAATATTGTCCAATGCACGACCCCGACCATCCATACTAATCTTACAGCCGTGTTCCAGTAATTTATTGACCCATACGGTACTGGTAAATTGCGAGCCCTGATCGGTGTTAAAAATTTCTGGTGCGCCATATTTATCGAGCGCCTCAGTCAAACAGTCCATACAAAAACCAACATCCATGGTGTTTGAAACCCTCCAGGCCAACACTTTACGACTATACCAATCAATGATCGCGACCAGATACATAAAGCCATGAGCGAGTCGTATATAGGTTATATCCGTACTCCAGACCTGATTCGGTCGGACAATAGCCAACCCTCTGAGTAAATACGGATAAACTTTATTTTGTGGATGCTTTTTACTGGTATTGGGGCCAGGCACCATGGCAACCAACCCCAGTATTTGCATCAAACGTTGCACCCGCTTTCGGTTCACGCCATGCCCTTGTGCACGTAACCAAACGGTCATTTTTCTACTGCCATAAAAAGGATGGCGGGTATATTCTTCATCCAGCAAACGCAGCAACAGAAGCTCGTAGTCATCCACAACGACCGTCTTGCTAGCGTAGACAGTCGAGCGAGCAATACCCGCCAACTGGCACTGCCGAACCAACGCCAGCTCATCCTGGGGATCTATCCAGCCCTGTCTTTCTCTTAAAGGCTGATCCCTGACTTTTTTTTTAGCCAGTCCAGCTCCATATTAAGCTGGCCAATCTTGGCGTACAAGCGTACCGGATCACTCTGCGGATCAAGGGGCTTGGGGCCTCGCTTCACCTCAAACAATTGACTGGCATTTTCCAACAAGGCCTTCTTCCATAATCCGATTTGGGTGGGATGAACGCCATACTCTTGAGCAATCTCGTTTACCGTTTTCTGCTCCTTCACTGCCTCTAAGGCTATTTTAGCTTTTTGTGTAGCAGTCAAAATCTTACGCTTTTTTTCACTCATTTATGTCTACCTTTTTATGGAAGACACCATCTTAATCGACTGTCCGGATTTTGGGGTCCACTATATTACGCTGGAAGTTGGGGCGCATTAAGTTGCCATGTAGTTGCTAAAGTTAGTTAATGATTTGGGAATAAAAAAATGGGTGGATTAGGAAGCGGAAGGCAGTTTGGCAAGCGCACAACAAACCAGTTAACGAGCGTCAATATAAAAGCAGTTGGCACGGCAAACAAGTTTCATGGATCGGTCAGATACCGGTACATTAAAGACGGTAAGCCGGTGGAGCATGTAGTCCGGTTAACAAAAACAATCTGCAATTATGGCGGCGTTAGACATTGGTTTGAATGTGAGTATTGCCGTGGTCGTGTCGGTGTTCTTTATTTTTCAGGTGGACAGTGTGCGTGTCGTAAATGTTTTAAGCTGGCGTATAAGTCAGAACGCGATACCTGGCATAATCAGCAATTCAGGAAAGCCGATAATATTAGAGATCGTTTAGGCTGGAAAGCTGGCATTGCACATGCAGACGGAGCCAAGCCAAAAGGGATGCACTGGAAAACCTTTTACGGACTCAAGACCGAGCATGATTTTAGAGTTCAACGGATTTTGGGGCATACGATGGAATGGCGTGCAAAAATTAAGGCAGGGCAAAAAGCATCATTGTGAATTAGTTCGCACAACTAAAGTTCGCATCATAGTTCGCATCATAGTTCGCAGGGATTTACGCGCATCTTACGCGCAACTGACACAGCACAGCATAAAGGCTTAAGCAGAAGTTGGAGCACTAACTACGCGCAGTTTTTATACCAGTGGAATAATGGCATGATGACCAGCAAAGTGGAAATAATGACCGGTTTAGGCGCTTACTTTCCCTTACAGATAAATCCGTTAAATTATTGGCACATCAAACAGTTAGGCCGTAATTGTTTACGCAAAAAAAACTTACAAAAACTGACAGTTCAGGGCAGATAAGGTGCTGTTATCGAGCTGGGGTAATTGTCCCAAGTATCAACAGCGCATCGTCAACAGCAAAACCGTTATGCTGGGCAGTCTGTTATTGCAGTTCTAGCCTATTTTCTATTATTACAAGTCTTTTGTCGAAGCCGTCAAGCCGGTAATTAACTTGTGCAATGTCAAGATGCAATAAAGCATTTGAACGCTCAACAGAAGATAACCGCATTTTTATATCTTCCATATCGCTTGCATTTTTATCGACTTTGCCGCGAATATGGCGAAGGTGCTCAAGTATGAGGTTATCTGTTTCGGTCATTTTATTAACTCCAATGAGGAAAGGATGAAAGCATATTTAAGATTAATGTAAGGCAACATTCAAGCACTCAAAGATTTATTTTACCAATGCTTGTAATCCGTGGGGCGTGGATGTCACAAACGAATACAGGTATTGCACGGCTTAGGCGGTATTTTGTCACAATGAATTGTCCTAATGTCACAGTGCCATAACTCAACAGCTAAACCATTATGTTGTGCGGTCTGGGCGCAATAACCCAACAGCAAGTCAACAGCGTTTTATTAATCACTGTTTAATTAATAGCGATTAGATACCATTAATCCGGTAGACAGTAGGGCGGGTAAAAACTCGTTCACCTTGGCTTTCGTTTACCGCTCCACCTTCTTTTTTTGCACACGCGGGAAACTGGAAGTATTAGCCCAGTGTTACATTATCAAATTCGAGACTGATATTATTCCGGTCTTTTTTTATACCTGAACCCTATTGATGCTTATTGCATTATATTGATTGACACACGCACCTGAAACCAGTGACAATCGAACTGCCTTTTATCGACTAGGCAGCTATTGAACGCACAAAATAAATGAACCGCACCTATCTGGATGTGGTTTTTTTGTGGGTTTTATTTTTAACGTAAATAAAAGGCGTAGAGAAATGATTGGATTTAAACAAACTGCAACGGTTGCTTCACATTCGCCTTAAAGTGCCTGATTGTACAGAATAAGCCAAAATGTCTAATGTTTAAAACAGTGTCCCTTGATTTTATAGGCTTTAAAGGGTGTCAAAACGCCAAAATAGTAAACAATAGGATAGTACCATCTAAATTTAATGGCACAATGTCCAGCTTCATCCTGCAATATTCATCGCCCTAAAGCTGCCGATCGCCACTGGCAAGTAATGGCCGTGAGCCGTAAGCTGTTAGTCAGTTCCAACTAAAAATCAACACACTCTCGGAGGGGCTTGCTATATGTTTGGCTTGTCAGCTTGGGTGACAACGCAGGAAAAATAGCCAACCGTCTACTTCCCACTCTTTGTCCTATTATCCATCTTACAAAGCATCTGGCAATTTTCTGGTATTGTTTTCCCGCCTGTACTCCACGATATGATGTGATCGGCTTCCATTTCCCCTATGAGATAATGCTTATTGCAGATCGGGCAAATACCTTTCTGCTTCTCATATATTTTTATCTTTGTTTTCTCATCGAAAACCCTCAAATTTAGGGTTTTCTCATTGCCAGTTAAAAGGTACTCGTAAATACCCTTCTTATTGTTAGCTTCATCATCTTCTATGAGGGTAACAATGCGCTGTTCCAGATTAGCCGCATAAAGTTTATTCCCCTTTTAGCCTTATAAGCATTAGTCTTTAATGACACGATTTATTCCCAAAACATCTTTACTGCTTTTTCTCCTGCATCCGTTTGACTGTCATCAATATACCGAGCATAGGCTTTTGTAGTTTGTGCAGTTGTGCTATGGCCCATCTGAGAACTAATCCACGGAAGTAACTCTCCAGCGGATAACATTAGGGAGGCATAAGTGTGTCTTGTTTGACAAGTTGATTTTGTCGGTTTGCAATGGATTTTTGCCTTATTAAAAATTCTTAATTATCTTAAAATTGACAATTTTTAATCTTTTGTAGCGTCTGATAAACTCGCTCGATAGACGCGCATCAGCGCGACAAAAGCAAGAAAATCATAAAATCCGTGAATAATGACAGGAATTAATAAATTTCTGTCACCGCTATAATCTAAAGATAAGCCTAAATAAATTCCGACCAGAGCCGCCAATACGGCATAAAGTGGGGTTACTGCATGGACTAATCCAAAAACGATGTTACTGGCGATTAAGCCTGTCGTTATGCCCCATGAATTCTCTATCCAGGGCTGAATGACGCCGCGAAACAAAAGCTCTTCTGCTATTCCGGCTATGGCTGCCAGTATCAATAGATCGCTCCAGTGATAGCTATGTAATCCGGGCCCCAGGGTATTTAGCAGTAATTTCCTGATCTTGACTACCGATTCTCCCTGCAATTTTTCCAACGACAGAAACATTAAGAACAAAGGCAGGGTGCCTATCACGCCGTAAGCAATGGCAGTTTCCGAAAAATAAAGATGTTCGAACGGGTCAATATTGGCAACCCACCCCAAAAATACCGCTACTAAAATTAAAGAAGCCTCAAAATAACAGGCTGATTTAAAGAAGTCATCAAGTTTGAGCAGTGATTTAGCCATTACGTGTATTTGGTAAAATTAAGGATGAGGCATTCTAAACAAAAATGGTTAAAATAGCTGTTTTGATTCATTATTATTCAATATCATGCAGTGTTTTATCTATAAAAGCCTTAAAAAAGACTACCTTTATTTGTATATCGTTAACAAAGATGATTTTTCAAAAGTACCGGAGGCACTGCTTAACAGCTTTGGAAAAATGGAATTTGTGATGAATATAGAGCTATCGCAAGAACGGAAATTAGCGCGAGAAGACGCCGGAAAGATCATGGACAGCCTTAAGGCTCAAGGTTTTTTTGTGCAATTGCCACCGCAAAGAGAAACGGCATAAATACCGTCAATCTCTGACTTGGCGACTGTCTATGCTTTGGGTAACGTAACCCCTGTCTGCCCCTGATACTTACCTGCCCTGTCTTTATAAGAGGTCTCACACACTTCATCGCTACCAAAAAAGAGCATTTGAGCCACGCCTTCATTGGCATATATTTTTGCGGGAAGTGTTGTGGTATTGGAAAATTCCAAGGTGACGTGACCTTCCCATTCGGGTTCCAAAGGCGTGACGTTAACAATAATGCCACAGCGAGCATACGTTGACTTGCCTAAGCAAATAGTCAGTACATCACGCGGAATCCTAAAATACTCAACCGTACGCGCCAATGCAAACGAATTGGGCGGAATAATGCAAACATCGGATTTAACATCGACGAAGCTGTTTGAATCAAAGTTTTTTGGATCAACAATAGCCGAATTGATATTGGTAAAGATTTTAAACTCATCCGAGCACCGAACGTCATAACCATAGCTTGAAGTGCCGTAGGAAATAACCCGGCCCTGTTCAGAATCCCTGACTTGACCACTTTCAAACGGCTCTATCATGCCGTGCTGTTGCGCCATGCGGCGAATCCACTTGTCCGACTTTATACTCATGAAATACTAATTAGGTTAAAGGTTAATTATACAATGCCATTAGTTAAGCCGTTCGCTGAGCGGAGTCGAAGCGATTTTTCCGGCTTCGGCTCCGCTCAGCCAACGGTGCTCAGCCTTGCCCTGCTGAACTTTGAAGCTCAAGTATTTTGCACCACAATATTAGGAAATCGGGTACTAAAATCCTTGCTTTTTAATGCCAGCTTTGCGGCTGTTTTACGTGCAATTTCTTTGTAAATCTTGGCCGCACGTCCATCAGGTTCCGCCACTACGGTAGGCATTCCTGAATCAGCCTGTTGTCGAATCCTAATGTCTAGCGGCAGAGATCCCAGAAAATCAACCTTGTTTATATCGGCCATGGCAGCACCGCCACCTTCACCAAAAATAGCCTCGGCGTGTCCACACTCGCTGCAAATATGCATACTCATGTTTTCAACAATACCCAGTACCGGCACGTTAACTTTTGCAAACATTCCCAAACCGCGCTGGGCATCAATCAAGGCAATATCTTGGGGCGTTGTGACAATAACGGCACCACTAACCGGAATTTGTTGGGCTAAAGTCAGTTGAATATCACCGGTACCGGGCGGTAAGTCGATGATTAAATAATCCACATCAACCCAGTTGGTATCTCTTAATAACTGCTGCAAGGTGTTGGTTGCCATAGGTCCACGCCAAATCATCGGCTGACCGGCATCAATCAAATAACCAATCGACATGGTTTGCACGCCGTAAGCCATTTTAGGCGTCATGGTTTTGTTGTCTACGCTGTCTGGATACCCCGACAAGCCCAACATGGTTGGAATGCTGGGGCCATAAATATCGGCATCCAGTATGCCGACTGTCGCACCTTCTGCTGCCAATGCCAGCGCCAGATTAACCGCTGTCGTTGACTTCCCGACACCACCTTTGCCGGAGGCTACGGCAATAATATTTTTTATATTAGGCTGAGGTTTTAAGGCCTGTTGTACCGCATGAGACAGAATTTTTACCGTCACATCAACCGTAACACTTTCTACGCCGTCCAGCGTTGCCAGTAAATCTTCAACAGACGCTTTTAATTGTTCAATAGTACTTTTTGCAGGATAGCCCAACTCCAGCTTAACACTAACATTAGCACCCTCAATATTGATTGCTTTAACTGATTTTGCGGTAACCAAATCGACGCCATGATTGGGATCGATAAAGGTTCTCAGCAGGTCTTCTACAGCCGTCTTTTCCAGGTATGCCATGATTATTCCCAGTAATTTTAGTCACTACATTTTGCAAGTAAATTCAATTTTAACCGCTGAACCTACTTAAGATAGGGAGTATTCTACAGTTTTTTTAATAAAATTTATTTTTTAGCGGTGTTCTATTCTGTAGCAGCGTTAATTTTATGCGATAATCACCTAATTGTTTGTTTTCATACCTCTTAATTCTTTGCATCATGTCAGATAGATCAGATAGAAAAATTCTCGTCACCAGCGCCCTCCCCTATGCCAACGGCCCCATACATTTAGGTCATTTGGTTGAATATATTCAAACCGATATTTGGGTGCGCTTCCAAAAACAACGTGGCAACCACTGCTATTTCGTTTGTGCGGATGATACCCACGGAACACCAATTATGCTAAAAGCTGATCGAGAAGGTATTACACCGGAACAACTGATCACTCAGGTTGGCATAGAGCACTTGGCCGATTTTACTGAATTTGGTGTGGCGTTTGATAATTATCACAGCACGCATTCTGAAGAAAACAGGCTCTTTTCATCATTGATTTATGAACGTTTGCGTGATGCCGGACATATCAGTTCACGCACGATTACCCAAGCCTTCGATCCGGTTAAAAACATGTTTTTGTCCGATCGTTTTATTAAAGGCGAATGCCCCAAATGCGGCGCACACGATCAATACGGTGACAGTTGTGAGGCGTGTGGTGCAACTTATGCGCCCACCGAACTGAAAAACGCGGTTTCCACCATTTCAGGAGCAAAGCCTGTTGACAAAGATTCTGTCCATTATTTCTTTAATCTGGCAGATTTTACCGAGATGCTCAGCGATTGGACCAGCGCCGGCCATTTACAACCCGAAGTGCGTAATAAATTAGCTGAATGGTTAGAGAGCGGTTTACAGCAATGGGATATTTCTCGCGACGCACCTTATTTTGGCTTTGAAATTCCGGATGCTCCCGGAAAATATTTTTATGTATGGCTGGATGCGCCTATCGGTTACATGGCCAGTTTTAAAAATCTATGCACTAAAAAAGTGCTGGATTTTGATGAGTACTGGGCACAAGACAGCACAACGGAGCTTTACCATTTTATAGGTAAAGACATTATTTATTTCCATGCCTTGTTCTGGCCTGCCATGTTAAGCGGCGCTCAATTTAGAACACCTACCGCTATTTTTGCACACGGCTTTTTAACCGTCAATGGCGAAAAAATGTCCAAATCCCGAGGCACTTTTATTACCGCAAGAACCTATCTGGATCATTTAAACCCGGAATATCTGCGCTATTATTTTGCCGCCAAACTGAGTGCCGGCGTTGATGATATAGACCTGAACTTTGATGATTTCAGTCAGCGGGTTAACTCTGATCTGGTCGGTAAAGTCGTTAATATCGCCAGCCGTTGTAGCGGTTTTATCAGCAAGCGCTTTGCCAATACATTATCGGCTACCTGTTCTGAACCGCTGTTATTTCAAGATTTTATCAACGCCAACAAACAAATCGCAGAGTTTTATGAAACCCGTGAATTTGGCAAAGCCATGCGTGAAATTATGGCACTGGCAGATAAAGCCAATCAATATATTGATGAAAAAAAGCCTTGGTTAATAGCCAAACAGGAAGGTCATGATACAGAGTTGCACGATGTTTGTTCGATGGGTATCAACCTGTTTCGTTTACTGACTGTTTTTCTAAAACCGGTCATTCCAGCGTTGATGAAAGAAGCCGAACACTTTTTAAACATCGATTCACAAGCTTGGCCAGTCGCTGCAAAGCCTTTGTTAAACCATACCATTAATGACTTCAAACCCTTAATGACTCGCGTTGAAGCCGATAAAATTGCTGCGATTGTTGAAGCATCCAAAGAAAATCTGGAAAAAACTGCGGCTCAACATATCCAAGATGCGCCCGAGAAAAAATTTGAACCCATAGCCGACACGATTGAATTTGATGATTTTGCCAAACTGGATTTACGTATTGCCAAAATCATCAAAGCCGAATCGATAGCAGGCTCTGATAAACTGTTACAACTGACTGTTGATATAGGCGACGAAACCCGCACTATATTGGCAGGCATTAAATCCGCTTACGCACCGGAAGACCTTGAAGGCAAATTGACCCTCGTTATCGCTAATCTGGCACCCAGAAAAATGCGCTTTGGCAACTCTGAAGGCATGGTATTAGCGGCTGGCCCTGGTGGTAAAGATATTTGGATTTTAAGCCCGGATGACGGGGCTATTGCGGGAATGCGCGTAAAATAAACGTCATTATTCAACCTCCCCCCTCTTTGTAAAGAGGGGTTAGGGACAAGCTACTACGAGAGTGTGTTGATTTATAATTGGAACTGACTGGCTGATCACGGCCATCAACTGCCGGTCGCGACTGGCGGCTTTGGGGCGATGAATTTGGCAGAATGAAGTACGGCAATGCCATGACCAGTCGATGAATTATTTGAAATCAATGGCGGGTGATAGCAAAAAAGTTGCCGCTCAACTCAGAGCTACAAGTGTGAAAAAGGTTACTCTAAATCAAGCGGTCACAATATGACCCCCTGATTTGACAGGGGACATATTTCCTATCAGGCATCGATTTCCAAAGGACCTTTGGCGACACTACAACAAGCATAGATATAACCGGCCTCTTTTTCCTTCTTACTGATGGAGCATTCGTTTCCCTCGCTAATATCGCCGCTGCATTTAACCGCACAAGCGCCACAACTACCTGAGCGGCAACTGTAATCAATTTCAATGCCATGCGCTTCTGCCAAATTAAGCAGCGGAATATTTTCATCGGTATCAACTGTTAAGCCGGTTTTACTGAAAAACACTTTATGTTGGGTTCCAGTTAATTTCAGGGTTTCCGCCGTATCTGCACCACCTGATGCTGTCCGGGATGAGCCAAAACTTTCAACATGGAAATTGCTCATGTTAAATCCCAGCCCATGCATGACTTGCCTGACGCTATCCATGAAAGGCTCCGGGCCGCACATAAACAGATGGCGTTCCATAAAATCGGGAGCCACCATCTGCATCATCTGCGGACTGATGCGTCCGGTAAATCCGGTCCAGGATTCGGTGCCCTGCCAGCCGGAAGTCACAGTTACCGCTACCTGAAAACTTCGATGACGTGCTGACAGCATTTCCAGTTCTTTACGAAAAATAATCTCGTTCGGTGAGCGGAAACAGGCCAGCAGTTTCACATCCACATCCGCCGCAGTATCAGCAACCCAGCGCGACATCGACATTACCGGCGTAATACCGCTGCCAGCACCGATGAATAACATTTTATTGGATGGGTACTCGAAACAGGTAAATTTCCCCGAAGGTCCCCTAATGTTCAATCTGT
>Ga0208102_1000520_pt1 | contig 12536 bp, 15 predicted proteins | sample CryBogmetaGMA17M_FD_184549 | JGI IMG/M metagenome (GOLD analysis project Ga0208102, IMG submission 184549) | Freshwater microbial communities from Crystal Bog, Wisconsin, USA - MA17M (SPAdes) | ecosystem: Environmental > Aquatic > Freshwater > Lake | place: Crystal Bog, Wisconsin, USA...
CCTCGGCATGTACATGCTTGGCGGGGAAATCGTCATCAATGGGAATATTGATGTCCACGTCATGACCCATGCAGAGGGTGGTCGCACCATCATCAAAGGGAATGCAAAGTCCAAGGTCGGCGGTCAGCTGGTTGATGGCACCATCATCATCTTCGGCACGCTCGATGTGATGATGCCCGGCTACAAGTACGTCGATGATGTTGAACTTGAAGTTCTCGGGACAAAGGCAACATTTGCCCACTTCATCGGAGATACCGGCGAGCGCCACAAGAAGAAGAAGGGTCAGATTATTTACGGGAACCTGTACAAAAAGATCTGATTCCCTTATTTTTAAAAACTAACAAAAAAGTGCACTGCAAACAATATATGGGGACAGGAAAAACGGGGCACATGCCCCACAGGATCCTGTCACAACCCGATTTTTTTATACAGAGCGCACAGGAAAATATAAAATTTATGTACTTGGAATATCAAATCGTAACACATTTTTTATATTTTTTTATACTGTGTAAAACAATGAAATGCAAGATGTATGCAATATTTGAATATTGCTGCATTTTAGGATATTATTTTTTGCTTTGTATAAAATATTATTCCGGTATGAAATCACAACGCTTATATTGCGATATTGAAAACTAATCATTGTCCCACTTTAGGGGACGTGCAATAGTGACCATCAGTGATTACCAGTGTTTTTGTTAGTAGACACTTTCGTTCAGCGCACGTATTGTACCGCGGTTAAAAGAAATTTGGAGGAATTCAAATGGCAAAATACAAAGACGCAGTCGACCTCTATGATGATGAGGGTAAGCTCTTAAAGAGCAATGTCACGATTGACAAAGTCAGCCCGCTGGTCAACAAGGGCACAGCCGGGATCATTGACCTCACCAAGAGGACAGTGGCAGTTAACTTTGCAGGTATCGAGGATGCCTTAAAGACCGGAAAGGTTGGCGGAAAGGGTAACCAGGTCCTCGGACGCAGCATGAGCTGCTCCTGTGTCAAGGACTGTGATGCACTCTCAGCCAAGATCAAGGAGATGGTCCAGGTCACCGAAGGTGACAACACCAAGATCACGAAAGTCGGCGGCGGCAAGATGATCCTTGTCGAGATCCCGACTTCACGTATGGATGCAGCAGCGACCTACGATGTCGCATCCACATCCGTTGCAGCAGCGACCACCCTTGCACTGATTGACCAGTACAAGGTCGACATGTTCAACGGTTCCTACATCAAGGCAGCAGTCTGGGGTACCTACCCGCAGACAATGCACATGGATGGCGGCAACATCGTCTCGATCTTAAACATCCCGCAGAACAACGAAGGACTCGGCTACGCACTCCGTAACATTCCCGCAAACCATGCGGCAATGATGACCCACCGGAATGCCATGCAGGGCGCAGCACTCTGTGCGACCTTTGAACAGGCAGGAGAGTTTGAGATGGGTATGGCAATCGGTCCATTCGAGCGTGCACAGCTCCTGCTCTACGCATACCAGGGCTTGAACGCAAACAACATGGTCTACGACCTCGTCAAGGCAAACGGCAAGACCGGTACCATCGGTACTGTCGTACAGAGCCTTGTTGAGCGTGCCATTGAAGACAAGGTCATCAAGGCAGGAAAGAAGGGCAAGAGCGGGTTTATCTTCTACGACACGAAGGACCCGATGCTCTGGAACGCTTATGCATCAGCCGGAACCCTCGCAGCCACGATGGTGAACTGCGGTGCCGGACGTTTCGCACAGGCAGTCTCAGCAACTCTCCTGTACTTCAACGATCTGCTCGAGCACGAGACCGGTCTCCCAGGCTCCGACTTCGGTCGTACCATGGGTGTCGCAGTTGGTTTCTCGTTCTTCAGCCACTCAATCTACGGTGGCGGCGGACCCGGTGGATTCAACGGTAACCACGTCGTTACCAGGCACGCAGCCGGTGTCGGTATGCCCTGTATCGTTGCAGCATGCTGTCTTGATGCAGGCACACAGATGTTCGGTCCCGAGCACACTTCAAAGATCTACCAGGACACCTTCGGTCAGCTCGATTCATTCAAGAAGCCGATCCAGGCAATTGCAAAGGGTGTATAATCCCTCACCGGAGACGAATGACCCAAGCCACGTTCCCCCAGTGCAGGATTTCCACCGAGCGGTTGCTCAACCCGGAGACAACGGAGCGCCTGCTGAACAAACTTGTAGCAATACATGGGATCCGGCGTATGATCCTCAACGGACCACGCCTTCCCGCAACAGTTACGTACGGACCCGCCAAAGGACTCGACAATCCTCATACCATGAGGCAGAAGATCCATGCCGGGAACCAGGAACTGGAGCTGCAGGTTCATGTAGGTACTATATTGCTCGAGCTTGAGAACCGTGAGGTCATCCCCGCACTGAAAGCCGCGTGCGAAGAAGTCTTTACTAACTGGACCTTCCGCATTCAGGAAGGGAGGTATATGAAGACCGACCCGTCACTTGCTGATTATTGCAAGTACGGACCGAACGCGGACAAGGATATCATCGGGATGGCTGATCCAAAAAGCCATACCGGACCCATAATCCTCCAGGGAATATAATAAACTATGCCGATTGGACGAGTAACCCAGGTTGTTGACTGCCGCGAGGCGATGGGCATGGGTAAAGGAGGCGGGATTGCCCAGAGGGGCACCATCTCCGAGTGCCGGTACCCGGATGTCATTGTGGTCGGGATGTCTCCCGGACGCCGCCACGTGACAAAGCCGGTGTGCGATATCACCTCAGGACTGCGACAGCAGGGCGTCGAATACAGCATCAGTACGCTGGTGCTGAATGCCGGCAGTGGCGTGCCGCCGGACGCACCAAAAATTGCTGGTGGCGTCATCGGCGCTTATTTTGGGCTTACCGACAAAGAGATCGTGCAGATCGAGAAACACAAAGTCGCTATCCTCCACCACGGGAACGTACGTTCCCACGTGGTGCACAAGGTCAGGTTTATTCTCCAGGCGTGTGATGTGAAGGCGGTTGTTGTTTCCCAATCCCCGGTTGATTACGAGGACCTCGCAAAGGAGGGAGTGAAGACTGCCGTCGTGATGCCGCCTGCTGATAAAATCCGTACGAGAGGTACGGTGATGGCTATCGTGAGCGGCGTAACACGGGGTCAGACCCCGACACGCGAGAAGATGGCGGAAGTCATATCGTCAGTAATGAAACTTTTGAAAAAGAAGGAAATAATGGAGTGAGAAAATATGGCATACAAACCCCAGTTTGGTCCCGGCGAGACTCATATCGCCGAGAACAGGCGTAAGCAGATGGATCCAGCCCACAAGCTGGAAAAGCTTCGTGATGTCACGGACAAGGACGTTGTACTCGTCATGGGACACCGTGCACCCGGCTCGGCATACCCCTCGGCACACCCGCCGCTCTCAGAGCAGCAGGAGCCCGCATGTCCGATCCGCAAGCTCGTGACCCCGACAGACGGCGCAAAGGCAGGCGACCGTGTCCGTTACATCCAGTTCACTGACTCGATGTACAATGCACCCTGTCAGCCCTACCAGAGAAGCTACCTTGAGTCATACCGCTTCCGCGGCATTGACCCAGGTACTCTCTCAGGGCGTCAGATCGTGGAATGCCGTGAGCGCGACCTCGAGAAGTACGCAAAGGAACTCATTAACACCGAGCTCTTCGATGCGGCACTCACCGGTATCCGTGGCTGCACTGTGCACGGGCACTCTCTCCGTCTCGATGAGAACGGCATGATGTTCGACATGCTCCAGCGCTTTGTCATGGACAAGAAGGCAGGCATTGTCAAGTATGTCAAGGACCAGGTCGGTGTACCCCTTGATTCCGAAGTCAAAGTCGGCAAGCCGGCAGACGCAAAGTGGCTCAAAGCACACACCACCATGTACCACTCTGTAGTGGGCACGGGATTCCGCGACGACCCAGAATACGTTGAGTACATCCAGCGCATCCACTCGCTGAGGACTAAATACGGCTTCATGCCAAAGGAGTGATTAAGATGGCAAAATCAGCAAAAATCGAAAGGACCCAGAAGCTCTTCTTAAAGGCAATGAAGACAAAGTTTGGAGTGGACCCAACTGCAGGCTCGACCGTATATGAGCGCAAAGGTCTCGAGCAGTCCCCGAGAAAAGTCGAGTTCATGAAGGAAGCCCAGAAAGTCGCAATGGACAGGGGCATCTCCAGCTATGACCCGAAGCGCTGCCACTGTGGCGGTATCCCGCTCGGTCAGCGCCAGCTGACAACCTACGAAGTCAGCACTACCGGTGTCTTTGTGGAAGGCGATGACCTGCACTTCGTCAACAACGCTGCCATGCAGCAGATGTGGGATGATATCCGCAGGACGATCATCGTCGGTCTCGACCTTGCTCACAGCACGCTCCAGAAGCGTCTGGGTAAGGAAGTTACCCCCGAAACCATCAACGAGTACCTCCACGTCTTGAACCACGCGATGCCCGGTGCAGCCGTCGTTCAGGAACACATGGTCGAGACTCACCCGGCACTCACTGAAGACTGTTACGTCAAGATCTTCACTGGCGACGACGAGATGGCAGACGATATCGAACCCCAGTTCGTCCTTAACCTCGACAAGCTCTTCACGCCAAAGAGTGCAGCCGCACTCAAGGCAGCAGTCGGCAAGTCGATGTGGCAGGCAGTGCACATCCCCACAACCGTCAGCAGGACTTGTGATGGTGGAACCACCTCACGCTGGTCTGCGATGCAGATCGGTATGTCCTTTATCGGTGCGTACAAGATGTGCGCCGGTGAGGCAGCAGTCGCTGACCTCGCATTCGCCGCAAAGCACGCTGGGGTTATCCAGATGGCAGATATCCTGCCCGCCCGCCGTGCACGTGGTCCGAACGAGCCAGGTGGCATCAAGTTCGGTCACTTCGCAGATATGGTCCAGTCAGACCGCAAGTACCCCAACGACCCAATAAGGGCATCCCTTGAGATCGTCGCTGCAGGCACCATGCTGTTCGACCAGATCTGGCTCGGATCCTACATGTCCGGTGGTGTCGGTTTCACCCAGTATGCAACCGCTGCATACACCGACAACATCCTTGATGACTATACCAGCTACGGTGTGGACTACATCAAGAAGAAACACGGTGGCATCGGTAAGGCAAAGGCGACCCAGGAAGTCATCAACGACATCGCAACAGAGGTCAACCTCTACGGTATGGAGCAGTACGAGGAGTACCCGACTGCACTCGAAGCCCACTTCGGTGGTTCCCAGCGTGCATCCGTCCTTGCAGCCGCATCCGGTATCACCACTGCACTTGCAACGGCGAACTCCAACGCGGGTCTGAACGGCTGGTACTTGTCCATGCTCATGCACAAGGAAGGCTGGTCACGTCTCGGCTTCTTCGGCTACGACCTGCAGGACCAGTGTGGTTCCGCAAACTCAATGTCCATCAGACCCGACGAGGGATTACTCGGCGAGCTCCGTGGACCGAACTACCCGAACTACGCAATGAACGTTGGTCACCAGGGAGAGTACGCCGCAATCGCCGGCGCCGCACACATCGCACGCCAGGATGCATGGACCCTATCCCCATTGATCAAGATCTGTTTCGCAGACCCGTCGCTCAAGTTCGACTTCTCAGAAGTCCGCCGCGAGTTCGCGAAGGGTGCAATCCGCGAGTTCATGCCCGCGGGAGAGCGCTCACTGATCATACCAGCAAGGTAAGATCATTCAACCCCATTTTTTTTAATAGGGTTTTCTTGTTTTATGAGATAGTCAGCCTGTTGTAGCAAACCTTATTTTCCCGGATGCGTATTACTCTTCGATAACCTATGGAACAAAAGGAACTAAGGATTTGTGCAAAAATAAACTACACAATTATTATTACCTTACCCGCAAATAATCAGTATGCAGTCTGAACCAATCAAAACCCGGTTTGAACTATTGAATCGTCATCTGGACGAACGATCTCGGAGGTTATGGCTTGCTGCTGAAGCAATCTCTTATGGACGAGGCGGGATATCAAACGTCTCGAAAATTACAGGGGTTGCCAGAAATACTATTTCTGACGGTTGTAAAGAAGTAACGCAACCTCCATCACCAAACAATCTTTTGGGACCGACTAAGAGAATCAGGAATACGGGCGGTGGAAGAAAACGTCTCATCGAAAAAGATAACAAGATACTTGCTGATCTCACCGCATTGATTGAACCATATACCCGAGGAGATCCTGATTCACCTCTGTTATGGACAACAAAAAGTTTAAGGAATCTGGCAAGTGCGATGAAGAATAAGGGGCATAATGTCAGTTTCCGGACAATTGGATCATTATTGAAAAATTTGGGATATAGTTTGCAATCAAACAGAAAAACTCATGAAGGTGAATCGCATGTTGACCGCAATTCGCAATTTGAACACATATACAGTCAATGTAAACTGTTCATAGACGAAAACCAACCGGTCATCTCTATTGATGCAAAGAAAAAAGAACTCGTCGGGAATTTTAAAAATAATGGAAAAGAATGGAGACCCGTCAGTGAGCCCGAGTTGGTCAATGTATATGATTTTCCTTCAACATGCGATAAGGCAATTCCGTACGGAGTTTATGACGTTGCAAATAATATGGGATGGGTAAGTGTTGGAATGGATCACGATACCGCCTCTTTTGCAGTTGAAAGTATTCGCCGATGGTGGAAAATAATGGGTTCTGATTTATATCCGAAGGCAAAAAAAATCCTTATTACCGCTGATTGCGGCGGGAGTAATGGCTATCGAACCAGATTGTGGAAAAAAGAACTCCAACAATTTGCCAACGAAGAATCACTTTCGATCAAAGTCTGCCACTTGCCACCTGGAACGAGTAAATGGAATAAAGTTGAACATCGTTTGTTCTCATATATTTCGATCAATTGGCGAGGAAAACCCCTAACGAGTTTTGAAGTGATTGTGAATCTTATAGCGTCAACAAAAACAGTAACAGGATTGATGGTAAAATCAGCATTGGACAACCGTCTTTATCCCAAAGGGATTAAGATCACTGATAAGGAAATGGAAACAATCAATCTCACGAGAGACTCATTCCATGGGGAATGGAACTACTCTATTCATCCCCATATTGATTAAATTATTTTTACACGACTCCTAAGTGAAGTTATCAAAAATATTGACACAAAAGTGCTCAAGGACGAGGCAAAGAAACTCGGGCTGAAGCTGAGTCGCTGTCCGACAAAGATGAGCATTGCAAAGATGCTTCCGGAAGAAACCCTTAAAAAACTTGAAAAAAAGTAAACGATGATTCCCCGTGATGAGTCGTGCGCTTTCCCCTACTCAGTATGCCATCAATCCTCTGCCATCACAGCCTGCCATCATTGACCTCGTAAACCGATCTGTGCCTAATGTCAAAATAACACATTGTTCAAATTCAAAAAAATTCGGATTCGGGACTACTTTGTGACCTCGACCGGATCAATATTCGCATCGATCTGGCAGTCGAAAGATATCGTACTGAGCCACCCAGCTTTTTCAAACATATGCATGAAGCAGACCCCTATCACCGCCACACCGGGATGTTTGTTGAGAACGGCTTTCACCTGCTCTGCCTTCACCGGCACATTGGGCATGGAGAGCCCGCCCATGATAACAATCACCCTGGGTTTCAGGTTGATTGAGGCAACGCGTGCCTGCATGCCAACATCCGGAACATTATCGATTTTTTTTGCCTTACTCTCGTCCACCATTGGCACAAATATCTGTTCCAGTTCAAGTGAACGGATAGCAAACCCGAGCAGCTCGACAAACGGCGTGCAGGTTCCCGGGACACCGTAGTATACAATCTGATCGCCTTTTTTCAGACCCTTTGTTTCGATAAATTCCTTGAACGGGCGGAGGATGCCCGGGACACCGTGGAAGACTTCCTTTGTTGTCATAATAGATTAACAGTCTTGCCAGAAGATGATAAATATTGCTTATTCCCTCTCAAATCATGTGCAGGCATCACGACTAATCTGACCGAGAAAATACCCTCCATGATAATCCTGCCGGTATCCATATCTTAATAAGATTATGCTCATATGAGTAATAATCAAAGGGAGAGACCATGAAATTCTGTATCACGTCACAGGGGCAGTCCCTGGATAGTGAATTCGAAGAACATTTCGCACGGGCACCGTACTTCATTTTCTATGATAGCCGGACCGGCACGCTGGATGCAATCCGGAACGGTTTTGTTATCAGTGATACCAGGATCGGTCAGAATGCAGTGCGGTTACTGAAAATGAACGGACTTGATGCGGTGATCACCGGGAAGATTGGCGAGAATGCGCGCGATCTCCTGAACGGCGCGGGGATTTTAATCCGTATATTCAACAGCAAAGGCACCGTCAAAGACGCGATTAATACCATCCTTTCGAACCCGCTGAAATGATATCCTAAATGAACCGTTCATCTGACCTGACAGAGGTCGCATTCCGGGAAACCGCATCAAGCCAGCCGGCTTTTACCTCGCAGTATGAGTCGAACGCAGGCACATACGGTTTGATATCCAGAAGCGATGTACCAACGCATCAGTCCCGTAAAAAGCAACAGCGCCCCCGCGCATGTGGAAAACTCTTTTACTGGCAGCCCGGCGGTCTGGTTCATATACGATTCATCCCCACGGAAGTGGGGAACTTAACTCTCGCACATTATCCCCTTTATACCTCTCTCGGTTCATCCCCACGGAAGTGGGGAACACGATATAATAAGTTCGAGGACTTTGGCGATCATCGGTTCATCCCCATGGAGTGGGGTACTCATCTTATCGTCTCTGCGTTCTATTGCATTTTTCGGTTCGTCTCCACGGATATGGGGACTCTTCTTCCCGAATTCGAGCTCGGATTCAACGCTCGGTTCATCCCCCGGATGTGGGGAACTTTTTATACCCTTTTGATCATCAGCATCCCGCATCCAAATCCTTTTGCAGGTCCGATACCAGTAAAGAGCGCCCGGACAAACTGATCAGGATCTGTAACCATGAGAAGTCCGGTAAAATCAAGGGTGCTGATCCTGATCTCATGATTTCCCCTGGTTTTTTTGAACCGGTGCTGGAGATACCCATCTGCCCGGATACCTTCAGAACGGATGGAAAATCCGTTTGCATCGCCTTTTTGCGCCAGCCAGACCAAACCTGCCTGCTGCACGATATCTGCTTCCCGAAGTAGCACTCCCGGTTTTTCCTTGATACGGGTCTTTGCCTCCATTACAACATCGTGACGGTGTTGTTTATGTTCATCATCGCGTTTTGCCCGGATAGGATTTGCCCGGAGAACAAACGAAAATACCTGTCCCTTTTTCACGACGGGAGCATACGGTTTTGACTCCACACGCCAGATCCCCTTCCGATCAATTGGTGCCCGATCCGATACGCAGAAGAATGCGGGAAGTCCATGCACCATATCCTGCCGATAAATAAAATCCCGTTTCCGGTCAGGTGCATCGGCAAACAGGTCCCAGACCAGAGAATGTATGTGATAGGCGCTGTCAACGGACTCCCAGAATTCTTTTTTTTCTGCCGCATCCGGCTGAAGCCGTACCCTGCTGATCAGCATCGTTTAGCCTCCTCGTGGCATCTTGATCATTGCATAATGTTCTTCACGGTCGCCGAACTGCCAGCGTTTCCGGCTGGACGGATCATCGCGGCGTATCACATTGTGTTCCCGTTCAAATCCGGTTTTTTCATCGCCTTCCCAGAAAATCTGGGTATCATTCCGGCAGAGCAGTGGTGAAATAAACGGATAGTCCGGCAAACGAACAGCCCCCAGCGCTTCTGCCAGATTCTCGGCATTCACGATCTGTGCGTGAACCGGAAGAGAGAGCGGACATGATTTCCGCCCGAGATAGAGAACAAACGCGGGGTTATCCAGATGTGTTTTTATCGTTTCAATTGAGTAAGGAGGGAATGCAGTACGGCACCACAGACAGATCGTGTAAACCGTATCGCACCGGTAATCCCGTGATGAGAGGATGGTATTGAGTTCATCTCTTGGTACCGCGAGTTCATCTTTTCTCGTGGTAAAAAGATATTTCTTCTCCCCTTTACTTGTCGGTGGAACCTGTATAGTGTGATAATCCCTCAGCAGGATACCCGGGCTATCAATTCTTACCGCCATAAGATACCCACGAGCAAGTTCCCGCTGCCGCTCTTCCTCATCACGCCGGATTCCCATGGCTGCTGCGACAAGACCCAGGACTGCCGATTTTGACGGGTGATCAAACGTCGGGCGGAACTCCCCCACTGCAATATCACCCCATGAAGCCATTGGACCATAGAGGCGAAAGATCAGGAATTCTCGCATATTAACCAGCAACAAACGTAAGGAGTTCGGAAAGTTTTCCCGTGCCGGCACATGCATTCATCTCATACTTATCCTTCCAGCATTTTCCGTACACATCATCCATCTTTTTTTGTGTATCATTCAGAGCGATTATTGCAGCATTGAGCAGATTCTTCTCTTTGAGTGCTTCAAGATATGCAACCGATAATGATCGCGGCTGCTGGGAACCCCTCTCCACGAGCAGGTATGATGCGTATGCACGAGAGGCAAAAGAATTTTGTTTACCTGATGGTGCAATCTTTACTGCCGATTCCACGAGTGCCTGTATCGCTGCCGCTGCAAGTTTTTTACTGCCACTTTTTTTATCGCCGCCAAGGTTCTCTTCAAGAAGCGTTTTGTTGATACAGACGTACTCATAGAACAATCCGGATGCAAATTCCATCTCCCCAAGGTGTCCGGCACCGGCATCGTCCTCGCCTTTGTTGAGATCATCAACTGCCGTAAAAAAATCGTCTTCTATCGCGACTTCATGTACGGTTACGGCATGGGCAACCTGGACTGCGGCTTCAACATTATACCGGGTTGCGTTTGCAAGCATACGCCCGAACATTGCTACATCAACGGACGAGAGATCTTCTTTTAAAAGAACGGAGAGTTCATCTGCCGTTGGCTCACGTTTTTCTTTTATAAGCGTCGTGATCAATGTCTGAATACCAGCAATTTCATCATTCGAATAAAATACCAGTTGTTCGCCTTTTAAGGAATATTTGTCGACGTTTGATTTTTTCTTTTTTGTATCATTGGTCTCATCATCCGGCTCTTCCGCTGTGTCCTTTTTGGGTTTTTTTATGGTTTCTTTCGGAGGTTTATCGACAAATACCGATGCTATCTTCCATGCCCACAACTTCGCTTTCTCTTCAGGAATACCGGTTACAATCTTTGGATCATCGGTTGTTTTGTTATCAAGCAGTTCTTTGAGTGACAAACCGTTGGTGAGTGCATCTTTCACCTTCACGCCCATTTCCCTGGTGCGTGTGCCCATGTTATCCTTGAGATGTTCGGTGAATATATCGGATGTCCGCCACGCTCTCTTAAGGCTCTGTGACGAAATGCGGAGGCGCTGGGTCCCGCCCATTACAGCCGTTTTCGGCTTGCCGAGATCGTCACGGTTCAGGTTCGATGGGGGATACGATACAAGCATGTGTAGTTGGATAAATTCAGCCATGTTCAAGAGACTCCTTGTTTTTCTTCACCCGGTGCATTTTCATAATAGGCATACGCCCATTCTTTTTTCGTCTGTTCATTCCACCAGTAGATCCCGTTTGCGAGACTTACAATGTCAACAGAACCTCCGACAAGACGGACAAGACGGATCATCGTTGTGTATAATTTGCCTGGATCTTCGATCTTCAACAGCTGCCGGAATCTCATGTCGCTCACGCAAGCCTTTTTTCTCGTGCTTCCTTTCAAGGGGGGACTTGCCATCTGGACTGCAAATGATCGTTGGAGATTTTTCTCATGACTATCCGGTTTAACGTGCGAAAGCACACCGGCAACAATAGCAAGCCGGTTCATCTGGTCCGGACTTATTGAGCCAAACGGTTCAAGCTTCATTTTTAACTGGTGAAACTCCGGTGTGAATGCAACTTCAAGCGGGTTGTGGCATTGCCTGAGTGCTGCCCGGACACCTCTCACATTGTCAAGTTCATTCCACCATAAAAGAAGTGCTTCCCTTGCTCCAGGTTGGGAAAATGTCAGATCGGTTTTTTGTTCCATGTTTTGTTACCTCATGATACTACACGTTTCGAAATTTTGCGTTTTTTGTCACTGGTCTTTGCAGATTTTCCCGGTTTTTGCAGATCATTTTGGAGATCGAGCAGTTCGATGATTTTTTTGTTATAGGGTGAAGAGAATAGTTTAAGGTCCCTTCGTGCAAGAGCAATTCGTTTCGGATTGGCGACAGCGATCAGGTCCGATTGCGAGTACCGGTCAAAAAGCATCTCACTCTCCTGTGACAGAATAGAGAGCCAGCATAATTTCAGATTATTGAGGGACTGCTGGTTTTCCAGATGTGTACGTAATTCATCTGATAACCGGTAAAAATCCGGTTCGGTATTCTGCCAGAACTCTGAATCAATAATGGAAAGATCACCGGATATTTTTGCTCCCGTCGCAAAAAGTGCCTTTTTAATGGACGAACGAACATTAAACACGATCAGGTTCGCGGTTTTTATCATCTGGCTCACCCCGGTTTCATAATCAGAACGAATCTCTTTGTCAA
>Ga0208102_1000528_pt1 | contig 12429 bp, 9 predicted proteins | sample CryBogmetaGMA17M_FD_184549 | JGI IMG/M metagenome (GOLD analysis project Ga0208102, IMG submission 184549) | Freshwater microbial communities from Crystal Bog, Wisconsin, USA - MA17M (SPAdes) | ecosystem: Environmental > Aquatic > Freshwater > Lake | place: Crystal Bog, Wisconsin, USA | collected...
TTACATATCAGTCTGGGATTCTTTTTTTGCGGCCTGATGTGCCGGTGATCCGGTCCTCTTTGGGCGAAACTGCCAAGGGTCAATGCCGAACTTTTGAATCTTATACTGGGTAATTCTCTTTGTAGTACCCAATAATTTCGCTGCCTTGCTCTGATTCCCCCTCGTTTCTCTCAGGGCATTAATAATAAGTACTCTCTCCTGACTTTCGACAACATTTCTCAATTTACCCTGTTCTTTCTTTTCTCCATCTTTTGTTTTCATCTGGAGAGAGGGAGGCAGGTGAAATACTTCTAACGTATCGCCATTTGCCAGCAAGACGGCCCTTTCTATACAATTCTCAAGTTCCCTCACATTTCCCGGCCATTGATACGCCAAAAATGATTCCAGCACTGGTGTAGAAATTCGTTTAACCGGCTTGCCACTCTCACTGGCGAATTTCAAAACAAAATGATCGGCCAGCATGATTATATCGGTGCCCCGCTCCCTAAGGGGCGGCAGGTAAATGGGAAACACATTAAGACGGTAATATAAATCGTTACGAAACCGCCCTGTTATTATGTCATTCTCAAGATTTCGATTTGTCGCAGTAATAACGCGAACATTAACATTTACGACCCTTGATGAACCTAAAGGCTGGATTTGTTTCTCCTGCAGAACTCTCAATACCTTTACCTGAGCTGCTGTGGACAGTTCTCCGACTTCATCGAGAAAGATCGTGCCGCCATGTGCTTCTTCAAAACGTCCCCTCCTCTGGTGCAAAGCTCCCGTGAATGCGCCTCTTTCATGACCGAAGAGTTCGCTTTCAATAAGGGTATCGGGCATGGCAGCACAGTTTACATAAATAAGAGGACCATTTTTCCGCAAACTATTCAAATGGATTGCCCTTGCAACCAATTCCTTACCCGTGCCGGTTTCTCCATTTATCAATACCGTCGTGTTCGTATCGGCAACCTGGGCGATGAGGCCGAAGACTTCCTGCATAGCCCTGGATTTCCCAATAATATCGACTGATGGAGCGTGTGTACGGCCGACGATCTTTTTGAGGCGACGGTTTTCTTCTTCAAGGGCGCGTGTATGGACAGCTCTGGCAATAAGTTCGGTAACTGATGAAATCATAGCCAGTTCGCGATCAAGGTTTTCTACATTACGCGCTACCTTATCTGCCGATAACACGCCAACGACCCGGGCGTCATAGATAATAGGAACGCATAGGAACGTGAGCTCCGATCTGTTCAACGAACGCCTCGCACCGGTACGGTCAAGAAAGTGCGTCTCCTTCCCAAGGTTTGCAACCGCCATGGGACGGCCGGTCTGTGCCACTTTTCCGGTAATACCTTCACCTGGTTTATACGTTACTTCAAGCCCCTGAATATTGACATCATGGGCTACATCAAGCCATGCTTCCCCCGTTTCCCGGTCGAGAAGGGATATCATCCCCCGTTCCATACCCAACCGGAGGCTCATCTCCTTCAGTATCTCTTCCAGTTGGCCTCGTAACTCTTTGGGCTGCGCCAGGATTTTGGCAATAGCGTGGAGAGTGGCAAGTTCCTCGTAATTATGAATACTTAAATTTTTACCACCTGCCGTACCAATCTGTGATGGGCTCCATATTTGTTTCGTCATTCAAAACACATAACCTTCCCGTCCATGATTAGAGAAAGACTACAATCACAGAACGTCATTACAGAATATCTTCTCAGTGTACACTTCGATGCAATAATACCCTTTCCGTTAATATCCATATATGATGAACTCTACCATGTATGGTACAAAATTGCACTTTTATTTTCAATTTAGAACACCTATGTAATGTAAATGCAAAAATAGGACCATTTCTATGATTATGGAATAACAATATTGTTCTTTAATAGGTATAGGGTGCAGGTATTGCGGGGATATGGGATGGGAAATCGAGAAAGGTGAATCAATTTTGTATATCGTAAGGCAACAGCTCCGGGACTGGGTCGAAGGGTGCTCACATCCTTTGCCCTTCTAGTCTTTCTGTTCTCAATTATTTTTATCATCTTCGTTACTGAACACAGTTCAGATTCTTCTTGCCATTATGGACGGTCTGATTTTCTCAAAAGAAAGAAATCATGGCCGACGTTCCATCATCTGACTGAATGAGAAACAGGTCGCCCTCAAGGACAAGGAGATTTGTCAGATGGAGCAGATCTCCCGGTACAAGAATTTTTTAAGAGACCTATGTCTATGAAATAGCACAACTATTTTTCGGAAAGTGTAAAACTTCAGTCAAATTGACGGCATGTGTTGTTTGGGAGATGTCAAGGCTTCTCCTCTGTAACATGACAGAACAAATTTGTTCCATAATCTGAATAAAGCACAATATTGTCACTTTTTGCATCTGGAAAAGCATAATCGGTCTTGAGTATCAGATGCTTTTAGAAAATAAAAAAAGGGCTTTTGGTTGATTCTTTATGAAGACAAAAGAATGCGAATATTTAGTCATATTAAATATTTTTGACTTTGAGAGTGCTTTGTTGAAACGGAACAAAATACCAATTCCCTTAGTATGTGTATGGCATATCCTTTCCCCTCGCTAAAATGGCATACATTTGGCATAAAAAGCTAGCCTCAGTTTAAGGTGTAACATTTTTGTTGTTTGAGAGCCCGGTTTTTGAATCTTTTCTATCTGAATCGTTATTTTAGAAAGGTATGATTTTCGAATTAAAGAAAGATCATAATAAACAGCGAAACCCATCATCACTTGACATTAGATTGAATGGATATATATTCGATATGACAGCACGGTAATAATATGAATATTAAAAAACATAAGACATTGAAATTATATACATTTTGCTGTTCAAATTGTCTCGACGGAGATGAACTTAACCATCTGCTTGGCGAAGGAGAAGGGGGTGAACATAAAATAATCAGCCTTCCCTGTTCCGGCAAAGCAGATCTCCTTTATATCCTCAAGGCGTTCGAGACGGGGGCGGATGGCCTTGCTTTAGTCACTTGTTCAATAAGTGAATGCCATTATCTTGAAGGTAATCTGCGGGCTACTAAGAGAGCGGAACAGGCCAATGCCCTCCTTGAAGAGGCTGGAATGGGCGGCGATCGTGTAACGGTCCTGCGTATGAATGGAAATGGAATAGAAGATATTGTTGCAAAATTAAAAGCGTTTCGTGAAAGAATTCACGATATGTCGTAATACGCCGCTGGCATTATAGATGAGGAACTTCAGCTAATGGATTCTTGCCCGGGTACGGGTAATAACATAATAGTTGGTGAGCATAGTGAAAAACGAAAAAGTGTTTCATGATCAATTGAAAAGTGGAGATTTCGTCGTTACGGCTGAATACCTGCCAAAGGCGGAAACAGAGGGATCGGCGATCAGGTCTGTCCTGCAAGCGCTGAAAGAAGTGCCGTCAGCGGTCAATGTAGCGGACAATCCTTTCGGAGTTGTCATGTCCAGCTTGGCCGCATCGGTTATCCTCGCCCAATCGGGGATCGAACCCATTTACCAGATTGTTACCCGTGACAGAAACCGTATCGCCATACAATCCGACTTGTTGGGTGCGGCAGCCTTGGGGATCAGGAACGTCCTTTGCCTTTCGGGTTATCATCAGACTTTAACTGAGAATCCCGAGTCCGCAAATGTATATGACCTTGATTCAACACAGTTGCTCAACGTCTTGAAAAAGATGCGTGAACAGGGTGAACTTCTGAACGGTGAAAAGATAAACGGAGCCTTCTCCATCATAACGGGCGCCGTCGCCAATCCATATCTGAAGCCCGTTGACCTAAGCATCATCAGGCTTATGCAAAAAGTCGAAGCCGGGGCGAAATTTATACAGACTCACGCCGTATTCAGCATTGATGAGTTCCAACATTGGTTTGATGCGGTAACGCAGGCTGGTCTTGCCGACAAAATGGCGATTATCGCCGGTGTCTTTCCTTTGGACAGCGCGGAAGAAGCAGAATTTCTCTTGAATAAATACACTGAGTTCCAAATACCTGTCCCTATCATTGAAAGATTAAAATCTGCCGGAGATAAACAAGCCCAGAAAAAAGAGGGTCTGGCTATTTGTGTGGAAATAATCAATAAACTTAAGAATATTAATGGATTGCGGGGGATACATATTCTCTCCGGCGGGAAAGAAGAAACGTTGCCGGATATTTTATCAGCCTCCGGATTGTCCGGCAAACGTTAAGATGACACAGGAGAACTGATTCCATGCCGGAAAAATATCACATAGCAACAAAACCTGTTCCCCCCAGACGTCCGCGTATCGGCAAATACGGCATCGTCGATTGGCGGGAAGATTGCGCAAGGTGCCACAACTGTGTCAAGAAGGCTTGCGTTTACGACCGACACCGCGATGAGGTGAAATATATTCGGAATCTCGATAGCGTTGATGCCCTTTTCTTCGATTGCATGGGCTGCTTTTCCTGTGTTCAGGATTGTACAAAAAACCTTTTATGCCTCTCTATTAATCCTGAATATGAAAAGCTCGGGAACAGCTACTGGACGCCCGAGATTATTCAAACAACGTGGGTTCAGGCTGAGACGGCTAAAATTCCCGTTTCCGGAGCAGGTTATGGCGGGAAATTTTCCGGTTACGGTTTTGATTCGATGTGGACAGATATGTCGGAAATCGTTCGGCCAACCCGGGACGGAATTCACGGACGCGAATATATCAACTCCGCCGTCGACATCGGGCAAAAATCATCTTTTCTCGTCTTGAACGGTGATGAAGTGGTTTCACCTCTGTCTCCCATCCTGTCCATTCCCATGCCCCTAATTATCGATAGAATGTCGGACAAGTATGTCCTTCCGAAGCTCGATGCGATCATCGTTGAAACGGCGGTTAAGACCGGGCTCATTGCCCTGATGGACGCGCAAAAATGGCCCCTCACAGGTGTTGATGCTGACAAATGCCTGCCGCACATCGCCTTTTATTTCGCTTCCGACGTCGCGATGCTTCCCGAGGAAATTTTGAAAAAGACAAGGCTGGCCGAAATAGAAGATGATCGGAACGTTAAAAGCCGTATCCGTCAACTTAAACAGGTCCATCCCGGCATTGTCGTTACTGTGCGAGTCGAACTGACTGCCGGCGGAATTCAACGGGCCATCGATCTTGCCGATGAGGACGTCGAAGTTATTCATATCAAAGCGGATAGCAACGGCCGGGAGATCGGATCGGAACACCCCATGTTCATTAAGGATATGATCCGTAAGGTGCACAGGGCCCTGGTTGAAAAGGGCCGGAGAGATGATGTGACCATCATCGCCGGAGGCGGTATAGCCCTTCCGGAACATATGGCAAAAGGCGTTCTGTGTGGCGCCGATCTTGTATCGATTGAACTGCCCCTGCTGGTGGGGCTTGAATGTCACCTGTGCCATCAATGCGGTGATAGCCATACCTGTCCTGCGAAAATTCAGGAAATCAGTCTCAGTTACGGTGTAGGAAGAATGACCAATTTAATCAGCGCCTGGCATGACCAGTTGGTTGAACTGATGGGCGCCATGGGTATGCGTGATGCCCGGCGTCTTAGAGGAGACGTAGGACGGGCCATGTTTTTTGAGCAACTCGAGGAGGAAGCTTTTGGCAGCATTTTTGGAAATAGATTGCAACCTTGAAGATATCATCCCGGAAAAAACGCTGAAGACCCGTACGCCCCAATTCAAACAGGCGCGCACAGTACGGCCGGCTCCGCCCAGATACCGGAATGAGATCTCCAAATATATCATCCTGAGAAACGAAGACCTATGTGTCAAATGCGGCCAGTGCGTTGAAATGTGTCCCCAGGGCGTGCACGTGAAAAGTGCCGGGTATAAACGTTTTGCCCAGCCGAAGAGTCATCTCTGTTTTGGCCCGGTATGTGAGAAAAAAGGATGTTATTGCATTACGGCATGTCCTCAGGGCGCGTTGCGCATCCAGGAAAACCCGATGATGAAAACCCTTGGCGATTACCGCTGGCCTGCCGAGATGATTCTTGCCACATGGAAGATGGCGGAAAACGGTGAATGCCCTTCCGAAGATTACGGGTACGAATTCGAGACGGGAAACTCCGATGGAGGATTCGACCGCATCCGGTTTAAATTTCCTGACCGACCGCCCATCGAACTTAAGGATGAAGAAATAGATACCAGTATTGAACTGAATCGCCGTAACGACGGACGTGCCAGGATCAGGATCGATGTCCCGTGGTATGGCGGAGGAATGTCCTTCGGCTCCGTCAGCAATACGACACAGCTTTCAAAGGCGCGGGCAGCCGTGGCGTGGAATACCTTCTCGTGTACGGGCGAAGGTGGTTACATGGAACGGATGAGGCCTTACGATGATCATATGATCACACAGGTCGCCACTGGCCTTTTTGGCGTCCGGGAAGAAACCATTCAACGCGTTCCTATTGTGGAATTTAAATACGCCCAGGGCGCAAAACCCGGCCTGGGGGGACACCTGTTGGGAGATAAACTTACACCGGCCGTCGCCAAAATGCGGGAGACCGTCATCGGGATATCCTTGTTTTCTCCTTTTCCGTTTCACAGCGTCTATTCCATCGAAGACCATCAGAAGCATATCGACTGGGTCAAGCATATCAACAGGCGGGCGCTGATCTCGACGAAGGTATCGACACCCAACGATGTGGACATGGTTGCCGTGGGAAGCTACTCTGCGGGAACGCATATTATTCACCTGGACGGCGGTTACGGCGGTACGGGCGCAGCACCGGACATCGCGAAGAAAAATATCGCCATGCCAATCGAATACGCCATTTCCAAGGTACACAATTTCCTCGTAGCTGAAGGCGCAAGGGATCAGGTGACGCTTGTGGCCAGCGGAGGGATACGCAACCCTTACGACGTCGCCAAGGCCATCGCCCTCGGCGCTGACGGCGTTGTCATCGGCACGGCGGAACTTGTGGCACTGGGATGCGTCCGATGCAATCGCTGTTCGACGGGTCGTGGATGTCCCCGTGGTATCGCAACGACAGATAAGGTGCTTGCAGAAAAAATAAATCTTGAATGGGGAGCCCAGCGGGTGATTAACACCTATAACGCCTGGAGAAACGAAATCGTCAGTATTCTCCGCCGGCTGGGCTTGAGAAGCGTATCCGAACTCAGGGGACGTTCCGATCTCCTGATGCATCTTGATTATACGAATGCAGTTGTGGAGCATGAAGTGTGAATAACGACTTGATACAACGTCTGATGGACTCTAAAAAGAAACTAATCGACGGATTCGATCTACCGGCAACGGTCAGGAAGAGCGAAGAAGAGGGAGGGTGCGGTGTTGTCGGTTTCTGCTGTACCGAGCCCGTTCCCGGCAAACATATCTATGAGCCCTCAAAGCAGATGCACAACCGTGGGAATGGGAAAGGCGGCGGCATCGCGGCAGTCGGATTCGTGCCGGAACAACTGGGTATCAGCCGCGAAATTCTGGAAGATCATTACATGCTGCATATTGCCTTCCTTGAGCCGGATGCCAAGGACAAGGTAGAAAATGATTTTATCTTTCCTCACTTTGATGTTGCCGCCTCGCGCATGCTCGATACGGTTGACGACTGGAAAACGATCCCGGGACTGGAAGTGAAACCCCCCGATGTGTGCCGCTATTTCGTGCGGGTGAAGAAAGACGTCCTCGATCATTTTATTCGGGATCATAAACTTGAGAACATAAACCGCCGTGAAGCCGAAGACGAGTACGTCAACCAGAACAGCTTCAAGCTCAATCAGATGAATTACTCCGCTGTCGGCGACAAAAAGGCTTTTGTCCTCTCTCACGGCAGAAACATCATGATCCTTAAGGTAGTCGGATTTGCCGAAGCCATCGTTGATTATTATAAAGTCAGGGATCTGTGCGCCCATGTTTGGATCGCCCACCAGCGCTTCCCGACCAAGGGACGTGTTTGGCACCCGGCCGGCGCCCACCCCTTTACCGGCATCAATATCGCCCTGGTCCACAATGGGGACTTTGCCAATTATCATTCTGTTACCGAGCACCTGCTGCAGCGAAACATACGGCCGCAATTTCTCACCGATACGGAGGTATCGGTCCTGCTTTTCGATCTTTTAAGCCGGACATACCATTATTCCCTCGAACACATTTTCGAAGCCTTGGCCCCCACATCCGAGTTGGACTTTGACCGTCTTCCGGAAGCAAAGCAGAAACTGTACAGAGCAATACAGACCACGCATATTCATGGTTCTCCCGACGGACCCTGGTTTTTTATTATTGCCCGGAACGATATCGAGGGGGAACAGTTCCAGCTTTTAGGCATCACGGATACGGCCATGCTGCGTCCACAGGTTTTCGCCTTCAGCGACGGAGAGGTGCAGGTCGGGCTCATCGCTTCGGAGAAACAGGCTATTGACGCTACGCTTCTCAGTCTTTCCAAGGACGATATCAGGATATGTCCCGTTGCCGACCGTTTCTGGAACGCCCGCGGCGGGAGCCATACCGACGGAGGGGCCTTCATTTTCAATCTCACCAGGGAGTCTGGCAGGTTGCGGATGACATGCACCGACAAATTCGGCAGGCCTATATCGCTGCCGACGTGTACTGAACCGTATGATTTCGCATCGGAAACTTATCTGAATCATCAATTGGACGCCGGCATTGAAAAGAAGATCAGAGATCTTATGGAAAGTGATGCTATGGGTCTTTTCCGGTATCTTCGCGATCATATTTCCGCCTGGAGTTATGACGATCTACGTGCCGCTTGCAGAATGATTACGGAGAACGCAAAAAGTACGAATACGTTTGATATCGCGATAAAAGCACTGACCATGCTCAACGATTACCGCTATCCAACCGGAACAAAGAAACGAAGCCACATCCTCCACATCCTGAGAAGCGAGATATCGAGGCTGTTTCAGAGTTCTCCCCGGCTTGATCATGAGCAGGATGCTCCAGGCAACAGCTACCGATTAATAGATTTCAATACCCGCGGTGCGTTACGCGCCCCGAAGCAGAATGAAGCGACCCTGGTAATCAACGCTTTCGGTTTCCCTCCGGAAGGGGATCAGAGCGATGCCTCTCTCCTGATGGACGCTTACATGAAAGGGTGGCGGCGTTTCGTTACCTTCGGATGTGTTGGTCAGAGGTTTATCGGCAACGGTCTCGGACCAGAGACCGACAATGTCTCCATTGATGTCTATGGCAGTTCAGGCGACTACCTGGCGTCCGGAATCGACGGGATGACGATTACGGTTCACGGAAACGCCCAGGACCAGTTGGGACAGATTATCAAGCGCGGGAAGTTGGTCATATACGGAGACGTCGGTCAGACATTCCTCTATGGCGCCAAGGGCGGGGAAATATATGTGATGGGAAATGCGGCTGGCAGACCCCTGATCAACTCCGTCGGAAAACCCAGGGGCGTCATCAACGGCACGTGCCTCGACTTCCTGGGCGAGTCCTTCATGGCGGGCGATCCTCATAATGACGGCGGTTTTGTTATTTTGAACGGTATTAAATTCGACGACGATGGCGGTGTCATTCTGATGGACGAACCCTATCCGGGCAGCAATATATTTTCCCTGGCCTCGGGAGGAGCCATCTATGTCCGTGATCCAGACAAAACCTTGATCGACCAGCAACTCAACGGCGGCATGATTGAGCAGTTGAATAAAAAGGACTGGGAACTCATCCTCCCATATCTTGAGGAGAATGAACGTCTCTTTGATATCAGAATTGAAGACCTGCTGAAGGTGAACGGCGAGAAACGAAACCCCCAGCAGGTCTATAGAAAAGTGGTACCGTACGCAGCAGGGAAAATTGCGGAAGATCTGGACGATGATTTGATTGACGACGAATTTCTGGAAGAAGAAGCCTCATATTCGACCGGCATTGCCGCCGCTCAATAAATAAGTGCATCAGACCTTCTGAAGGTCCCATGATTCTAATTACCCGGAAGAGTTGAAAAACAATATGCCGATAAGAATAAAAAAAGAAGCCATCACAAAGGGAATCATCGATCGGGTTAAGGAGATATCGGGAATTGATATCAATGCCTGCCTTCAATGTAAAAAGTGTACCAATGGGTGTCCCGTGTCCGAATATACATCGTCCTCTCCCTCGGAAATAATCAAGAAGCTGCAAATGGGAGCCGGGGAAGAGCTGCTTGACAGTGAAATCATATGGACCTGTGTGTCATGTGCAACCTGCTACAGCCGCTGCCCCATGGAAATAAACATGGCGGGGGTTATGGATGCCCTGCGGGTCATGGCAGCAGAGACGGGCGCCGCGAAACCGGACGGGGACATGCCGTTGATGAACAAGCTGTTATTGGGGACCATTAAGACCTTCGGTCGGACCTATGACCTAGGGGCAATGGCCCTTTATAAAGCAGGCACATCATCCTATATGAAAGACATGGATAAAGTCCCCATGATTCTGAAAAAAGGGAAAATCGCGCTTCTGCCCTCGCATGGAGCTGATAAAAAGATGGTTAAGCAGATATTCAAAAACTTAGAGAAGGCAAGGAAAAAGTAGAATGAAATACGCGTATTTCCCGGGATGTTCGGCGGAATCAACAGCCCGCGACCTATATCTGTCGACTATGACCGTTACCAGCGGCCTCGGGATCGAACTTATCGAACCCGATGGCTGGTCATGCTGCGGCTCGACCATGGCTCACCAAGTTGATCATGATCTGTCCGTATCGCTTGCCGCTGCCAATCTATTGAAAGTGAAGGATATGCGCCTTGATATGGTTGTCAGTTGTGCATCCTGCTACAGCAGGATGAAGATAGCCAACCATGAAATATCCACCAATCCGAAAACACGGGAGGTTATATCTGCCGCCCTTGGCAGGGATTATGACGGTTCCGTTAAGGTACGGCATTTTGTAGAGATCATTCTCGAGGATATGGGACTCGAGGCGTTCAAAAAGGCTCTCAAGCATTCCCTTCGGGGGCTGAAGGTTGCGTCGTATTATGGATGTCTCCTGGTTCGTCCTCCGGAAATAACGGGATTTGACGATCCGGAAAACCCTGTTTACATGGATAGGCTTATTAATGCCATGGGGGGTGTGGGGTTGGACTGGCCTCATAAGGTGGAATGCTGCGGTGGTTCATTAACCCTTACCAGGTCAGACCTGGTCGTAAAACTTTCCGAAGCGATTATCGCCATGGCCAAAGATTCCGGAGCCCAGTGCATAGCAGTTGCCTGTCCAATGTGTCAGATCAATCTGGATATGCGGCAGGACGATATTTTAAAAACGACAGGCCATCGTTACAATATGCCCGTCCTCTATATAACGCAACTCATGGGATTATGTCTAGGCATGTCGGAGAATGCGCTTGGACTGAACAAACTGATCATTTCGCCGAAAGAGACGATGGATTTTATTCGGCCATAGATAAGGTCATGAATCATGGAAAAAGGTAAAAAGAAAAAAATTGGTGCCGTACTCGTCCAGGGAGGAGGCATAGCCGGTGTCCAAGCTTCCCTCGATCTGGCCAATTCCGGGTTTAAGGTCTATCTGGTAGAGAATTCTGCCGCCATCGGCGGGATGATGGCTCACCTGGATAAAACCTTTCCCACCGGTGATTGCGCAACCTGTATCGTCTCTCCCAAGATTGTTGAGTGTGCCAGAAATCATAATATAGAAATACTCACCCTCTCCACCCTGGAGAAGCTTGAAGGAACACCGGGAAACTTTAAGGCCTATGTAAAAAGATCTCCTCGATATATCAATGAGCAGATCTGTAATGATTGTGGCGATTGCACCCAAGTCTGTCCCGTTGAAATAGATGACCGATACAACCGCGATCTGGGAAAAAGGAAAGGCATTCAAAAATATTCCGCACAGTCCATTCCCAACAAGCCCAGTATCCTCAAATTAGGCCATGCCCCATGTAAAATGGAATGTCCGGCCAATATCAATGTGCAGGGCTATATCCAACTCATCAAGAAAAAGGAATATGTGAAAGCGGCAAACCTCATCAGAGAAAGAAATCCCCTCGCCGCCATCTGCGGCAGGGTTTGTCCTGCTCCCTGTGAGAGCGTTTGTACCCGTGCAACAGTGGATTCGGCGCTGGCCATCAGACAACTTAAAAGATTTGCCCTGGATCAGGAAATCAAACTGGTAAAATCCGGCGAACTGGCATTGCCGGAAGAGAAAACGCCGCCGCCGAATGCTCCGAAAATAGCCATTATCGGCGCCGGACCGGCAGGCCTCACAGCCGCCGGGGATCTTGCGGACAAAGGTTTTGCCGTCACCGTTTATGAAGCGTCAAATACGGCGGGCGGGATGCTCGTCTGGGGGATACCGGCATACAGACTTCCCAAAGACATTCTCGCTTACGAAGTGGAGCTTATCCGGCGAAGAGGCGTCAGCATCGTTTTAAACTGCCGCGTGGGTAAGGATAAAACCATCGAGGAATTACAGAAAGAAAATGATTGTGTCTTCATCAGCGCCGGCGCCCATGTGAGCAGGAAGCTGGGT
>Ga0208102_1000533_pt1 | contig 12354 bp, 9 predicted proteins | sample CryBogmetaGMA17M_FD_184549 | JGI IMG/M metagenome (GOLD analysis project Ga0208102, IMG submission 184549) | Freshwater microbial communities from Crystal Bog, Wisconsin, USA - MA17M (SPAdes) | ecosystem: Environmental > Aquatic > Freshwater > Lake | place: Crystal Bog, Wisconsin, USA | collected...
GATAATTTACAGCTGTTTTGCTGCCTTGGGTTTAAAAGTAATTGCTGAGGATGCCACTAATCAGGGGCGTATTGATTTGACGGTTTTGCTTGATAATAAAGTTTTTATTATTGAGTTTAAAGTGCTTGATGGCGCTAAAAAGCAGGGAATGGCTTTGGAGCAAATCAAAGCCAAGAATTACAGCCAAAAATATGCCGGTGCTGAAAACAGTGTGTTTTTAGTCGGCATTGAATTTGACAAAGAGAGTCGTAATATTGATTTTTTTGCATGGGAACAGATTTAGGTGTATGCCAATAAACATTCATTGACGTAATGTTCAAATTTTATGTCAGCCTTGAAAAAAAATCTTATGTCCCCACATATTCAGCAATCACATTAACCATTTAGGAACAATACCGTGACTGTTGAAGCAAAAAAAGAAACCCTGGGCTTTGAAACTGAAGTAAAACACCTGTTGCATTTGATGATTCACTCCTTGTACAGCAACAAGGAAATTTTCTTGCGCGAGTTGATTTCCAATGCCTCCGATGCAGCCGATAAATTGCGTTTTGAAGCCTTGTCAAATGACGGCTTGTATGAAGGCGATTCTGAACTAAAAATTCGACTGGAATTTGATAAAGAAAAACGCACCATTACTATTATAGATAATGGTATCGGTATGACCCGTGCGGAAGTTCAGGAGCACATTGGCACCATTGCAAAATCAGGCACCAAACAATTTTTTGAAGCCTTGACGGGTGAACAAGCTAAAGACAGCGAATTAATCGGTCAATTTGGTGTTGGTTTTTATTCGGCATTTATTGTTGCTGATAAAGTCACCCTGACCACACGTAAAGCCGGTGCTGATAAAAGCGAAGCTACCCGTTGGGAATCAGCCGGTGAGGGCGATTACACCATAGAAGCAGTAGAAAAAGCACAGCGTGGCACAGAAATCGTTTTGCATTTGAAAGAAGCTGAAAGCGAATTCTTGGACGGTTATCGCATCCGTTCCATCGTCAGAAAATTCTCTGATCATATTTCTTTACCTATCGTTATGGATAAGGAAGTGATGCCGGAGATGGACATGGATGTAGAAGAAGGCGAAGAGCCCAAAGAAGCCAAGCCGGTTGCACAAATTGAAGAAGAAACCATTAACAGTGCTTCCGCGTTATGGACTAAATCCCGTCAAGATATTTCAGATGAAGATTACAATCAATTCTACAAGCATGTGGGCCATGATTTTCAAGATCCATTGACTCATGTACACAGCCGGGTTGAAGGCACTAACGAATATGCTTTATTGCTTTATGTGCCATCACGCGCACCGTTTGATTTATGGGACAGGGATGCCAAACATGGCGTAAAGCTGTACATTCGTAAAGTCTTTATTACCGATGATGCCGAGCAGTTAATGCCGCGTTATTTGCGTTTTATCCGGGGCGTTATTGATGCAAACTCATTGCCGCTTAACGTATCCAGAGAACTTCTGCAACAAAGCAAACAAATCACCGCCATTAAATCGGGTGCGGTTAAAAAAGTGCTGGGTATGTTGGAAAATCTGGCCAAAAATGAACCGGAAAAATATGCAACATTCTGGGCTCAGTTTGGCGCAGTGATTAAAGAAGGCCCGATTGAAGACCATGCCAACAAAGCACGCGTCGCCAAGTTGTTGCGTTTTGCGTCTACCCATGCCGATACCGACAAACAGGATGTTGCGCTGGAAGATTATGTGAGCCGCATGAAAGAAGGTCAGGAACATATTTATTATGTAACGGCAGACAGTTTTTCTGCGGCAAAAAACAGCCCGCATTTGGAAATTTTCCGTAAGAAAGGCATTGAAGTTATCTTGTTGTCTGACCGTATTGATGAATGGTTGGTGTCTAATCTGGACGAATTTGAAGGCAAGCATTTACAGTCTGTTGCCAAAGGTGACCTGGATTTAGGCAGTCTGGATGCCGAAGAAGATAAAGCAGCCCTGGAAGAAGTTAATAAAGACTTTGAAGCCGTCCTTAAGCAGATTAAAGACGTGTTGGCCGATAAAGTCAGTGAAGTACGCTTGAGTCATCGCTTAACCGAATCCCCCGCCTGTTTGGTTGCTGATGTTTATGGCATGAGTCTTAACATGGAAAGAATCATGAAGGATGCCGGTCAATCAATGGGTATGGGAATGGGCAGAAAACCTGTTTTCGAAATCAACCCCACGCATCCGCTGGTTGTGCGTATGAAAGCGGAACAGGATGATACCCGTTTTGCTGATTTGACTCATATTTTGTTTGACCAGGCAATTTTGAGCGAAGGTGGGCAACTGGATGATCCGGCTGCCTTTGTACATAAGTTAAACGGCTTGTTGCAAGGCTTGTTAAACTAAGCTTTAACAAAACCAAAAAAAAAGGCTGGAGTGATCCAGCCTTTTTTTTGCCTGTTGGTTACCTTTAAATTTCAGCTAACAGGCTATTTATAGGGTAATTAGTTTATAATTGGCTCCATTCTAGGTAGTAACACGGTATAAACAGTCATCGTTTTCATGTCATCATTAAACTCTGGTTATTGTAATTACGCGGCTTTTAAGCCTTTAGAGCAGCAGAAAAAATCACGTTTTATTGCAGGCTTGTTGTTGGCAGTGGTGGTGGTGTTGCATAGTGCTTTGGCGTGGTATTTATTAAGCACACCTAAAATAGAACTTAAAAAACCGTTAATTGTTATGGAGGTGGCGATGTTGACAAAACCTGAGCCGGTTTTAAAAGCAGCGGCAAAAGAACCACCACCCGCGCCACCGCCCGTTAAAAAAGAACCCATAAAACCCAAGGCCGTTGTAAAACCACTGCCGGTAAAAAAACCGGTTGTGGTTAATAAATCGGCACCATCACCTGATATAAAAGAAATTGTTCCCGTACCCAAGTTTGAGCCGGTACCCATGTTCAATCCTGCGCCAACAGCCGTTTCGCCAGCACCCTCGGCGTCATCAAGTTCACCCGCTACGGCTAAAACGACAACAACAGGGCAGGGACGTGATGACAGTAAAGCGGTGGTTTCAGGGGTGGTGCCATTGCTTCGTGTGCCGCCTAAATATCCTGCTCGCGCTGCCACCCGGCATATTGAGGGCTGGGTGACTGTAGAATTTACTATTCAAACAGATGGAACAGTGGCAGACGCCATCGTGATTAGCGCAGAACCTGAAGGTATTTTTGATGAGGCTGCCCTCACTGCCATTGGCAAGTGGGAATTTAAGGAAAAAATGGTCAATGGCGTTGCGGTAACGCAACGCGCCGTGCAACGCTTACAATTTAAACTTGAACACTAACTTTTAAAAAATTGATACAAGGAAATCACTGAATGTCCCTACATATGCATATTGCACCCGAACTCATTATTGATGGAACCCTTTATACCTTACTGATTTTTTCAGTGATTACATGGACACTCATTTTTTTTAAACTTTGGCAGTTTATCAACAACAGTCGTTGCAATGAGCGCTTTGAAAGCGCGTTTTGGCGTTTGTCTGATTTGAAACAAGCCAAAGAGCTATCGCCTGAATTATCCAAAGGTTCGCAAGCGCGACTGGCGTATCAAGGATTGACGTGGCTGGAGGAGCATGAGCGTTCGGCAGGAACCCAGCTTAAGCACAGTGGTGATTCGACAGAATTGCTGGAACAAGCTTTGCGCGTACAGTTGCAACAAGAACAACATGCCATGGAAGGCGGTTTAACGTTGTTGGCCAGTATTGGTAGCACTGCGCCTTTTGTCGGGTTGTTTGGCACCGTATTGGGTATTATGCAGGCCATGCACGATATTACTGAAAGCGGTTCAACCAGTTTGGATGTTGTTGCAGGGCCGATTGGTGATGCGTTGGTTGCCACAGCCATTGGTATTGCGGTTGCTGTGCCTGCTGTTTTGGCTTATAACTTTTTTCTTCGTCGTGTCAAAGTACAACGTACCCGTCTGGAAAATTTTGTTGCCAGTTTTTTAAGCGTGGCGTTAACCTCTAGTAACAAGCAGGTGTAATCATGGCATTTAAACCGCAATCCGAAGATGAAAGCGCGATGAGCGAAATTAACGTGACGCCCTTGGTGGATGTGATGTTGGTGCTGGTGATTATTTTACTGGTTACCGCGCCGTTACTGACGCAGTCTGTTCATGTAACGTTACCGAAAACGGTTGAAACAACAGCCAATATCAATGACCAGCCTTTGCAACTCGGTATTAATGCACAAGGCATCATGACGATTAACAAAAATCCAATCGCTGATTTAGCAGCGCTTGAAATTGCTTTAAAAGCTGAATTGGAAAAAAATCCGGATGTGGGCGTGCATTTATACGCCGATCAAAGCGTGGTTTATGCCAAGCTCGCAGAGTTGATGGCGGCCGTTCAACACGCAGGGATAACAAAATTAGCGTTCGTAACGGAAGAGCAGTAACGATTGGTTGGGGTGATACCTAGGCAACCCGCAATAAATAAGCCCCTCATTTGTATTCTCCACATACTTAACTTAATGGCAGTAACGTGTCCGACACCTTGATAATTTGGAGTGCAAACCTAGGTTTGTACTCCGGCCTTTAGACAACCCGCAATAAATACCCCCCACCCTATCGTTCCCACGCCGGAGCGTGGGAACTAGGCATATCCTGGGGGTATTTCTGCGTGCTGCTTAACCGCCCTTGAAGGGAGGTTATCTTCGTATGAACTTACAGTTTGAATAGTGATGACGGGGACTGCGTGTACCCCTTCTATTCTTCGATTTGTATACGTGCAAGTTTTTTGCGGTGCAGGAAAATGTAAGATGTCACCAAAACAACGCTGAAAGCTATCACACCGATAATTGCCTGATGAGAATATTGCATGATTAAAGCTTCGTTATGGCCCAGAAGATAGCCAATCCAGGTCAGAATGGAGACCCAGATGAAAGCGCCAAGCAAGGTGTAAACAGTAAATTTGATGTGGTTCATACCCGCTAATCCTGCGGGCAGTGAAATCAAGTGGCGGATGACGGGTAGCATACGGCCAATAAATGTAGAGATTTCACCATGGCTGGCAAAATAATCCTCAACACGACGGAAATGTTCTTCTGTTATCAATACATAACGTCCGTACTTGAGTAAGAACGGTCGACCCAAATAGTGGGCAGCGAAATAATTCAGATAAGCGCCAAACAAACTGCCCAACGTGCCGCTGAGAATGACCAGAGCCATGTTCAATTGCCCTTGCTGCACAAGGTAACCGGCAGGTGGCATGATGATTTCGCTCGGAATTGGCACTATAGAACTTTCCAGTGCCATTAGTAAAAAAATGCCGGTATAGCCCATCGCGCCGATGGTTGTGATTAGCCAGTTGATTAGTTCGTGTAGCATTTATTTTCTCTATGAATGATTGGCAAGTGTGTTTCTTGGCTCTGCAAAAGCCGATAAACATTAACAGAGAACGCGACAGTAGGAAATAAAAATTTTGGCGGATTGCTGTGTGGGTGAATTGAGTAAGGTACAATGGAAGTATATAAACTTTGCAGCAAAGATTTTTTTGTCCTGTCGAATAACACCTGCTTTAGTAGAGTACATTCAGAAAAAGTATCATATAAAAGCGAATTAATAAGATAACCCTCCTAAAAAACTGTCGCATATTAACCGGTTAAATCTGTTTTAAAATCTGCGGCGATTTTTTTAGCGGGTTACTTGAATATATATCCAGCATTTTGGTTACAGTTCGATACGGATTCCAAGCTCTACAACCCGCTCAACCGGTATTTTAAAAAACTCAATCGCACTGGTCGCGTTATGAAATAAAAACCTGAACAACCCTCTGCGCCATTTCGGCATGGGGCTTTTGTTACGAAAAGATATTTGTTCGCTGCCGATGAAAAAAGAGGCATTTTTGGGGTTAAAATCCAAACCTTGTTGCACACACAACTCCAAGGCGCGACGAACATCTGCATTTTGCTTAAACCCGTAATAAAGTTTTACCCGGTAAAAATCACGATCTTTACCAAAGGCTCTGATTTTGACCAAGTGCGCTTCATCAACGTAAGGTTCGTTGGTGGTAACAATAGTTAGTACAATAATTCTCTCGTGCAAGACATGATTGTGTTCAAGGTTGTGTAGCAGCACCTGGGGTACACCGTGCAAGCTTCTGGTTAAATAAATCGCAGTGCCTTCAACCCTCACCAATTTGGCATTGATTGTCGCTTCCAAATCCTCGAATAACATGCGTCTGGCATTCATATAGTCGGTAAGTAACTTGCGCCCCTTAATCCATGTTGTTAACACCAAAAATAGAACGGTAGCAACGACTAGCGGAAGCCAACCGCCAGTAGGAATCTTTAAGCTATTGGAAGAAAGAAAGGTTAAGTCTATTGTCAAAAAAACCGACAAGAATGCTATGCTGGTGTATTTGTTCCATTGCCAAAGTTCTTGAATGACAATAAATGCCAACAGAGTGGTGGACATCATGGTTCCGGTTACCGCCAAACCATAAGCGGAAGCCAATGCAGATGAGGACTTAAAAGTTAGCACCAGCACAAAAACCGATATCATCAGCAACCAATTGATTGCAGGTACATAAACCTGTCCCATTTCATCGCCCGAGGTATGCAAAATGTTCATACGCGGACAGTAACCTAGCTGTATGGCTTGTTTTGTCATCGAAAATGCACCGGATATCACAGCTTGCGAGGCGATGACAGTCGCCAGTGTCGATAGAATCAGTAAAGGATACATTGCCCAAGTGGGGGCAAGTAAATAAAAGGGGTTTTGTATGGCATCGGGGTGGACAATCAATAGAGCCCCTTGTCCGAAATAGTTGAGCAGTAGAGCCGGAAATACAAAGCCAAACCAGGCGTAACGAATTGGTTTTAAACCGAAATGTCCCATATCGGCATATAGCGCTTCAGCACCTGTGATCGCCAAAACGACTGCGCCCATAATCAAAAATCCATGCCAGCCTAACTCCATCAGTAAATGACCCGCATAATAAGGATTAATCGCCATCAATACGCGGGGTTCATAAATAATGTTTATTATGCCTAAAACGGCAAGCAAACAAAACCAGATGCACATGATCGGTGAAAATAGTTTACCCATTTTGCCGGAGCCCTTGGCTTGCAAAATAAACAATCCACCCAGTACCGTGATGGTAATCGGCAACACATAATTTGCCAATGACGGAGCGATAATTTGCAGGCCTTCAACGGCACTGAGCACCGAGATTGCAGGGGTGATGATGCTGTCTCCATAAAATAACACGGTGCCGATTAAGCCGACGGTGACGATAAAACGCATTTTTTTAGGATGTTCCTTGGAACCTTGTAATGCCAGCGCCATCAATGCCATGATGCCGCCTTCGCCTTTGTTGTCCGCACGCATGATGAAAATTGCGTACTTGGTGGTTACCACCAAGGTCAATGTCCAAAATATCAAAGACAGCACACCAAGCACATGCGGTTCATCTATCTTCAGGCCGCTGAGGAAAACTTCTTTAAGTGCATAAAGCGGACTGGTACCAATGTCGCCGAAGACTACGCCAATGGCACCCAGCGCCAGACCGCCCAGCTGTTCTTTGGAATGATTTTGTGAATTTGAGGACATTATCGCAACTAATGGGAGGCTAATAATTTAAGAAAAATTGGACAGCATGATTGCCGTCCTACAGTTTGTAAGGTAAAAGAAACAGGCACGGGTTTCAAGATAATACCGCTGATTTGCTTAAAAATACCGGGCATTTATCCAGAAATGCACGGCGATACTGGCGAAATAACCCAGTAAAATAACGGGCATCCAGCGCATGTGGAAGGCGAAGGTATAGCCTTGCTTGATCTGACCGAGCAAGGCGACTCCGGGTGCAGATCCAATGGCCAGCAAACTGCCTCCTACACCGAGGGTTAGGGTCAGCAACAGCCATTGACCCGTTGGAAGATCGGGATGCATGCTTAATACGGCAAACATCAAGGTGCCGTTATCAACAAACGCAGAGGAAAGACCGATACTAATATTGGCAACCGTGGGGCTAATTTGCCCGAACAGAAAATGCGCAACCGTATCAAGATAGCCGATAAACCCCAAGGCACCAATCATCATCATCGCGCCATAGAAGAATAACAGTGTATCCCAATCCACATTGCCAATATTCTTGAATACGTCAAAATCCTGTTTTATATTATCTTTGGGAGCTTCTACCCCGAAGAGTTGATAGACATGGGCAAAGTCGCTTGGGACTTCGATTGCTGTCTTGGTCAGATAAAAGCTAAAAAACTGTAATAAACCAAGACCCGCCATCATGCCGGCGGCAGGCGGTAGTTCCAGAATAATATTGGAAGAAACCGTAATGGCGAGTGTTACGACGAATAGTGCAATAACCCGCTTGCTGCCACGGCGAAGCCAAATGACGCTAGTGGAAGCTGCCGGTATTTCTTTGGGGACGAAAAAATGCATGACCATTGCCGGTACAAGAAAATTGACCAAGCAGGGAATAACGAGTGTGAAGAACTCATGGAAAGGCAGGATTTTATTTTGCCAGACGAACAGTGTCGAGATACCACCCAAGGGACTTAACGAACCGCCGGCATTGGTCGCCACGACGATATTGACGCAAGCCAGAGCGACGAATTCTTTTTTGTATTTGCCAACCGCACTCGCAACAGCGCCCAATAAAAGGGCCACCGCCATTCCGTTGATCACTGTAGAAAGCAGAAAAGCCAGCACACCGGTAATCCAGAATAATTGTCGGTAGCTGAAACGACGGCTTAGCAGATAAATCCTGAGCCCATCGAAAACGCCGCGTTCCTCCATGGCGTTAAGGTAGGTCATTGACACCAGGATAAACAAAAACAATTCGATATAAGCCAGTAGATTGCTTTCAAATGCAACGGCTGCCACTTTGGCTTCACCGTTCATGGCATAGTAAATACATATTGCAAACCATACAAGCGCCGAACCTAATACCATCGGTTTGGATTTACGTAATTCGATAACTTCTTCCGACATCGCTGCAATGTATGCCAGAACGGTAACTGCTATCGAAAGATAACCGACGATATGCTGTGTTAAGTTTAATGATTTGGCCGCACTTAACGCTTCGCCGGCAAAGGCTTCGGCAGGTAAGAACAATAATGCAAAGCTTACTAACGTTAATGATTTGCTATTCATTTGATTACTGAATGTTAATTAAGAAAAAGCGAAACGAATAAAGCAGTTAACAAAAACTGACTGCCAATGATTTATAAAACTCGCCTAATCTTGAATCATGTTTTGATCGGGTGTTGTTTGTGTTGTCCATTTTAAGGGAAGTTTAAACAAAGCTGTAAAATTATTTAAAAAAACCGGAATACTGTTGCAATAATGCTTATGTCCGGCCATGAGGGAACTTTACTATTGCGATTCAATTTTTTAAATTTAACACTATTTATTTGAATGACAAGTTTTTAGGCATTACCCGGTCGTAGATAAGTCCAGAAATAATCTTAAAAGATTATCACCACAAAGACACGAAGAAAGAAATTTTTGTATCCGTTAAGCTTAAGCTCGGAAAGGGCTTCGTGGTTAATAATAGCTTATTGACAGACAATTTATCTGGACTGATTTAATTAAAAACGCAGAGGTAGGGTGCGCATCGCGCACCTAAAGCCGCATCCACTAAACGGTTTTATTTGCACCACAATCTTGTTTTTTTTACCTGTAGCGTTATTAGGGCTCTTTCTCTGGCATGGTTGTGGTGCGCGATGCGCACCCTATAAGCTACACAGTAGTATTACGAAACTTGGCGGGTGTTATTTGTTGCGAGTTACCTTACAGCTTATTGACAGACCGTTTATCCGGGCTGATTTAATTTAAACGCAGTCTGCGGGTAACAAGAAGTTGCAGCTTTTATAAATAATACAATGGTTTATTGTACTAAATCCCAAAAAGGCTGGATAATCTGCAACCTTCATTTATGAGCAAATATTTTGGCATGGAATTTAATTTAATTAATACTGACGGTCATGCACGGCGTGGACGCCTTACTTTTGACCGTGGCGTGGTAGAAACGCCGATTTTTATGCCGGTTGGCACTTATGGCGCGGTTAAATCATTAACACCGGAAGACCTGACGAGTGTCGGTGCGCAAATTATTTTGGGTAATACCTTTCATTTAATGCTGCGACCAACGACAGGCGTGATCAAGGCGCATGGTGATTTGCATGACTTTATGCATTGGGATAAACCTATTCTGACCGACTCCGGCGGTTTTCAAGTGTTCAGTTTGGGTGCGTTAAGAAAAATCACCGAAAAAGGTGTCACCTTTAAATCGCCGATAAACGGCAGCGCTATTTTTATGGGGCCTGAAGAGTCCATGCAGGTGCAGCGTGATTTGGGCTCGGATATCGTGATGATTTTTGACGAGTGTACGCCTTATCCGGCTACTGTTAACGAAGCCGCCGATTCCATGCGCTTATCGTTGCGCTGGGCGGCGCGTAGTAAAGCGGCGCACGGCGATAATTTGTCGGCGTTGTTTGGCATCGTGCAAGGCGGTATGTATGAGCATTTGCGTCAGGAGTCGATAGACGGTTTGCTGGATATCGGTTTTGATGGTTATGCGATTGGCGGTTTGTCAGTCGGAGAGCCCAAAGAAGAAATGATGGCGACACTGGATGTCATTCATAGCAAAATGCCGGTTGATAAGCCGCGTTACTTAATGGGTGTGGGTACGCCGGAAGATCTGGTTGAAGCCGTTCGACGCGGTATTGATATGTTTGATTGTGTCATGCCGACACGTAATGCACGTAACGGACATTTGTTTACCAGCTTTGGGGTGGTAAAAATAAGGAACAGTCAATACGAGTTTGATAACATGCCGCTGGATGAGTCCTGTGACTGCTATACTTGCCGGAATTATTCAAGAGCCTATTTGCGTCATCTGGATAAATGTAAGGAAATGCTGGGTTCAAGGCTTAATACCTTACATAACCTGCATTATTATTTGGGTCTGATGCAGGGCTTGCGTGATGCGATTGAAAAGCAGGAGCTGGATGTTTTTGTTCGGCAGTTTTATCAACAACGAGGAAAATCTGCGCCGTCTATGGCATAATAACAAGATTTTTTAATTACTATAAAATTTGAGGATAATCATGAGTTTTTTTATTTCTGACGCTTTAGCGGCAGCGCCTGCTGCCACGTCACAACCCGGCATTGAAGGTATGCTATTTCCATTGGGTATTTTGGTATTTTTTTACTTTTTGTTTCTGCGCCCTCAAGCCAAGCGAACCAAAGAAAAGAAACAAATGATTGCCGCAATAAGCAAAGGCGCTGAAGTAGTAACCTCTGGCGGGATTTTAGGTAAAATTGTCGATATGGATGATAATTTTGTCAAGATTGAAATCGCGGACAATACTTTTATTCAAGTGCAGCGCCAAAGCATTGAAAGCATGATGCCAAAAGGAACTTATAAAGCCATAACTAAAAAAATAGTTAAAGCTTAATATTATAGCGCGTAGCCAGTCAGCAACAGCTTGCGTAAGCTGATGCACGGTTTAATTATTGGAATAACACATGCAAAACCATTTCCCCCTTTGGAAAAATCTATTAGTCCTGATTGTTTTTGGTATCGGGATTATTTATTCATTACCTAATTTGTACGGTGATGATCCGTCTGTTCAGGTGTCATCGACACAAACACCCCTCATAGCGCAGGATCAGGCAAATCAGATTGAGTCTGAAATTAAAACGGTCGGCGTTCCTGTAAAAGCGTTTGAGTTTAAAGACGGACGTATTTTAGCGCGGTTTACCAACACCGATGATCAGCTTAAAGTCGCTGATTTATTAAGAGACAAGATGGGCAGCAATTATACGGTTGCCTTAAATCTGGCACCCACAACCCCCGCCTGGTTGCGGGCTTTAGGTGCCGAGGCGATGTATTTGGGTCTCGATTTACGGGGTGGGGTACATTTTCTGCTGGAAGTGGATATGGATGCTGCTGCCAAGCAAGCTGAAGACCGCTATAACGATGATTTACGTCTGGCCTTAAGAAGTGCAAAGATGCGCTATCAGTCTGTTGCCAAAGATAACGGCTTTATAAAAATCACTCTGAAGTCACCGGAGGATAAGCCCGCACTGATGGATCTGCTGGCTAAAGATTTTCGTACCCTGGATATTACCGAGCCGGAAGATCAAGATCAGGTCTGGCTAAAAATGTCTGAAAAAGAAGTGCGCGAAATCAAGAAATTTGCCGTGGCGCAAAACATGACGACTTTGCGTAACCGGGTAAACGAGTTAGGGGTTGCCGAACCGGTTATTCAGCAACAAGGTGAAAATCGCATCATGGTGCAATTGCCGGGTGTTCAGGATACGACGCGTGCCAAGGAAATTTTGGGTACGACGGCTACCTTGGAGTATCGCCTGGTTGATACTGAACATGAT
>Ga0208102_1000541_pt1 | contig 12222 bp, 10 predicted proteins | sample CryBogmetaGMA17M_FD_184549 | JGI IMG/M metagenome (GOLD analysis project Ga0208102, IMG submission 184549) | Freshwater microbial communities from Crystal Bog, Wisconsin, USA - MA17M (SPAdes) | ecosystem: Environmental > Aquatic > Freshwater > Lake | place: Crystal Bog, Wisconsin, USA...
ATTAACCTTGCTAGTGAGGAGTAACTCGTAGGCTCATTATGCAAAAGGCACGCCGTCACCCCCAAAGGGGCTCCGACCGGTTGTAAGCGCATGGTTTCAGGTTCTATTTCACTCTTCTATTCGAAGTGCTTTTCACCTTTCCTTCACAGTACTTGTTCACTATCGGTCTCTCAGGAGTATTTAGCCTTGCCAGATGGTGCTGGCTGTTTCTCGCAGGATTTCTCCGGTCCCGCGATACTCAGGATACAGCTAGGTATTAGTTTCATTTCGTGTACAGGACTATCACCCTCTATGGTAAAACTTTCCAGAATTCTTCCACTACAAAACTAAAGTCCACGTTGCTGTCCTACAACCCCAGGTTTGCCGTAACAATCCTGGTTTGGGCTGTTCCCCGTTCGCTCGCCACTACTTGGGGAATCACTATTGTTTTCTCTTCCTCCGGGTACTTAGATGTTTCAGTTCTCCGGGTTAGCCTCCTTGCGGATCTTATATCTTCAATATAAGGGGTTGCCCCATTCGGAAATCTCCGGATCGAAGGTTGTTTGCACCTCCCCGAAGCTTATCGCAGCTTACCACGTCCTTCATCGCCTCTGAGAGCCAAGGCATTCGCCATACGCTCTTAATTACTTTCTTTCTACTCTTATTAGGATACAGTGTTAATCTTAAGACTAACATTGTGTATTTTCTTTCAATATGTCAAAGAACTGATGAGATTTGTTGAAAACTCTGAAAAAGGGAATTCGGCATTCACGCTTTTTCATTGAATTTTCATCCCATAGTGGAGAATAAGGGAGTCGAACCCTTGACCCCTAGCTTGCAAAGCTAGTGCTCTGGCCAGCTGAGCTAATTCCCCAAAACGATTCTGTAGTCCCGGGCAGAGTTGAACTGCCGACCCCTACATTATCAGTGTAGTGCTCTAACCAACTGAGCTACGGGACTATTTGAATTACGAATGTCGAATTTCGAATGTCGAATTAGGAATTTCGTTAATCCTTTGCTCGGTTATGCACCATGCCTGAGCTCGATTTGGGAAGAAGTAAGAAGAGAGTAGCAAATATCATCCTGGTTTTGCAACCAGGAAATGGAAAACCTTCTCTAGAAAGGAGGTATTCCAGCCGCACCTTCCGGTACGGCTACCTTGTTACGACTTAGCCCCAGTCACTGGTTTTACCCTAGGTCGCTCCTTGCGGTCACGAACTTTAGGTACCCCCAGCTCCCATGGCTTGACGGGCGGTGTGTACAAGGCCCGGGAACGTATTCACCGTATCATTGCTGATATACGATTACTAGCGAATCCAACTTCACGAAGTCGAGTTGCAGACTTCGATCCGAACTGAGACCGGTTTTTGAGATTGGCATCCTGTCACCAGGTAGCGACCCTCTGTACCGGCCATTGTAGCACGTGTGTAGCCCTGGACGTAAGGGCCGTGCTGATTTGACGTCATCCCCACCTTCCTCACTACTTGCGTAGGCAGTTTCACTAGAGTCCCCAGCATGACCTGATGGCAACTAATGATAGGGGTTGCGCTCGTTATGGGACTTAACCCGACACCTCACGGCACGAGCTGACGACAACCATGCAGCACCTCGCAAAATGTCCCTAAGGAAGATCCGATTTCTCGGACTGCCATCTTGCGTTCTAGCCCAGGTAAGGTTCCTCGCGTATCATCGAATTAAACCACATGCTCCTCCGCTTGTGCGGGCCCCCGTCAATTCCTTTGAGTTTCAACCTTGCGGCCGTACTCCCCAGGTGGATTACTTAATGCTTTCGCTTAGACGCTGACAGTGTATCGCCAACATCGAGTAATCATCGTTTACGGCGTGGACTACCAGGGTATCTAATCCTGTTTGATCCCCACGCTTTCGTGCCTGAGCGTCAGTTACAACTTAGTGAGCTGCCTTCGCGATCGGTGTTCTGTGTCATATCTAAGCATTTCACCGCTACATGACACATTCCGCCCACTTCAAATGTACTCAAGAACGATAGTATCAATGGCAGTTCTACAGTTAAGCTGTAGGATTTCACCACTGACTTATCATTCCGCCTACGCACCCTTTAAACCCAATGAATCCGGATAACGCTTGCATCCTCCGTATTACCGCGGCTGCTGGCACGGAGTTAGCCGATGCTTATTCTTACGGTACCATCAGCCCCGGTACACGACCAGGGGTTTTTTCCCGTACAAAAGAAGTTTACAACCCGTAGGGCCGTCATCCTTCACGCGGCATGGCTGGTTCAGACTTGCGTCCATTGACCAATATTCCTTACTGCTGCCTCCCGTAGGAGTCTGGTCCGTGTCTCAGTACCAGTGTGGGGGTGAATCCTCTCAGAACCCCTAGACATCGTCGCCTTGGTGAGCCGTTACCTCACCAACTAGCTAATGTCGCGCATGCTCATCCAAAACCGCCGGAGCTTTAATTATAAAATGATGCCACTTCATAATGTTATGGGGTATTAATCCCGATTTCTCGGGGCTATCCCCCAGTTAAGGGTAGATTGCATACGTGTTACGCACCCGTGCGCCACTCGTCAGCATCCATTGCTGGACCTGTTACCGTTCGACTTGCATGTATTAGGCCTGCCGCTAGCGTTAATCCTGAGCCAGGATCAAACTCTCCATTGTATAAGGAAAATTTAATGCCTCAGGTTAACCATTACCAAAGAAATTGATAGAAACTTAGAGTTGCTATATCTCTGGGATATTTGCTACTTTCTTACTTCAAACTTTCAAAGAACTTTTCTATTTCGTCCCCTTTCGGGTACTACGTTCAAAAACGGACTGCAAAAGTACAACCTTTTTCAATACATCCAAACTTTTTTTTAATAAAATGGGAAAAAGTTTTTCACTATCCTAAAACCCCTGTTATTCCTGGGCTTGCGTTGCTTCAATTACAGCTTTGATAAAAGAACGTCGAAATCGGAGTGCAAAATTACAGTATTTTTTGATACAAAAAAGAAAGTTTGTACTTTTTTTCAATTATTTCTGTATACATTATAGATATAGAAACAATTCCACCCTGGTTTTTCCGTTTCTGTTGTACCTTTGTACTGATATCACAACAAAAAGGTTACATTTTCCAACATCTGAGATATTGCCATTCATAGTTTTCATCGTATGAAACAAGTATCATTCATTTTTTCTATAACTCTTTTATTGTTTGTTGCAAGCTACAACACCCTGGCCCAGGATTCACTTAATATATTTCATCCCACCAAACCGGTTATTCCGAAAGATAACTTCTGGAGAAGGGTCTCTGTTGGGGGAAACGTTGGCTTCCAGTTCGGAACTGTAACGGGTATCATGATCTCACCTGAAGTCAGGGTGCGTACATTTGACCAGCTCTATGTCGGCCTGGGTTTCACATACCAGTATTTCAAATACAGGGATTATTACTGGGACAATGTCAATAAACAATATCTTGATTTCGCTTCGAATGTATACGGAGGCAGGATTTACCTAAGATATTACCTGAGAAGCCTTTTCAGCAGCTGGCTTGGTAACATCTTTGCTCATGCCGAATACGAATACATGGCCTATATTCAGCCGTTCCACCCCGACCCGTACAATGGTTATATCTACGATCCATACAATAACAGGCTTGCCCCGGGCCAAACAACGATCTCATATAACAGCGTCCTGATTGGCGCCGGGTATTCACAACCCATCGGCGGCAGAGTATTCATGGATATACTCATTCTGTTTAACCTGAACGATACCTATTACTCACCTTATTCAAACCCTGTTTTCCGCCTGGGAGTAGGAGTGGGGTTGTAAGAATTTACGAATTACGTTCAGCTTTGCTGAATTGCGAAGCAATCACGAATACCCGAAGAAAATTAATAATTTTATGAGTAAATGAGCACACAATTGAAATAAACAATTGGTGCGAATAATTACAAATTACGATTTTTTAACGCCGAACGCTTAACGCAATAACGCCGAACGCACAACGCTCTAACGCAGAACGCAATAACGCACAACGCTTTAACGCCGAACTAAATCTCCTTAAGTATCTCCAGGGTAAGATCCCAGAATTTGTTTACTGAAGGAATGTTAAGCCTCTCATCGGGAGAATGTGCTCCTTTAATGGTCGGACCAAATGAGACCATGTCCATCCCCGGGTAAATCGCACCAATCAGCCCGCATTCAAGACCGGCATGAATTGCCAGCACCTCAGGCTGGGTTCCGAAAAGCTTCTTGTAAGACTTTACTGTAAGCCTGAGGATTTCCGAATCCGGATCAGGCTTCCATCCCGGATAACCGGCCGAATGCTCGACTTCTGCCCCCGCAAGCCTGAACACGCTGCCTACCATGTCGGCTGCATCTTTTTTTGAGGACTCCACAGAGCTGCGCTGGCTGGTTGTCATAATTACCTTCCCGTCTTTTTCTTTTACCGAAGCCAGGTTCGTGGAAGTTTCCACAAAATCGGTTATTTCACGCGACATGGCGAGCACACCGTGAGGACAGGCATATAAAGCATTTAGTACGGAAGTCTGTAAATCTTTTATCCAGACTGCAGATGGTGCAGTTGTAATGGAAACGGAAAATTTCAGACCGGGTTCGGTAACATGAAGTTCTCCGGCCAGGTCGTTCTGAAAGACTTCAGCAGCAGTTTCAAAAGCGTTGGCTTTCGCCGGCGGCAACACTATCGCTGCAAAGCCTTCCCTGGCAATGGCGTTCCTGAGGTTGCCTGCATCTAAAGAAGCGATTCTGATACCGAAATCCTTATCTGCATTCCAGAGAAAACGATTCAACAGTTTGGTTGCGTTGCCCAAGCCCTTATTAATATCATCGCCCGAATGCCCACCCTTCAGACCTGAGATCCTCACTTCGTATGCAGGCCATCCTGCAGGCGCTTTTTCGAAAATGAGGGGAAGCCTGGCTACGGTATCTTTACCTCCTGCACAACCAATAAACAACTGCCCTTCGTCTTCCGAATCCAGATTGATCAGCACCCTGCCTTTCAGTAAATCCGGCTTTATTCCGAAAGCGCCTGTAAGCCCGGTCTCTTCATCAGTGGTAAACAATGCTTCAATGGGGCCGTGGACCATATTATCAGCCTCGAGTATAGCAAGCTGAACAGCAATCCCTATCCCGTCATCAGCTCCTAAAGTCGTACCTGTTGCCTTGACCCAGTCACCTTCAATTCGGGGAATGATGGGATCTTTGTCAAAATCATGCCTGGTATCTGAGTTCTTCTCGCAAACCATGTCCATGTGTGACTGGAGGATAATTGTTTTGTGTTTTTCGTAGCCCGGAGAAGCGCTTTTACGGATCAGTATGTTTCCGCATTCGTCCTTGAACCAGTCAAGTTTTTGCTTTTCAGCAAAAGCGATAAGCCAGGAAGCTATTTTCTCTTCTTTCTTTGAAGGGCGCGGTACTTTGCAGATCTCTGAAAAATAAAACCACAGCCTTTCGGGTGTCAGCTGGTTGAGTGAGTTTTTCATCATAAATATTTTATACCTGCAAATGTATTATTTTTTTACTTTTACTTTTGTAAAGGCTGAATCAGTAATATCATCTGATCCGGGTTAACCTCACATTACCACCAATGGAGAATGAAAAGAACGATGCCCTCCCCCAAAAGACCGGCATGAGGCTTCTCAGGAGCGGAGGCCTTGCCATACGTTACACCCGGTTCTTTATACTGGCATTTCTTTTTGTCTTCAGCATAGCTTTTTATTATACCTTTACGTATACCCGGGCTATCCTTGACGAAGATGCGTTTCAGCGGGCTTCCAATATCACCGACCTCACCATTTCAAGGATCAGCAACGTAATAAAACCTGTAGAGCAGGTCCCATACACACTTTCTTCTGCACTTGAAAGCGATAAACCTGATTATAATATGATCAGGGATCTGGCAAAGGAGTTTGTTCTGGACGACACTGTGGTTTTCGGCAGCGCCATCGCTTTTGAACCCTATATGTTCGATAAAAAGCATTACAGGCATTGCTCGTATGTATTTGAAACCCGCAATGCGATTATTGAAAGGGATCTTTCTTCTCCTGAATACGATTATCTGAACAAGGACTGGTACCGTATTCCCAAAATACTTGATAAAGCGGTCTGGTCTGAACCATATTATGACAAAGGCGGGGGGGATACCCTGATGTGTACTTACTCCGTCCCTTTTTACCATTGGATAAACCATAAACGTGTTTTTGCGGGTGTGATTACGATGGATATCTCACTGCAAACATTCCAGCATATCCTGAAATCGGCAAGAGTCTCCCAAACAGGATTCAGTTACCTGTTGTCGCGCAACGGCAAACTGATCACTCCCCTCGGTGAAAAATATGTGAATACGGATATACGCAAGCTGATCCTCCGGAAAGAAGGCCGGGCCGCCGATTCGGTTATCGACAAGATGCTGAGGGGAGAAAGGATGTTTGTTAAAATAACGGATCTGGAACATGTGAAGGTGCCAAGCCTGATTTATTCTGCCCCTGTTCCCCATACTAATTGGATATTTGCCATCACATTTCCCACGAGAGAGCTGTACGGAGGCTTGTATGATTTTTTCAGGAAGCTCACCGCCATTTTCCTGATCAGCCTTGTTGCGATGATCATAATTACGATCCTGATCACGAGGAAATTCATCAGGCCAATAAGCCGGCTCGTGGAGGCGACCCGCCGGATAGGGCAGGGAGATTTCGGGACAGCTTTGCCTGTTTACCGTTCAAAGGATGAAATATCCCAGCTTACGAATGCTTTTTCCCTGATGAAGGAAGAACTGGTACATTATATCAGCAACCTTCAGGAAGCCACTGCTGCCCGTGAAAAAATGGAAGGTGAGCTGAGCGTGGCCCATGATATTCAGATGGGACTTCTTCCGAAAACGTTTCCCGTCAGGGATGACTGGGACCTGGCGGCCCTTCTCGATCCTGCCCGGGCGGTAGGCGGCGACTTATATGATTTTTATTTTCTTGACAACGACCATCTTTTCATAGCCATTGGTGATGTTTCAGGGAAAGGAGTCCCGGCTTCACTGTTTATGGTAAGCACCCGGACTTTGTTCCGCTCGAGGGTTTCTTTGCGCATACCACTGAACCAGAGTGTTTATGAAATCAATAAAGAGATTTGCAGGGAAAACCCGAATCAGATGTTTGTGACCTTTATTGCGGGGATCGTTGACCTGAAGAACGGCAGTATGACATACTGCAATGCCGGTCACAACCCGCCTTTCCTGATCAAACCAACAGGAAAAACAGAAAAACTCAGGGAAGTACATGGTATCCCCCTCGGTGTTTTTGAACATGCCACTTACTCGTCGGGAACCGTCCTCTTTGCTCCGGGTGACGCCCTTTTATTATACACTGATGGAGTAACCGAAGCCATAAAAAGTGATAAAAGTTTTTACGGGGAAAAATTGATGCTGGAAATAGTCAGGCAAAATCATGAACTTACCCCCTCGGATCTGATTCGCAGGCTTGAAACTGACGTTCTTGATTTTATGAAAGGGGTTGATCAGGCCGATGACATAACCCTGCTGATATTGAAGTCAAAACAAAAGCCCGTACAGGATAATAAAGCCATATTCATGAAGCAGATCCGTTTACTTAATCAATTGGGAGAACTGAACCGTTTGGTAGCTACACTGGAGCAAATTGCCGATGAATGGGAAATCCCCCCGAAAGTTTGCATGGAGCTTAACCTGATTCTTGAAGAGCTTTTTACAAATGTCGTTTTCTATGCTTTTGACGACGGACGCGATCATGAGATCACTGTTACATTCAGCCGACCCCGGGCAGGCTCTGTCCAGGTTGTCCTTGAAGATGACGGAAAAGAATTCAATCTCCTTGAAAAAGATACCAGTGAGAACGTGAATCATCCCATTGAGGAGCGCCCCATTGGCGGCCTGGGCATTCACTTTGTAAAACAACTGGTAAATGATATCCGCTATGAGCGGCTGAATGGGAAAAATATTGTACTTTTAATCCGAAATTATTAACCAACAATTTTAATATGGAATTGATCGAGAAGAATACTGAGAAATGCCTGATCATTGGCATCAACGGAAGATTGGATACAATCAACTACAGCATACTGGAAAAGCGGCTTATGGAACTCCTTGATCAGAATACAAACAGGATTCTGATTAATTGTTCGCAGATGGATTATGTGAGCAGCTCCGGCCTTAGGATATTGCTGATGGCTCTGAAAAGAATAACCATGGCGAAGGGTAAATTCGCACTCTGCAGTCTTCAGGAGAACATTCGCGAGATATTTGAAATATCCGGATTTACAACCATTTTTGAAATTTACCCTAATGAGGAAGATGCACTCAGGGTATTCTGATGGCTTTTTTTATCCATTTTAAAGATCCTAACTCGGAGGAGATGATCCGTTATCTCTCTTCTATTCCTAAATGCCCGGGAACATGTTTCTTTATGGATATAAACCGCTCGACGGATATGAAATATCTTGGCGGGCTTACCGACTGGGGCAGGAAACTCAATAATACCTTTAATTTCCTTTCTCTTCTGAATGATTTTCCGGAATATATCGTCAAAGGTATCGGAGACGAGATCATGTTGTTCATCCCGGATGATGTTCTGAAAACAAAGTCAGCTATCAATTCTTACTACATGTTGCTTGAAGAGATATATGCAACCCTCTACAATATCCGGCATTATCCGGTTGAGGATACTTTCCTGGCCTGCAAAGTCGCAATTCATTATTGTACGGAAGTATACAACATCACATATTTCGAAGGGGCAAACGATTATTATGGTTCAGATATAGACCTGACGGCCCGCCTCATGACCAAATGTCTTGAAAACCGGATCGTGATCAGTGAGAAGTTCCTTAATAAAGTGCGTAATGATCTTAAATCCCATGGGCTTGCTGAAAATACGGGCTGCCTGAAAAATATTTCGGAACCCTTCCTCGAAAATTTCAAAGGGGTGCCCATGAGCACGAAATACAGGATCATAGATGTGGAATAAATTAAAAAGCGAGTAGCGAAAAGTGAAAAGCGAAATTTCACTATTTCGCTACTCGCTTTTCGCTTTTTGATTATTATTGCTTAACAAATGAATATAGTGATATACCTGGTCCTTATCGCCACCGTTCTCGCGAGTGGTTCACTGGTGTTTCTTATCCGCAGCGATGATCAGAAACTTCTGAAGCTTTTACTCGCTTTTTCGGGCGCTTTCCTGATCGGGATAAGCTTTCTTATATTGGTCCCTGAAGTTTTTTCAAAAAATGCCCGGCTGGCCGGTTTGTTCGTCCTCCTGGGTTTTCTTATTCAGTTGGTACTCGAGCTGATCACCGGAGGTGCGGAACACGGCCATAAACATGTGCATGAGGAAGGGGAAAAGGCGGCACCCTGGCTGCTTCTTATTGGCTTATGCATTCATGCATTCCTCGAAGGAATGCCATTGGTAAGCCGCTTTGCAAAGGAGGTACAGCACTCCCTGGTCCTCGGAATTGTCATTCATAATATCCCGATCTCCTTAACCCTTATGGGCCTTTTTTTACATTATGGCTGTAAAAAAACGAAAGCCTTCATCTACCTGGGTATCTTCGCCCTGATGACGCCACTGGGTTCATTGGCCGGAATGGAGATTGAAAACAACATTGCGGCTTCCCTGGATCTTTTCTTTACATACAGCATGGCTGTTGTGATCGGGATATTTTTACATGTTTCAACTTCAATTCTCTTTGAAACAGAAGAACATCATAAATACAATATTCAGAAATTTCTGACGGTTTGCCTGGGGATCCTTGTTGCATTCGGTGTTTCGCTTCTTGCCCATTAACCTCATCCGCAGTCCTTTTTTAATAAATCGTAAATCGTAAACCGTAAATCGTAATTTTTTTTTATACCTTTGCGCCCTGTTTGATAAAATCAACAGGCCCAGGTGGTGAAATTGGTAGACACGCTACTTTGAGGGGGTAGTGTCCTTAGGATGTGCAAGTTCGAGTCTTGTCCTGGGCACCAGATAAGGCTGATTTTCAGCCGTTTTTTATTGTTCTTTAAATGATCAGATCATTGCCCGGATGGCGGAATTGGTAGACGCGCTAGTTTCAGGGACTAGTGTCCCCAGGATGTGCAGGTTCGAGTCCTGTTCCGGGCACAATTAATAAAAATAAACCCTTGTTTCTTAAATAGTTACAGGGGTTTTTCTTTTTTAGGTGACGGTAGGGGTGACGGTAAAAATCAATTTATTTGACAAATACCAATAGAGAAAAGGTCGGTATTTGGTTGTTCATTCAGATTCAGGTTCAATCAATTTGATGTTTTTTTCGATTTCTTTTGAATTTACAGGACTTATTACACTTTCGCCAGCTGTATATTTTGTCATGGCCCGGAATACTTTCAAAGGTCAAAGATAATAAACCCGGATTTATTCCTGCAAATTGTTTCCGGAGATTTCCGGTTTGTTGATGATTATTTAAACAACAAACCCAATCTTACGTTTCCGTAAATACCATCGAGGTAGACCCCACCGGCTGAAACAGTGAGTTGGTCTTTGATGATGAGCTGGGCTCCAGCTTCGAATCCAGGAAATTTCGTGAATGAATTAAGCGATAGCCCGACATAGGGCCCAATTCGGAATGTGGGTTGTTTTGGAAAGGGTTTGGTTATACAGGTATCAACATGCAGGGTGATGGTGATGATTTCTTTTGGCCAAACGAAGTCGGAGAATGAGATGAATTGCAGGTCGCCTTTTGCCTGCCAGCGGAACCGGATGCCGCTGTGGGTGAATATGGAATCGTACCAGGAGACAGGGAATGAGTGAGTGATTGAATTATTGAGTGATTGAGTGATTGAATCTTTGATGGGTATGGGCTTGATGATGACTTTTCCGGGAAGGTGAATGGTATCATGGACGGTATCAATCCTGGCCGGTGCGTTTTTGAATGTTTGGATCAAGGCCGCCTGACTGCGGAGGATCTTGTTTTTCGCAGCATCGTGCAAAACACGCTCAAGTACTACGGCCCCGATGAGTAGTAAAGCCAAGATAATTGAGACCCATACCAAAGGCTTTTTGATAGCTGAAAACAGACTGGATGAATCAAATGTAAATGCCACGGTTAAAAGTATTTCACTTCATTGTTCAGAAACAACCAGGCCTCTGATTTGCGCCGGTTACTCAGGCCAAGGGATATTTGTTTTTCGCCGGGTTCATCGATCATCCTATCACGATCATCATCGATGCCGGGTTTTCCGGCGCATTTGTTCCACATCATGAAGGTGTCCTCAATGGAAATATCTGTCCTTCGGTCATTGATGAACTTTAACAGGGATGACTGCCTGAGTGCATTGCACCCTACGTTATAGGCGAAAGATACCAGTGCATCGTACTGACATTGCATCAGTTTAACCTTCAGCATGGAATTGACCTGGTACTCGGTTTGCCTGACATCGTGCATGAGGTAGTCCAGAGCCTTTTTGTAGGATATTCTGTCACCTTCTTTAACCGGCGTACCATCGGGATAAACAGTTGTGCCGTATCCTATCGACCACACACCCGCAGGGCAACGATATGCAAATGCCTTAAGGCCTTCAAAATACTCGATCAGCGCCAGGCCCTTTTCAGAAATTGTCATTGCTCGCCCTTTAGTGGTTCTCCTGCCGAATTTGAGAAGAAGTTTTTAATCAGGTACGCGAGACCTGCGCCAAGGCCTGTTAATACTATCGGTTGAAAGAAGGCCCATGTCCAGGTTAACTGTCCGGCTTGAATTGCCTGGTAAACAGCTGTGAGAATTGCGCCGATAACGGCGACCAGCAGACCTTTTGCGAGGTCGAACCAGTTAAGACTAAAGAAGTTTGAGTTCATGGAAAATAGTGTTAAATGATTAAGTTTTAAGTATTGAAGCCGCTTATTTTGATTGGTTTCGGAGGTAGACCTGGATTTCGTCGATTTTTTTGAGGATTTCGCGGGTGTCGGATTTGATATCAACCTTGAGTGCATCCAGTTCTTTCCGATTGTCAGCACAATGCTGCTCCACGTTCTTTTTAAGGTTAATGATCTCAACATTGATGGCTGCGATCTGGATTTCGAGGTGTACCCAGACTGAGATAATACCGGCAAGGAATGTTGCAAGGCTTATTGCCTGGACAACCGGAATGCCAAATATTTTAGAATCCTTAACCATGTTACCATGGGTTTAGAAAGACAATGTTTCAACCATTTCGATATAGGCTACCCAATGCATGGGTGTGTCGTGCAAACCCGTTGCAGTAACTTTCAGCGCTCCGTTGGTG
>Ga0208102_1000555_pt1 | contig 12060 bp, 11 predicted proteins | sample CryBogmetaGMA17M_FD_184549 | JGI IMG/M metagenome (GOLD analysis project Ga0208102, IMG submission 184549) | Freshwater microbial communities from Crystal Bog, Wisconsin, USA - MA17M (SPAdes) | ecosystem: Environmental > Aquatic > Freshwater > Lake | place: Crystal Bog, Wisconsin, USA...
CCGTGGATCAATATCCATCGGTGCGCTCACAATTACCGCACCCCCCAAAAATTCATTGGCATACCCAAAAACACAACCTGCTTCCCCACCTACATCGACATTATATTGTCCCTACGGGGACAAAACCGGGTAAACATGGCGGCGGTCCTTCCTTTTCCCGCCGCCAGATATGCCATAACAATATATCCCTTACAGCAGCGGTTCTCACTTGTGCATGTTCCCTGCCCGCAAACCTCACGGGCAGGAACATTTTTTCTTCTTCGCTCTTTCGTAATCGTGGGCGAAAAAGATGGCGACCGTTCAGGCAGGTTCGATCTCGACAAGTGCAGCGCATAACAATCCCGAAGATGGGTGCCCGATCGGCAGCATAGTCCCCGATAGCGGTCGTCAAGGAATACGCGCTCTTCCAATTTTCATTTTAGCCCACTTACAACGATGGAAACACACGTATAATGTCTGACTGGGTGAGGATGCCCACCGGTTTTCCATCCTCGACCACGATCAGGCGACCGATCTCCCGTTCCTTGAACCGCCGCACCACTTCAAAGAGCCGGGTATCTGACGGGGCTTCAACAACATCCGTGGTCATGACCGCCGGAATAATCGTCGATAGGGGAAGTCCGGTTCCCAGCGCCTTTGCGATATCACTCATGGTGATGATGCCCACCAGTTTTTCCTTCTCCATCACCGGAGCACCATGGATATGGTGCTGGTTAAAGAGCGCGATCGCATCTTTTAGTGTTTCTGTGCTTTTGAGCACCTTTACGGGGCTCGTCATGTAATTTTTTATCGCCTTTTTGGGGAGAGAGATCATTTCAGAAGTAGCGATGAGGAGTGCCTGTTTTGTTTCATCCTTGCCATAAACCTCCCCCCGTATCAGGAGCTTGTTGACGGGCGTGGGACCAATCGTGATCTGGTCCCCGATCTCAAATAGTTTGGCACTGCCGACCAGCTTGATCACGGCATGGCAGACATCCGGGTGACAGAGCGTGGTAAAATCGATCTCCTGGACAGATGCCCCTTTTACCTCCTTTCCATCCCGGCTGATGCGCACATCATAATCCCCTTCCGTGACATTCAGGTTGAGTTCCCTGTACGCAAGTTCAGTGGGAATGTATCCCCCTTTTGGCCCGGGAACGCCATCCACAAGTCCAATCGCTTTGAGCGACTGCATCTGGTTGCGCACTGTACCCGGGTTGCGCTGGATCATATCAGCAATTTCCTCACCCTTGATGGAGCGGGATTGCCGGTGATAGAGCGTGATAAGGGTGATCAGGATATCCTTTTGGATCAGGGACAAGTCCATAACGATAAGACGTTATAACGCTCTATGAATATATAGGTTGGAGTTTTGTGGAATTCGAAAGAATGCCTACGGTGCCCACTGCGGACGAGATCCTGGACAGGAGTTTCCGCCGTGCAGCAAAAAAGATGAAAGAGAAGATGAATAAAGATCGCGCGAATGAAGAGTTCGTCCGGGCGGTTGGTGCAGCCATCCATGACCGGCTCGTATATATCATCAGGGGATTTCCGGAATTTGACAAGATCGCTCCTTTTTACCGGGAGCTGGCGGACATTCTCTACGGTGTTGATAAAATAAAACAATCCCTTGGAGCAGTTGGCTGGGCAGCCAAGCATACAAAGATGGTTGGCAACCAGCTGGCAGTACAGTCGAGACGATCGACAGAAACGCTGGTATTGAGAAAGCGGGCAGTTGCCCGGCTCGCCTCTATGGTGCACCAGATCGATAAGGATCTGCGGTTTTTAAACGAAGTAAGAAACGTGCTCCGCCAGCTTCCCCATGTAGAGGATGCATTCACTATCGTTATTGCCGGTTACCCCAATGTCGGCAAATCTTCGTTTATCAAAATTGTATCCTCAGCCACACCCCAGATTGCATCGTACCCGTTCACGACAAAAGGGGTCATTGTCGGGCACCGGAATGAGGGACGCGAGCGGATCCAGTTCGTTGACACGCCCGGCATTCTTGACAGACCGGCAGAAGAACGAAATGCAATTGAAAGACAGGCGCTTTCCGCAATAATGAATGTGGCACATGTCGTGCTCTTTATTCTCGACCCGTCCGAGCACTGTGGTTATCCGATGGATGTTCAGGTCCGGTTACTCGAAGAAGTGAAAGATATGGTCACCGTGCCCCTTGTGGTCGCAGCAAACAAATCAGATATCCGCACGGTGGATGGGTACCTCTCCATGTCGACAGAAACCCGTGATGGGGTTGACCAGGTTCTTGCACAGATCCTGTCGTATAAACCCGCTTTTACAGAAGCCCGACTAGCGCAGAAGCAAGAAGAAAACCAATAATTGTCCCGCCGTTTAAAGGGGGGAGACCTGCCTGCGGGCGTCCTGACGTCACAAAATACATCAGGACGACAAGCCCGGCGCACGACCCGATGATCGCTCCCAGTGCGGGGATGTTAATCATCCCGAAAATGCGATATCCGGATAAAAAGACATTAGCCGAGACAACAAGGACAGAGGGCATGATCAGGTCTCCCATACCCATGATAAATGCAGACCGTTCTGTCCCGTCATCCAGTTTTCCGATTCCTTCGCGGATAAATGAGTAACCCCGTTTTTTCGGGATGACAAAGAGGATCGGGGTTTTTAAGTCGATAACACCTTCTGCAAGCGTGATCATGTGTTTTGTCTTGTAGACCGAGATCGCGTCATATACCGCAAGGATGACAAGGAGGACAATGACAGGAAGAATATTAAGTGAAACCCCGAAGATTGACGCAACCCCGGCGGCGATAAGGATGCCGAGCGTATCGATGACATACCATTCCGGGAATTTGTACAGGGCAATGATGGCAGCTACAGACAGGATCAGTATGACGACAAACGCGGCATCGGTTGCTCCCATGACCATGTTGACCAGCGCAGAGAAGATATACACAAAAGTAATAAAAATGGAGATCCCTATTACTGCCGAGATCAGTTTTTTCAAGTCGTATTTTATCAGGAGCAGCAGGAATCCGGTGAAGACAAGCAGGATCACCATAAAGATGACCGGGTTGGCAACCGAGTCCGGGTCTTCAAACGCGGCAAGTCCTGCTGCCTGAACGGGAAGCGAGAGCAGGATTGCCCCAATTTCCACGGTAACCAGAAAAAGCGGCATCACAAGGAACGGTATGATATTTTTGTAATCCATGAATCTTCTCCGGTCTGACAATCAGCATATTAGTCTGCTCTCATTCTCTAAAAACATGGACATGCAGGAGTATCAGGGAACCTCACCCTTACAAAAAGTTCTAAATCGTCACAAACGAATATCGGATTAGCCGGAAATCAGCCGATACCGATATGACTGCTCCTGACACTCACCTTATGGAATGGATCCAAAAAAAGACGAAACGCCTGAATGCGTTGCGCCCGCTCACCCCGGATCTGGCAAAACAGTTACATGAGGAGATGCGGGCGCTGCATACCTACAACTCCAATGCCATTGAGGGAAACACCCTCACACTGTCAGAAACAAAACTCATCCTCTCTGAGGGTATTACCGTTGGGGGCAGGACGCTCAGGGAACATCTTGAAGCAACGAACACTGCACAAGGATACGATCTCATCGTCCAACTGGCACATGACCAGGCACCGCTCAACCATATCACGATCCAACAGGTTCACGAGATAGTAACTCGCGGGATCCTTGAAAGTGCCGGGCGCTACCGCACCCATAATGTACGCATCACCGGGGCTGGCAGATCCCCTCCTGACTGGCAGAAGATAATCCCTGAAATGGATCGGCTCATCCATGAGATTGCACAAAATGACCGTTCTGTCATTGAGATGACGGCATACATCCATCACCGGTTCGTTGCGATCCATCCTTTTATCGATGGAAATGGCAGGGTTGCGAGACTGCTGGGCAACTTGTACCTAATCAGGAACGGTTACCCTCCAATCGTTCTTTCTCATAAGAAGAGACAACAATATTATCATGCACTTCGCGAGGCTGATAACGGGGATCTTTCTTTGTTTGTCCTGTTTATTGCACGCGCCATAAACGAAGCGCTCTCCCATTACCTTGCGATCACCGGGGACCGGGAAACGCTCATCCCCCTCAGTGAACTTGCACAGCACTCCCGGTATTCACAGGAATACCTGAGCCTTGCTGCCCGCCGAGGGCTTCTTGATGCGGTAAAGATCAATGCCGTCTGGCATGCGACACGACGTTCACTGGATGATTATTGCAAGCAGCACGGCAGAAAATAACAGGGATTTTTCTTATCCCTGTTCTCCTGTAACCTGCCTATTGGGACGTTTCCTGTTCGACGGCTTACGCTGTTTTTATGCTGTTGCGTTCTTGTGGCTGACGGGCATCATGTGCATTTCACATGAAAACGTCTGCCGCCGTTTTCATGCCCGTATGTTTGAACTGTCGTCAGCTCATCGGCGGTTTCATACGTAATGCAATTCCTGTCAGACGTTCCGGAATATGACTCAATACTGAATGGGATGTGCATGTAACGCCGGAGCCGAACCAGAAAGACCGTCGCAAAAGCCATTGTCGTAGTGTATAAAAACCCGTAAAAATTTGGGGGATCCGACAACCGGCACCATTCACGGGTTGATCAGTGCCTGATACAGGGTTTCCACTTCTTTTCGCCTGCGGGAATTCTTATCCCCATTCTTCCACTCTTCGACCACTTCACCCATATACTCCAAGGGTGTATCCACTGCCCAGTCAAGGAACTCAGATCCGGATTTGATGTAACGGTCGAGTCCCAGTATGATGCCCAAGCAGTATTCCTGTGCATCCGGGTACTGGGAAAACCCCAGCAGTTTTTTCATCTGTTCGACATCATCTTCGAGTGACTGGATAAACATCTCATCTGCCTTTTCGCCCACATCCACATAACCATGTCGTGTCCGCCCGGATTGATCCCAAAGTTCTTCGACGTCAAGGCAGGAAAGGCTGGCATATACGCTCTCGGCAATCGCTTCCCGGTCATAGATCTGCACCTGCTTTTTGAGACATGCTTCTACCTGCGTTCTGATCTCGGGAGATGATGACGCGATGTGAAGCAGGCATCGACGGATCTGGTCATCTCCTGCCAGATCCATGAGCGCATCAATCGTCAGTTTCTTTTGCGGCATTTTTGTATCCTCCTGATAGTCGATGGGGTTGTAACCATCCCGTAAATATCAGTGGCGCACCCGTCTCCCGCACCGGCTCCGCAGCCAGAGCAGTGCACCCTTTGAACGAGCCCATGACTCGACCGCGCCTGTCACGTAGATGATTGCCTCATTCCGGTCGCCGATTCCATAGTGATCTGGCATGTGGGATGGCTTCCGGGTCATAAGGAGATACTCGGGAACATACGGGTTACCCCTCACCGCTTCAGTCAACGCGGCATTTGCTGCCGGGGAGGCACCCTCCTTACGGAACAGCCAGAGTGCATGGCTATAGGCAAAACTTGCCATCCCGTCATCTTCAAACTCTTTATACAGAGCCGCAAAGTCGTCGTCCATATCCAAAGCCATGAGGCGCTGGGCGAGGACATACCGGATCCCCTGGTTGTCCCCGGGGTTCAAACGGAGCGTTTCCCTGCTCACTTCAATCGACTCGTTAAAGTTATGATTCCACCAGAGGAACTCGGCAAGTGCCGCCCTCGCACGCATGTATGGGCGTGTGGGGAGAATGCCCCAGAAGTCCCCCACATCTTTCTCAAATGGTTCTTTTCCTATCGCCCGCTCTCCGGCATGCACAGCCTGGCGGGCATATTCCACCGCGGCGGGCAGGTCGCGGTTGCAAACACTTTCGGCAAGGATGATGTACGCTTCGGCGCAGTCCGGGGTGATCGCAAGAGCTTGTTTCGCCAGTTCAATACGGCGCTTCGGGTCTGCAACTTCCGCGTCGTACATCAGTTCCTGTGCCTGATCCAGCAGGGTGTTTGCCGGGGCATGGGGAATCCCCCCATGGGCAAGCATGTCCTGTAAGAAGGCGTTGGCTTCTTCATCCGATGAAAACTCTTTACCCTCGAGCAATGCGATAACATCCTTCAAAGACTGCTCCGCCGCTCTCCTGTTAACAGCCGGCGGTTCCTTGGCTTGGGATCGTTTCTGTTTCATGGAAATCTACCATTACAATGTTTTCTGATGGAGGGAGATGAACTCTTGCCCGGCACCATCCTTCTCACCGCAGCGCACCTTTTCAGTACCAACGGCGGTCCTTACCAAAGACAAGCAGGGGCAGCAGGGTGCCGATGACGATCGCGGCAGAGATGAAGAGGGAGAGCAGACCGGTGGATATGGTTGAGGCGACAACCGCGAAGGAGACTGCCGTGCCGTTCCTGATGATCTCTGCCATACCCTGCAGACAGATGATGATGTAATAGCCGGGCACAAACTGCACTGATGCAGCGACAAGCGGGAGCGCCACTGGAAGCTGCCAGTGCTGGCACAGGATGAGTGCAAGCACCGAGATCACGAGGGTGCCGCAGAACACCCCGAGCGCTACGTCTCCCATTGTGCCGACTATAAGGGTTCTGCCGAGGCGACCGGCACCCCCGCAGAGGAGGCAGACAAGGATCGCCTGCCGGGGGGCGTTCATGACAAGGCAGATGCAGAGGGCAGCAAGGGCACCCATGCAGGTGGCGACAACAAGCGTCCAGCCCGGCGGGAACTGGAGACCGGCGCCGTCTGCGCCCGGAGAGTAGGCAAGGAGGACGGTTAAAAGACCCACCGCCATGATCGCAAGGACGTTAAAGAAGATCACGAGGCGTGGGATGCCGATATGCAGGTGGTTTCTTAAGATCTCCCACCCCCCGTTGATCAGCTGGAAACCGGGGATGACAATGATGCAGGGGATGATAAGGGAGACAAGGGGTGTTGCAGTCGGGATCACCTGCGACAGGAGCGCCGCCGAGCACGTGGCGACAAGGGTGGTGGCAAGGACTGCCATGTAATAGCCATACCCTTTACCAAAGACCAGTACCCGTGTCAGCCCGGCGATACCGGCTGCGATCCCGATGATGAGAAGCGCCCATGCATCGGCATGGTTGAAGAATCCGAAGATCACGGCAAAGAGGGTCAGGGCAACAAACGCAATGAGAGGTGAACCCGTTTGCGGGATCTTCAGTGATTGTAAGTCAGTCGTGACATGTCCCGGGTCTGCCCCTTCAGGCAGGGATCGCAGGTAACGGCTGATCTCTGTGATGGCGTTGCCGTTCATCGCCACCGGCAGGGGATACTCGCACATCGCAATCCGGCGCTCACCCCTGTGCTCCATGGTGATGACCAATGCTTCAAAGCCAAGGAAGATGTGGAGGCGTCCACCGTGAAGCTTCTCGTTTAAAACGGTAATTGAGTCGATTATCCGCTGTCCCGGTGCCCCTGCGACAAAGAGCTGCCTGCCCAGCTCCAGTTCAGCATTTAATGTGAATCCCAAATGATCCTTGCCTTCACCTGCGGATCTAGTCTCCAGCCCCTTGGTCTGCTCCATCTTTACACACACGTTCCGGCAGATTGTATTAATTTTACTACATTCCCGCCATCAGGTTCGAGAACAATATGTACTCTTTAGGATCATATGAATCCACAGGCAACCACCTTTGTGGAAGTATCCCTGTAATCGATAAAGATGATGTAAAAACCGGTCTTTTCCGGATTGTGACAGGGCTCTCCAGCGTGGTTTTGGTCGTATCCCCCTCTCTGAAGGGAAAAGAGAACTTTTCAGGTAATTATAAATCCTGTATTGTCATATTGCGAATGATAACAATGGATTGGATTGCTCTTATATCATTTATTGCTGGTATTATCCTGCTCATCATCGGTATCGCCCTCCTGTTTAACCTGCCCGCCATTATGCTCTTCTTTGAGAAAATCGTCGGATTATTATTCGTCATTCTTGGGATCGTGGCACTTGTTTTTGGATGGAAACTGGTAAAAAGTGTGTGACCCGGGACCCTCTTATCTTTCGAATGAAATTACCGAAGGGCATTTTCATGGTTTATGACAGACATCCGCCTGTCATTTGGGGTTTACTCTAAAAATGGCACTGCCATTTTTATGCACCGGTATGCGTGTGGCTGTGGGCATCATGTCGATTTTTTCGCCAGCGTGTACAATGCCACGATTCCAGCCATGATCGCGATGAAATATACGGTGAAGGTGGCATAAAAGAGGTTGCCTGTGATCGCTGTACCTGATGCGAGAGCGTGTACCACGATCGAAGAACCTATCACGATAGCGGCGATAATCACTGATATCATTAGCCTGCCTGACGCCTGCTGGATGCTGGTGGAGAGCGTCTTTAAGTCATTTGCCGCGATCTCCAGCTTGAAATCACCTTTTTTTAGGGTATTGAGCGTCTGGTTGATGACCTTCGGGATATTCATGACCCCCTCTGCCATCTCCAAAAAGGAGAGCGGGAGTTTCTTGAGGGTATCAGCCGAGAGGTAACTGCCCTCGATAATTTCGTCGAAATACGGTTTTACCCTCTGGTTGAAATTGAACCCCGGGTCCAGTTTTACCGCAACAGCAAAGATCATCCAGATGACCTTGAGCACCATCATCAGTGAACCCGGTACCACCACGTTATATTTCTGCATGATTTTTGGCAGGGAATCCATGGCACTCCCGACATTCAGCTGACCGAGTTCAGAAGTCTGGGACTCACGGAGGGCAGCATACAGTTCGTCTTTTAACGGTTCGATATCTTCCTGCCTGAATACGAGCCCGAGTTTCTCGAAGCATTCGACCAGGGTGTCGACGTCGCACCCGACGATAGACATCAGTATCTTGATGAAGATCATGCGCCGTTCCGGTCGGATAAGGACGACCATCCCGAAGTCTAAAAATATCAACCTGCCTTCGGGGGAGACGAGGAGGTTCCCCGAGTGCGGGTCGGCATGGAAGAACCCGTCCCGGAATATCTGCCTGATATACCCGTGAAAACCAACATCCGCAATGTGCACCGGATCCACATTATTGAGTTTAATGGTGTCAACATCATCGATGCGGCACCCCACCACAAATTCCATGGTGAGTACCTTTTCCCCGGAGTATTTCCAGAAAATCGTTGGGATTTTTATTTCCGGGATATCAGCCATGCTGGCTGCAATAATCTCAGAATTCTTTCCTTCGTGGGTAAAATCAAGTTCCTTCCTGATCTGGACCGCAAACTCCTGCACCATGACCTGTGGGCTGAATACCCGGGCATCGGATGAGAGTTTCTCAATCCGCTCAGCCATCTTTTCGAATAGCGGCAGGTCGGTCTCGATTGCTTCCCTGATCCCGGGACGCTGGATTTTAACGGCAACAACAGTTCCATCCATGAGCACCGCTCTATGGACCTGCGATACAGAAGCGGCAGCAAAAGGCTTTGTATCAAACTCAAGGAATGCCTCGTCGATCGGACCGCAATATTGTTCCACGGTGGCACGGAGCTCTTCGAATGGGACGGGAGCCACCTTGTCCTGGAGTTTTATGAGTTCCTCATACATCTCGGGTGATATCATCTCCCGCCTGGTGGAAAGGATCTGTCCGAATTTTACGAATGTAGGTCCAAGGTCCTCAAGGACGTGTCGTATGCGTTCGTACACCGTCATCCCACGGATTTGCGGGTGGAGCCTGGTACCGATATTCATGTTTCTAAGGCCCGGTGAGAGGTCTTCGAGGAGTGTCGTGCCAAATCCCCATTCATACAGGATCTCCCCGATCTCCTTATAACGTTTAAGACTGATCCCGGTCTTTGTCTGCATGAACTAGTAGTTGATGCCACATCGGGAATAAAAGATTGTATCAGTTTTGATGGATGGAATGCCTGGTACCGAAAAAAAACTGGTCGTGTCACAGGATCGGAGAATGTGAAGAGGGAATGACGGATGAAAATTGATGAGAACTGGGAATTCCTTTTACAATTTCTACCGCAAGGTTGGGAACAAAAAGCAAAGGATCTTGGAGCTGTGATGAAACGGAAATAAAATCACATATTATTTTTATTTTTTGCGTTGTGCACTACACTAACAACAGCACATCCCGGGATATTTTCGGGCAATATAGTAAAACAATCCCTATCACCCATTTCTCGTCGTAAAATCCTGGTACCCTTTCCCGAACACACGGGTTATTCCGTACCTGCCGCCCTCACAGTTGCAGTGATCCTGGTATTTTCCAGTCTCAATCCGGAACTTTGACCATCGATGAATGCAGGGCTCCGGTTCACTGAGGTGATTATTGGCAGCACCGTCGCGATCCCGATAGTCTAGATCCTGCCTCATACAGATGATAAAACGGTACAACGCGTAACTCCCTCATCGGGGCATTCCCGGTCTATGTCGTGGACTTGGACCTTTCCGAGATGATGGACAGCACAGCCCTGACCGCGATTACGGGCTACATCAGGGAACCCCAGCAATAACCGGTCCCGGGACAGGCCCGGCAAAAAAGCGGAAGGAGGATCCCACACTCTGTTTTGTATCAGTGCGGGATCTTCTTTTTCAGTTCCGGTGCAATCTGTTTCAGGATGGGGCTGTTAGCTGGCGTTGCGTAGATAAGATGCTGGCCAATGACGATCAAGCTCCCCACCGGTTTTCCCCTTCCCACCGGATGGGCATTGTAGATGCGGATGGCCCCATCACGGGACTCTGCGCTGTCAAATGCCTGTGTAGAGACCGTCACGACATTCCCTGCACTGTCTGAGAGGGTATACATCTTTCCGCCGGTTGCACCCGGCAGGTTCCACGTGGTATCCTTAACGCTGGTCACGATAATTCCCGATGCCTGTGCGGCCTCCATGATCGGTTCGCCGGGAACAATGCGATACGGTACTTCTTCGGATACAAAGATGATTAGACCAACCGGGACCAGTATCATCACGATAAGGAACAGCAGAAGGCCGTGTTCAAGCCGGGGTGTCATGGTCATGGGCATCCTCCGGTGTGCAGCCTGTAAATTAATATGGTCATTTTTTCACCTCGACCTGCCCGGCAGGCATAAGCCAGCCGGGTTGTCTGAATTTCAGGAATACGAGCGGTGGCACGGCAAGGAGGAAGGTGCCAAGGAGGACAGAAAATACGTACGTGAGCCAGTTGGAAGAGAAGAACGACGGGGGCATAAGTCCGACAATAAATGCGAGGGTAGTACCGAACAGCCCCAGCCCGCCGACAACCCAGACCCCGACCTTCCCTCCCGGGATCGTGAAAGCGCGGGGCTTGTCCGGCTGACTGTACCGCAACTTGATCACGGAAGCAAAGACAAGAATGTACACGATACAGAGCAGTTCCACGGTCATTGCCGAGAGGATCCAGTAGGCCTGGTTGACGGACGGGAGGAATACATATAGGAGGGAGATGACCGAACCGATCAGTGCCTGGATGACGAGCACGGCTACAGGCGCCCCGTGCTTGTTGGTACGGTTGAACATCGGCGGCATGTTGCCTTCTTCGGCCACGATACCCAGCCCTTTTGCCGGGCCGATCAGCCAGGCTGCCAGCGACACGACCCCCCCGAGAGTGATCAGCACAGCCATCGGCGCCACGAGCCAGGGGATATGGGCGGCGTTGAAGAAGTACTGGATTGCCTGCATAACGCCCGATGCAAGGTTGAGCTGGTCGGCGGGGATGACAATGGCGATGGCAAGCGTGGCAAGGACGGTGCAGACAACGATAATCGCTGCCGACAGCGCCATCGCCCGGGGAAAGTCTTTCTGGGGATTTCTTGTCTCCAGCGCATGAAATCCCGCCATCTCCATGCCCGCGAAGAGCAGGACAATTGTTGCGAAGAACGGCAGGGTGGAGAGATTGATTGTCGGGACCATCGCCCCCAGGGTCAGGTGCGGGAGGACCAATGTCTGGCCCGATCCCAGCCACCAGAGTCCCAGGAGGATGATCAGGATCGAGGGGATAATGCTTCCGAGTATCACCCCGATGTTGCTGAACTTCGTGGACACCTCTTCCCCAAAATACGCAATCGCTGTCGTGCCCCAGAACGCGATCATCATGACCGTGAACATGTACCATGAGCTGTTTGCCAGCGCAGGAGTGAGAGCGAAAGCCAGCGTGGACGCGACAAACGAGAGGACGGTCGGGAACC
>Ga0208102_1000559_pt1 | contig 12039 bp, 12 predicted proteins | sample CryBogmetaGMA17M_FD_184549 | JGI IMG/M metagenome (GOLD analysis project Ga0208102, IMG submission 184549) | Freshwater microbial communities from Crystal Bog, Wisconsin, USA - MA17M (SPAdes) | ecosystem: Environmental > Aquatic > Freshwater > Lake | place: Crystal Bog, Wisconsin, USA...
GCACCGCAGAGGTATTCAGCAGACTTCAGCTCGGAAAGTACATTCCTGCCTGAATTAATTTTTAGCTATCCCCTACAAGAACCGTAGCGCAGCGGCTTATTTTTTCAGGATCTTATAAACTCCGGTCAGGCTGAAAGGTTGGAAACTCTGGAGAGATTGGAGGAGCTTTATCATGGAAAGCCTCCTGCCCAGGAGGAGAGGCCTATTCTTCGCGAGGTTTACCAGAGGAGAGAAGAAGCCCATAAAGGCCTCCCCTCCAGAGTGTTTGGCCTGGAGGAAGATCTCCAAAGCCTGGAGCAGGAGGTTCAATCCCTCAGAGGGAAAGAGGGAGAGAAGCCCCAGACCCAGGGAGGGAAAAAGACAGAGGCCAGGATAAAGGAAGTGAAGGGAATCTTAAAGGCCTCTGGAGGATCGCGAACCTTCCAGGAGCTGGAGAGAAGCCTGGGCCTGAGTCCCCAACAGTTTACATATCTTGTTTCTCATCTTGATAAAAGAGTCTTTGAGATTAGCCGCCGTCCTGGGACAAAGAGAGGAGAGAAGATTTTGAGCCTCAGGATGCGGATTAAGGAGGTTATCGTTTTCACATGAAATGTGAAAGCTGTCTGGAGGAAAGAGCCTAATAAGCCTTAATTGCTCAATTGAAACCTAAATCTAAGCCTGATTTGACTTAGATTTCATATTGCCTTAGATTAAAGTGTCTCTCCAAAAGCTTTCAAAAGCTTTCAAAAAAGAGTCTTCTCTTCCTTCTTCCTCTAGGATATTTAAGATTTCACGTTTCATGTGAAAACGATTAGATGTTAATGATCCTGAGGAAAAAGCTCTCCCGCCTTCAGCAACTTCCTCATTTTATCGTTCAATAGAAAAGAAAGAAAGGCCTCCTGGATAGGAGCCAGGGAGACAGGCGGGTTATCTAGAAAAAGATAGCAGGAACTATGGATATCTTAACCCTCTAGGCTCCTGGGAGATCTCTCCCAGCTTCTCCCATCGATCAATCGACACCAAAAAAAGAGGCTAATCGATCGGCTCCAAAAATGGCACCTCCGAAATCGAACGTTTGGCCCTAAAAAGGAGACCTTCCCAGGCTATCTTCCTCCAGGATCGGAGAGAGGTTTGTCCAAGTTTGTCCAATTCTGTCCATTTGTCCAATGTGTCCAAACCTTGTCCAATCCTGGCCGATCCTGCCAACTCTGTCAAATCCTTGTCAACTTTGGATATGATAGAGGTCTCCTCTCCCCAGGCTCTCTGGCCTCCGGGGTGATACTCTCCTATTCCCAGGATGCTAAACATGCTCTCCAGGCTACAGGGAGGGAGGCTCCCTCTATGACAGAGGCCCAGGCTCCCAAAGAGATCTCCTTCCAAGATCCCACAATGGGAGAATCCCAGACTCCCCAGTAGACCAGGCGGGCGATCTTCCGGCGCTGTGAGGAAGGCCGCCCGAGGAGAGCATCAGGTCGGCTGCAGGGTGGATAGGCCCGGATGGTCAGAGGGCAAACGGCCCTGTTGAAGCCCGCCCCGAGGCCCACAGCGGCGGAGCAGGAGGCAAATCGCAAAGTTTATCCACCGATGTGATATCTTGAATTGGCAGTTCGGCGAAGCCATTTTCCGGAAGATTTCGGAAGATTCCGGAATTCCGGAAAAATTCCGGAAATTCGCGGAAAGCCGGAAAATTCCGCAAGGAAGAAAACTTCCTTCCTACGCCCAGCCCGCTGTTCTCGTTATTTGAGTTTTCCGGACGAATCCGGATTTTTTCGGATTTCCGGACGATTTCCGAAAGGGAGTGCGCGCAGTAGTCCTGTCGCCCGCATGCGGCCCCGGACCACTGGCTACAGAGACGAGCCGATATTCTCCAGGGGCTATAGTGTGTCGAGCTGCACAGCATGGGGGGCCTGGAGGCCGGTCTCTCTCCTCTCCTGATGGGCAGTAGACCAAGGATCTTGTCTCCTGGAGGTTTTCTAGAAAACGCCCTCATGCTGCTCTTTTTGCTGCTGGAAAAGTTGTATTGCAGTTTTGCATTTCCTTTGTACTTTAACCGGGCCGGCTGTGGGAGGCGCAGCCGGCCCCGCACAGCAGGCTATCAAGAACGCACCTATGTTCTGCTAGGCGGGCAGATTCGAAGGATCCATTTTATTCTGACCTGGCGGACACCAGCTCCATGGGCCTGGAGGGCACTGGCCGGCTACTGCGCGCTAGGCCGATTTTGTAGGCCGCCATCTGAGTGGGCAGGAGGCCTGTCCTAGCGCCTTATCCCGATTTTTTGAGTGGCTCGAAGCTCCAATGACACCGGCCTGTGGGGAGAACGGCCTTCCTGGCCTCCAGGAGGGCCAAGTGGCTCGTCTCCCAACATATTCCTATGCCTTTGCTGTTGGGGAACCGCGCGGTTAAACGCGCTCCACCCTGGGCGCGGCCTGCTGGCCGCCACGCTTTGGGCCGCAACTTTTACCGGGCGGAGTAGGACCAGCCGGCCGGCACAAGAGCGGCCTGGGCCTCCACCGGCCTCTTTCTTCCGGGCATTGACTCCAGGAAGCTATACGGGCCGGGACCAGCCTCGGCCCGCCTCTCTCTCTGCAAGGGTGTAAAACCCTTGACCCACAAACTGCCCACGCTGCTGTTCTGGCAGCAAAGCCGGGTTAGGGCTTTGCCGACGACGGGCACGCTGCGGCGCGCTCCAGGACGACTGCGAGATCGAGGAGGCGGCAAGGAGCACAAACCGCAAGAAGGGTGATAAATGATAGAACCAGATCAGATATGTTATGAAAATGACTGAAGTGGAAAGGAAGGCGGCAAAGCAAGCGGCCCAGGCAACGAAGCAGGAAGCAAAGAAAGTGAGGCAGCAACGATCATCTCGGAAGAGATCTGCCCAACAACGGCAGTAGAGGCGATCTTTCGGGTCGCTTTTTGGCAGGTGTGACCCCAAACTATTTCGCGTGGGTAATGGTTGAAGCTGCCGAGGGAAGAGATTTGGCGGCACCCAAGATAATTGAAGAGCTGATCGATAAATTTGACAGTGACCCGGCGTTCTATAAATCCATTCACTTCAACGAGACAGAGGTTAGAACACAATTTATCAACCCGTTCTTTGAGGCTTTGGGTTGGGATGTTTACCATAAATGCCATCCTGATAATAGAGATGTCAAAGAAGAAGATGCCGTCAAAGTGGAAGGCAAAACCAAGAATCCGGACTATAGCTTCCGATTATTTGAAAAAAGAAAATTCTTCGTTGAAGTCAAGAAACCTTCAATAAACATTGAATCCGGTATCTATCCCGCCTACCAGATAAGGAGCTATGCCTGGTCTGCTGACCTGCCCATATCAATTCTAACGGATTTTGAGGAATTTTCGGTTTATTACTGTCATACCCGGCCATTTAAAGATGATAAGCCTACGAAATCAAGGCTATTATACCTGCGATACGATCAATACGCCGAAAAATGGCCGGAGATCGCCTCTCTATTCTCCCGAGATGCCGTACTAAATGGATCCCTTGATAAATACGTACGATCCCTGCCACAAAAACGAGGCGATAAACGAGTAGATGCTGCACTGCTAGAGGATATCTCAGAATGGCGTGAGATGCTGGCAAAGAACATTGCATTGCATAACCCTGAGCTGGATACTATGAGCCTCAACTACTCAGTTCAGGCTATCATAGATCGAATAATGTTCCTTCGTATCTGTGAAGATAGGGGCATTGAACAGTATATGCGTCTTAAGGATTTGCTCAACGGTGAGAGAGTATATCCTCGATTATGTGAGCTATTCCGCCGGGCAGACGAACGCTATAACTCAGGAATATTCCACTTCAAAAAGGAACCAGGCAGGGATAACCCAGACACTATCACCCTTAATCTGAACATCGATGATAAAACCCTGCAGGACATAATCAAGCATCTCTATTTTCCTGAAAGTCCTTATGCGTTTTCAGTGCTCCCTGCGGAGATCCTGGGGCAGATCTACGAGCAGTTTTTGGGCAAGGTGATACGGCTGGATGAGAGCCATATTGCATGGGTCGAGGACAAGCCCGAAGTAAAGAAGGCGGGCGGAGTCAAGTACACGCCAGTCTACATTGTGGAGGCCATTGTGAGCAAAACACTTGGTCCCACGTTGAAAGGTAGGACCCCGCTTGAAGTGGTGCTAATCACCGTTTTAGATCCAGCCTGTGGCTCAGGGTCTTTCCTCATTGTGGCTTACCAGTACCTTCTGGACTGGCATAGAGACTGGTATGTCCAAAATCTTGTGCCGTTGCTGCAGAGTGGCCTAAAACCTTCATCTCCCGAGATAAAGCGGCTGCTCCCAGGTGTTGAGACTGGCAAGAAGGGCCGAAAGAAAGAGCCCGAGCTGCCCATCTACCAGGGCCGGGGCGGAGAGTGGAGGCTGACCACAGCGGAGAGAAAGAGGATTTTGCTGAATAACATCTACGGTGTGGACATTGATCGTCAAGCCGTAGAGGTTACAAAGCTCTCCCTTTTGCTGAAGGTGCTGGAAGGAGAGAATGAAGAATCAATCTCCAAGCAACTTACGCTCTTCCAAGAGAGGGCATTGCCTGACCTGAGCAATAACATCAAGTGCGGCAATTCGTTGATCGGATGGGACATCCTGAAGGATAATCCAGGTATGGGGCAGGTTGAGATTGATCGGATCAATCCCTTTGACTGGGAAAAAGAGTTCCCGGAAATCTTCCAGAGAGGCGGTTTTTGCGTGGTTATAGGCAATCCGCCTTATGTAAGGCAGGAGATGCTAGGAGAGTTCAAGAGCTATTTCCAGAAGCACTATCAAGTTTATCAAGGCACTGCAGACCTCTATACATACTTCATCGAGCGTGGTATATCTCTACTTAGGAACGGCGGTAAATTTTCGTACATAGTCGCTAACAAGTGGATACGATCAAATTACGGTGAGCCACTGAGAAGATGGCTGAAGGTGCAACATATAGAAGAAATCGTTGATTTCGGAGATCTGCCTGTTTTTCAGGGAGCCACCACTTATCCATGCATCATACGCATCTCTAAGGACACACCCTTACCAAACTTCGAGGCAACTAAGGTCGATACCTTAGACTTCACGAGCCTAGATGACTACGTCCGAGAACATCATTACATCGTCAATCAGCTTACGCTAGATGATAAGGGTTGGTCGCTGGCAAGTGTGCGAGCACAAGCACTGCTAGATAAGCTACGCGCCGTAGGAATATCCCTGAATGAATATGTAAGTGGTAAGATCTATTATGGCATCAAGACCGGATTCAATGAAGCGTTCATTATCGATAACAAAACTAGAGATAAACTAATTGCTGAAGACCCAAAAAGTGATGAAATAATTAAACCATTTTTATCGGGAAGAGATGTCCGAAGGTATCAGCCACTTCAAGGAGATCGATATCTGATATATATTCCCTGGCATTTTCCTTTGCAAGACGATCCCGCTATAACAGGCGCATCCGAAAAAGCCGAAAACCAGTTTAAAATTCAACATCCTTCTATTTATAATCATTTATTTAAATATAAACATTCCCTGCTGAAGAGGAACGCTGCTGAAACAGGCATCAGATACGAATGGTATGCACTCCAACGCTTTGCTTCTGAGTACTCCAATGAGTTCGAGAACCCAAAGATTGCTTATCCAGATGTATGCGAAAGGCCAGAGTTCACGTTAGACGAAGATGGATGGTATTTAAATAAAACATGCTTCATGATAACTGTCCCTGATAAGTACTTGTTGGGAATTTTAAATAGCTCTGTGATACATTTCATTATCAAATGGATTATTCCAGAGCTGCGGGGTGGCTTCTATACATTAGGTCGCATTTATCTTGAAACTTTTCCTATTCCTACAATCGACACCACTAATTCCTCCAGCGTTGCCAACCACGAGCGCATGGTCTCCCTGGTGGATCAGATGCTATCCCTCCGCAGGCAACTCAAAGAGGCCCGCACACCCCATGAGCAGACCGGCCTCCAGCGTCAGATAGAGGCCACAGATGGACAGATAGACGCCCTGGTCTACGAGCTTTACGGGCTGACGGAAGAGGAGATCAGGATTGTGGAAGGGACATAAGCCTGAGCCCAGCATGGCCACAAGATCACGTTAAAATATGGAGTCTAGACCGGGGAAAAGCTGCTGGCTTTCTAGCAGAGCAGTTCCCTTAAGGCCAGTGTTGGCTTAAATCTAGGCTGTCTACAGCTTAGATTAGAGGTGTATGAAATGAAAAGTATAGTAATATGGATGGTGCTGGTTAGCTTGATGCTGGCTGGAACGATAGAACTAGGAACTGCTACGCATATTGGAGCCGGAACAATATCAGCTATTAATCCGACCCCTGTAGCGTCCACAGAGGTTCCAGACGGGTCATGCATAATAAATATCCAGCATAACACCGTGACGAAGATTGCATATATGCCATCTGCCGGTGCAGTGAAAAGCCAAGGTCCAGTTGTGATATATGATCAACAGAACCCTACTAAAATGAAGATACCTGGGTGGGTGAAGACACTTATACAGATAGTCATAGCCATATTGGAGACTTTAATATCGTGATCTCCAGATACTAAAGCACCCTGGTTTCAATAGCTCTGAAAGGACTATCTTGACACTTGGTAGCCCTTTCAGGCCCCAGGTTGGACTGCATATGATTTGGAGTTGCCCTGGCCGGCCAGCAGGGCTACTCCATGAATGACACAATCCTATGGGCCGACGTTCTGAATATGCGATTGAAGGATTTAAACTTTAAGATGAACACTACCTCGATAACGCCAGGGGTGCAGGCGATGGGAAATAGGCTCACAAATATCGCTATGCACTGACATGATAGGCCGCGAGCAGAGAGCCGGGCCGATTCATGCTTATGGTGTGTGGAATGACTACTTTGCCAGAAGAGGATTTGGGCCGATTTAAGGCAGGCCGGGAAGGTTGTGTAATGCAGTACATATAACTTTCAAGTTCTGGGTGTGCGCCCTAAAAAGTTCTATGGCATTTTGACTGAAATTGATAAAAAATGTCTGGGATGAGAAGGAGATACCTGTATGCTGCATCATCTCTCACCCCATAATACTCATGACAGCTGATCCTAAAGAGCTTTTGGCATGAATAGGAGGAAGAAGAGAGCCGATGAAAAATAGGAGGTACAACAAATTGGCTGCTGGCAGTTCGGCTCCCATCCCTATTTTAATATGGGTGATAAACCAAATAAAAGAGTTGGGATTACATGAACTCCAAGTAAACCGAACCTAGCACCATAAAAATTGCAGATTTTTATCGAAATCTCGCTTGATATCGATTCCTACTTTATTCCTACTCTTCCAACTCCATTTCCTACCGGAATCCTACCCTAGTAGGATAATCTTATAAATTCATCCGACTATAGTAAGATGCATGCAAAAGATAAGTGTTTCCGTTCCTGATTCCACAATGAGTGGTATTGATGCAGAGGTAAAACGTCTTGGGGTGAGTCGTTCTCACTTTGTAGCGGAGGCTATTGATTTTTACATAGGAACCGGTAGGAATTTAGAAAACGAGATCAATAGACTTAATGACGAATTAATGATCAAGACTAACGAAGCGAAATCACTATCAGAAAAAGTATTCCATCTAGAAGAAAGTATTCCTACCATCGAAAGCCAAAGTAGGATGAAAGAATACGATATCAATAGAATCAATAATGAATTATCTGAAAAGATCAAGGAAAACAAATCACTATCAGAAAAAGTATTCCATCTAGAAGAAAGTATTCCTACTATTGAAAAACAACTAGCTGAAGCTCAGAAGGAATTAAATTCAAAGGCTACAGAAGTATTCCAGAAAGATAAGAAGATTCATACCTTGGAAAATCAAATCGCAGAAAGAGATGAGAAAATTAAATCAATAGTATCCGAATTAGAACAACTAAACGCACAAATTGATCAACTCAGAGAACAATTGCATGAAGCTGAAAAACTGAAAGAAAAGATAGGATCGGCACTACAGGTCAAAGAAGATGAGGTCTCATTCCTTCGCGGCCATGTGGCCCAGCTCACCCAAAGCATAAGCCAATTGGCCCTACCACCAAGTCAGGAAGAGGCCAGAGCGAAACACTGGTATCAATTCTGGAAGTGAGGTGCGAAAACATCAAGAAGCTAAAGGACAATGAAGAACTTGAATAGGAGTCGCGATGTTTGCGCTACAGCTATCACGCACCGCCCAAAAAGCCTTAGATAAACTTCCGCCCAACGCTACAAAGAAGATCTTCATCCATCTGGAAGAGATCAAGAGAGACCCTTACCGGCCTCGCCCACGGGCAGATATTGTACCAGTCGAAGGTAGTGACAACCATTATAGGCTGAGAGTCGGAAAGCTTAGAATAGAATATGAAGTATTTAATTCAGTTAATACTATAAAAATATCTAAAATATTTCAAAAGAAAAGAAAATCTGATTACAGATAAAGCAATATACTAACGAAGGAGAAGAGATTACCCAATGGCAGCTAGAAGCAAAGTCATAGTAGCGTGTGAGGAGCCCTTTAACGAGTTTGCAGCCCTTGATGAAGATGATGAATCAACCGCAGAAGAAATTCATGCACTCATCGAACGCGAAAAAGACGATTTCATTAGCCTTGAAGAATATGCCAAACGGCGCGGCATAAGTCTTTGAGCAACAAGTTTTTACTATTTTGCATTACAATTTCTGTGATGTCCTACCACTAAGCCAGGAAGAGGCCAGGGCGAAAAGCTGGTGGCGTTTCTGGAGGTAAAATCAAATGAATGACTTCATATTCAATGTCCTTCCATCACAGGGAGCCACAATTTTATTTGGTCAACCATGGGATGCATTCCTTCCACCGTTAGCAGGATCTTTTCTAGGCGTCTTATTGGGAATTATAACAAATTTTGGAGTAATACGATTAAAGAACCATAAAGAAAAAATATTCACAATTAGATTATTGGAAAAAGAATTGATGAATATGATTCAAATATTAGATAATAATACTGATGGATCGCACTGGGGGAGCGTTCCTCATGAACAAAGAGCTTTGCAACTCCAAACAGATGGCTGGATTTCATCCCTTAATACGGGAACACTAAGATTTTTAACTCTCGATGAATTGGACTCGTTAAACAAAATATATTATAAAATAAAAAAATATAACAATACAATGATAGAATACGAATATTACTTTAGAACGAGAAATATCAACGACGAAGGAAGAGCACGGGATTGGCTTATCCACGAAAGCCCAAGATTGAAAAGCGAACTAAAAGATCTAACGACTCAAAAATGGATGAACCCATGAAAGAACGCTTCTATCGGTTCTGGCGATAGTAATAAGTCGCACAGGCAAGGCCCAATATTCTACACAGAAGTATATTTTGTTTATTAATATATTTCCTGTAATGCCCCATGACCAACGATCTCCTAGGCAGATGGATTACCGGACACGGCCACAGATGACTTGGTAGGCAAGGAGTGGATGGAGGCGAAGGGTGAATTGGGATATAGTGGATATGGGAGTCCCTTTGCCAAAGAATTCCTAAGCAACCTACATGAATAATTGCTTTTCGATTATGGCCCGGAGGCAAACCTTGCTATTTGGAAGGGACAGCAATGAAACTCCGGGCCGATTGGATATAGAGCTGCATTGTTTATGAAGGCTGTGGGCAGGCCAAACCAAGCAGGCCATGAAAAGGTCACAGTTTTATAGTCTTAAGACCCATATAGCTTAGGTGAAATAGATTATGTTAAAACTTATCAAAAAGATTATAAAAATAAAGCTATTCGTGATTGGCTTGCTGGCTCTCTGGTGGTTCGCGAAAAAGAAGCACCATTGCTGTCACAATGAGAAAGAATAGATAACCATTTTACGACAGAGCTGGGACATGAGGACGATTTGTGGAAATGGGCCAGTAAACTCTCTTATTTACCGGCCAGGAAGAAGCCAAGGCTAAGCACTGGTGGAAGTTCTGGAAATAGGTCTATTCCAGCCAGAACTCCTGTGGCCACAGCCCATTTCCTGTAGAGCCCACATCGTCATTGCCTGCAGCTTCAAAGCGATTCTGTATCATCTCATCCACCTCTTAGAGCCTGACCCGGAAGACCTCCGCCAGGATCTCTTTGGCCGTCTGGAGCTCCAAGGCCTTTGGATTCATCAGAGATGTGCAATGCTCCACAGCCCTCTTCTGTGGCCTTATTAGCTGCTCAAGAACTCCTGGGTCGTGATCCGACTATAGGTTGTTATAAGTAGACCTACTCTGCATATGCTACATTGGGTGTAGTAAATGGGAAAGAGAGGTCCAAAACCACGATTCTTGGATGTAGCATGTCCAAATGAGAATTGCAGTCTATTTGGAGTTACTGGAAAAGAAAACGTTACTGTTTACGGTACCTATGAGAGAATTTCCGGCAAGGGCAGGAAATTTGTCTGCCATACGTGCGAAACAACGTTTTGCGATAGAACTAACACGCCATTTTATGACCTGCGAACAGACGAAAAGACCGTCGAGATGGCTTTAAAAATGGCAACGCGCGGGATGAGCGTCTTAGGGATCGCAGAGACCCTGGAGGTAAAACCATCTACTGCAAGCACTTGGATCTCGAGAGCGGGAATTCATTGCGAAAAAGTCAATGAAGTAGTTTTAAACAACGTCGAGACCCCAAAAGTTGAGATGGACGAACTCTGGACGTTCGTGGAAAAAAAACGTTGCCCAGGAAAGATGAATTCGAAGACAACGGGACTTGGGTCTGGATAAGCATGGCGACAGAATCCAGGTTGGTGCTTTCTCACGTTGTTGGCGAGCGATCACAGAAAGTAGCAGATCAACTCGTAACAAATACAGTGAAAAAGCTGAAATCAATACCACTCTTTGTAACTGATGGTTTAAAATTATATACAATAGCTCTTAGAAAGCAATATGGAAAGCTGAAACAGTTTGCACCAACCGGCAAGCGGGGACGGCCTCGAAGTCCTAAATTAATAGTAGACGAACTACTGAAGTATGCACAAGTTATTAAGATGAGAGCTGAGGGTAGGCTCAAAAAGGTGTTCAAGAGGATTATATTTGGTGAGAACATAGACCCCAAGATGATATCTACGAGCTACATTGAGCGGCATAATTTAACATGCAGACAAGATAATAACCGCATATCCAGGAAAACCATCGGTTTTTCTAAGAAAACTGAGAAATTGGATCATCAAATGACTTTATACTTCGCATACTTCAACTACTGCCGAAAGCATCGCTCTCTAAAGTATAGGGATGATCAGGGGATAACAAAGTTCAACTGCCCCGCGAAGCAAGCTGGCTTAATCGATCATATCTGGAGCCTGGATGAATTATTGACATTTCCGCATCACAGAATTAAAACCTATTAGAGATTCACGACCAACTCCTGCCATAATATGTCTATTCTACTAGCAAAGTTAAGTAGTTTCGCCGGAAAAAGATAGCAGAAAAGCATTTTTACATAAAGGGAAAGCTTGAATAACATACAAAGAGATGAATGAATCCATGAAACTGACTAAAGCCTTCTTAATGCTGCCTATGTTGTTCTTGGTTTTGCTTGCACAATCGCGGCATAAATCGAGAATTTGATCTCTGATCCGCTGTTTAGACATTTGACTTTAGATCGGTATCTTTGATGCTCATAAAAGTTTCTTCTAGGACCCTTCTTATGCATCTCCTCATAGGACCAAGCCAAGTCCTCGGAGCTGTGGAAGTCATCATCAGATTAGACCCGAATCGGCTCTGATAAAAACTAAACGATAAATAGTTTTAAAACAAGAATAACATCATGGATAATCAATCGTTACAAACAACAACGACTATTGTTGCAATGATTACCGCTATTGCAGCAATCGCGTTTGGCTATTATCAATTCGAGAAACAACTTGATCATGCCGACCTAATTGCGCACGCTAATATTAAGCCTCTTCTAGAGATACGTTCCGACCGGAGTTTATAAGATCCTGAAAAAATAAGCCGCTGCGCTACGGTTCTTGTAGGGGATAGCTAAAAATTAATTCAGGCAGGAATGTACTTTCCGAGCTGAAGTCTGCTGAATACCTCTGCGGTGC
>Ga0208102_1000562_pt1 | contig 11986 bp, 13 predicted proteins | sample CryBogmetaGMA17M_FD_184549 | JGI IMG/M metagenome (GOLD analysis project Ga0208102, IMG submission 184549) | Freshwater microbial communities from Crystal Bog, Wisconsin, USA - MA17M (SPAdes) | ecosystem: Environmental > Aquatic > Freshwater > Lake | place: Crystal Bog, Wisconsin, USA...
AGGTGCAGGTTACATCACAGGTGAAACCCTGCATGTCAATGGTGGGATGTTTATGCCTTAATTTGGTGACATTGTTGTAATATTAAGTATAATTGCGAAACCGTCTGGATTTGCCGGAGACGGGAATTCAGTCAAAACTAATAACAATACCAATGTAAGTTTCTTAAGATAGAAAAACTTGCGTTGTTTGAGGATAATAATTATGAGTAACATTGAAGAACGAGTAAAAAAGATTGTAGCAGAGCAATTAGGTGTTAAAGAAGATATCGCTATCGATGCTTCATTTGTAGATGACCTCGGTGCCGATTCTCTGGATACAGTTGAACTCGTTATGGCTCTTGAAGAAGAATTTGAATGCGAAATTCCAGACGATGAAGCTGAAAAAATCACTACTGTTCAGCAAGCAATCGATTACGTGAGCAAAAACACGTAACACTGATTTCCAGTGGATGGGCACATTGTTCATTCACTGGTTAGCTGTTTGTAAATAACGTGCACAAAATGTACGCAATTATCCGGTAACACACCGGATTATTAAAATATAGATTGTTCACGTTGTTTAACAACGGTCTTTAAGTCACTACCCCTTCATTTTTATCTTCCCCCTTATCTTACGGTACATTACATTGAGCAAACGTCGAGTTGTAATAACTGGATTGGGTGCAGTTACCTGCTTAGCCAACACTGTCTCAGAAACTTGGGATGGCATTATTAACGGTAAAAGCGGCATCAGTCCAATTGATTCTTTTGATATTTCTGCATTTGCCAGCACTTTTGGCGGAGTCATAAGAAATTTTGATATTAGCCAATATATTTCCGACAAAGATGCCAAGCGGATGGACGCTTTTATCCATTACGGTATGGCGGCAGGTTCTCAAGCCATTGAAGATTCCGGACTTGAAATCACCGAAGCCAATGCAGAACGGATTGGCGTAGCGGTCGGCTCAGGCATAGGCGGCATTACCGGTATTGAAGAATGTTATGCAACTTATGAGAAAGGCGGCCCTCGTCGCATTTCCCCATTCTTTGTTCCAGGTAACATTATCAATATGATTTCAGGTAACCTTTCAATCAAATACGGATTAAAAGGCCCTAACTTTGCCATTGTGACTGCCTGTGCTGCCGGCACGCATAATATTGGCGATGCCGCCCGCAAGATAATATATGGCGATGCCGATGTGATGATTGCCGGTGGCGCAGAGCGCTGTACAACATCGCCAACGGCAATGGGTGGCTTTGCTTCAGCCAAAGCCTTATCGCGTCGTAATGATGACCCTCAAGCCGCCAGTCGTCCTTGGGATCGTGATCGTGATGGCTTTGTATTAAGCGATGGTGCGGGTGTTGTGGTGCTTGAAGAGCTGGAGCATGCCAAAGCCCGAGGCGCAAAAATTTATGCCGAATTAGTCGGCTATGGCATGAGTGCTGACGCCTATCATATGACGACACCTTCAGCGGGTGGTGAAGGTGCAGCGCGGTGCATGAGAAATGCCTTGCGTGATGCCGGTTTAAATGCCGACAGTGTTGACTACATTAATGCGCATGGCACCTCAACGCCGGCCGGTGATTTAGGTGAAACCCAGGCGATGAAAGCGGCATTGGGCGATCATGCCTATAACGTAGCAATCAGTTCTACAAAATCCATGCTGGGTCACATGTTAGGTGCCGCCGGAGGTATTGAAGCCGTGATTACTGCATTAAGCATTAAAGATCAAATTGCACCGGCAACCATCAATCTCGAAAATCAAGACCCTGAGTGTGATCTTGATTTTGTCCCAAACACGGCAAGAAATATGAAAATCGATGTGGCCATGTCCAATTCATTTGGTTTTGGCGGCACTAATGGTTCTCTGGTTTTTAAGCGCTACGAGTAGGGTAAAGGCGCACGTATTGCGTCTCTACGAATGATACTGGTTAATGGTGAATGCAGGGAGCATATTGAAATATCAGACAGGGGTTTTCAATACGGTGACGGATTATTTGAAACGATAGCCGTTATCAACGGACAGCCTGTTTTTTTTGATCGTCATATCGATCGATTAAATGCAGGATGCCGGCGGCTTTATATCCCTTTTCCGGGTGCTGAGCTGCTTGCCTTTGAGGCTCAAAAACTTTCCGAACATTCAAGTAATGCCGTCCTTAAGTTGATACTCACTCGCGGTTCTGGCGGGCGAGGTTATCGTCAGCCTGATGTGATTCAGACTACCCGCGTATTAAGTTTACATCCATTTCCTGATTATCCAGGCAGCTATAAAGAGCAGGGGATAGTCGCCCGTTTTTGCGATACCCGTTTGGGATTAAATCCGGCATTGGCAGGCATTAAACATCTGAACAGGCTTGAACAAATACTGGCGAGGGCTGAATGGACTGATCCCGCAATTCAGGAAGGTATTATGCTGGATATTAACGGGCATGTTATTGAGGGAACAATGACCAATCTTTTCTATGTTAAAAATCACACTCTTTATACTTCAGTACTGATGTTTTCCGGTGTTGCGGGAATTATTCGCGGTATTTTAATGGCGATATCTTCTGATCAGGGTATTTCTGCGATAGAGCATATATTTACTCAAGATGAGCTGTTATCGGCCGATGAGGTCTTTGTCTGTAATTCGATTGTAGGTATTTGGCCGGTCAGACAAATCGAAAATACCCGCTTTCCGGTAGGTGAAATAACACGTCAATTACAAAGCTGTCTCGCTCACTTTCAAAATGAGGCAGCCAGCGGTGGCCTTTAAAATTATCGCTGGTGTATTGCTTGCGTTAATTATTGTCAGTGGTTGGGCGTGGCGAGACTTTAAAAGCGCCTTAATCACGCCGGCAGTGGTGGGTAAGCCGGTTGTTATAGAAATCAATAAAGGTGACTCGTTTAATCAGATTACCGATAAGCTGTTAGCCCAAAACGTAGATGTTAATCCGCTCTGGTTTAAGGTGTTTGCTGTTTCCGAAGACGCTGTTAAAAAACTTAAAACCGGAGAATACGAGTTAGCCTCCGGTTTAACCCTGCCTGAAATATTAGCCGTGTTTGTGCAAGGAAAAACCAAACAGTATGCCATTACTTTTCCGGAAGGTTGGAGTTTTAAAGAAATATTGTTGGAGATTAAGAATAATCCTAATCTTGAACATGCCTTTCAGCAAGTTGATTATAACGCGTTAATGTTTCAGTTGGGTGCTGACGTAAAGCAACCGGAAGGCTTGTTTTTTCCTGACACTTATTTTTTTGAAAAGCACACCACGGATGTTGCTTTATTAAAAAGAGCCTACGATAAAATGCAGTTAGTATTAAAGCAGGAGTGGCAACATAAAGCCGAAGATTTGCCTTTCGCAACGCCTTATGAAGCCTTGATTCTTGCTTCAATTGTCGAGAAAGAAACCGCAGTAGTTGCAGAGAGGCCGCTGATAGCCGGAGTATTTATACGCAGACTGCAAACGGGCATGTTGCTACAAACCGACCCTACGGTCATTTATGGTATGGGTGATAGCTATCAGGGCGATATTGCTTATAAAGATTTAAAAGCCGCGACACCTTACAATACATACATAATAAAAGGCTTGCCGCCGACACCGATTGCCATGCCGGGACGTGATGCTATTTATGCAGTTCTGCATCCACATAACAGTAATAGCCTTTATTTTGTAGCGCGTGGTGACGGTACACATCAGTTTTCTGCTACCTTAAAAGATCATAATCTGGCAGTTGACAACTTTCAAAGGAAGAAAAATGACCCGAGGTAAATTTATAACGTTGGAAGGCGGGGAAGGGGTCGGGAAAACCACTAACTTGATCTTTATAAAGGATTATTTACAGCAGCACAGTATTTCTGTTGTGGTTACCCGAGAACCGGGGGGGACGGTTCTGGCCGAAAAAATTCGTCATTTGTTGCTGGACAAGGACAGTGAGGCCATTTCTGAGCATGCCGAATTATTAATGATTTTTGCCGCGCGCGCCCAGCATATCAAGCATGTGATTGAGCCCGCTTTAGCAAAAGGGGCGTGGGTACTTTGTGACCGCTTTACTGATGCCACTTACGCTTACCAAGGCGGCGGCAGAAATATGCGCGTTAGCACAATAGAGTGGCTGGAAAATTTGGTGCAAGGGAATCTAAGGCCCGATTTAACTGTTTTACTGGATGCGCCTGTTGAGATAGGTATTGAGCGTGCCAGGGAAAGAGGCGCATTTGATCGTTTTGAATCAGAAAAAATCAGTTTTTTTGAACATGTCCGGCGTGCTTATTTATTGCAAGCGGAACTACATCCTGAGCGTATTAAGTTGATTAAGGCTAACCAGTCGTTAGCTGATGTGCAAAGGGCGCTGATTGATGTTATTGGTGCTTTCTTAAGATGAGTGTATTGCCTTGGCAGCAACCCAATTGGGCGCACCTGTGCGAATATAGAGCGCAACATCGCGTCCCCCAAGCCTTGCTAATAAGCGGAAATAAAGGCTTGGGCAAGCAGCATTTAGCCCAACAATTTGCTTTTTCCCTGCTTTGCGTCAATCCGCAAGATAACGGTTTACGTTGTGGCCATTGTGATCGTTGTTTGCTGCTTAATGCCCAAACACATCCTGATTTTATCGAGATAAGCCCCGAAGAGCCCGGAAAAACCATTACTATCGGACAAATTAGGGGTCTGGTAACCCGGTTAACCCTAAAACCCCAGTTTGAGTCTTGGCGCGTTGTCATTGTCAGTCCTGCTGATCTCATGAACAAGGCCGCCGCTAATGCTTTTTTAAAATGCCTGGAAGAGCCAACAGAGCGCACCGTTATACTTTTGGTGACAGATAAGCCGGCGCACTTACCTGCGACTATTATGAGTCGCTGCCAGAAACTTGCTGTTGCCAGACCTGATAAAGCAACGGTCGTTACTTGGCTAAAACAGCAGAATAAAGAGCTCTTGCCCGATGATGCTATGATCTTGTACGGTTTGGCGCAAGGCTCCCCGTTACTGGCGCTGGATTATGCAAGGGATGGCACCTTGGCGCTTCGTAATGACTGTTTCAAGGCGTGGATGGATATAGCAAAACAGCGCAGGCATCCAGTTATTATCGCCGAAGACTGGTATAAACTACCTGAATCCTCTTTAATATTTTGGATAACGTCCTGGATTATAGACATGATTAAATGTCGCTATCCAATAAAATCTGACTGGTTATATAATCCGGATTTGATAGAATCATTGCAAAAGTTGTCTTCGCAATTGGAATTAAAAGAGCTCTACAAATTATATGATTTAATGCTGCTGAATCGGCAACGACTTAATACCCAAATAAATAAACAGACTCTATTCGAAGAGATTTTAATAAAATGGTTTGATCTTAACCCGAGCAAATAACCATGGCAGAATCAGCGCCCAGACAAGGTATATTGACCGTTTCAATTAAGGATAAGAGTGCGTTATATGCCTCCTACATGCCTTTTGTCATTAACGGGGGCTTGTTTATTCCTACTAATCGGGACTATGAAATGGGGCAGGAAGTCTTTTTGTTGTTAAATTTAATGGAAGAAACGGAACGGCTGCCCATTGTCGGGAAAATAATCTGGAAAACACCACCACAAGCAGGGAGTTATAGATCCAGTGGCATTGGTGTACAGTTTAGCGATCAGGACGGCGGCATCGCGCGAAACAAAATAGAAACCTATTTGGCAGGCGCTTTAACGTCTGACCGATCCACCCATACCATGTAACTTTCTCATTCATGTTAATTGACTCACATTGCCATCTGGATCGTATTGATCTTTCGCCCTACGAAAATGATTTTTCCTGTTTTATGCAGGAAGCAGCGGTACATCAAATTGAACACTTGTTGTGTATAGCTATTGATTTGGAGTCCTATCCGGCCATGCTTGAATTGGTGGCCGGATTTCAACAAATATCGGTGACTGTTGGCGTGCATCCGAATGTCCAGGATTGTAAAGATCCGAGTGTCGATGAGCTTATTGCTTTAGGAAAACCCGATAATGTGATTGGCATAGGAGAAACGGGGCTGGATTATTTTCGTAGTGAAGGTGATTTAAGTTGGCAGCATCAGCGCTTAAGAAATCATATTAATGCTGCAAAAGCACTAAAAAAACCGTTAATTATTCATACCCGTGAAGCCAAAAAAGACACCTTGCGCATTCTTGAAGAAGAGGGTGCAGGTGAAGTCGGGGGAGTTATTCACTGCTTTACTGAAGATTGGGAATTTGCCCAACAAGCAATGGATTTAAATTTTTATATATCCTTTTCCGGCATTGTCACATTCAATAACGCCACCGTAATAAAAGAAGTCGCTAAAAAAATACCGGTAGATCGGTTTCTTATAGAAACAGATTCGCCCTATTTAGCGCCTATACCTTTTCGTGGCAGACCCAACTATCCAACTTATGTGCGCTATGTCGCAGAGCAGATTGCCGAATTACGAGGCATATCGGTCAATAAAATAGCCGACCTTTCGACTAAAAATTTTTATGATTTGTTTAAGTTATAAGGGGTTGCAGGCTGGTCAGGCAGGCTGTTTAAACGGCAATGAATGCCTGAGACTTTCTTGATAAAGTAAAGCAGTCATTAGGTATCTATCGGTAAATTGATGCGGGAGAGTCGTCGTTTAAAACACGGATAGAAGAGTGAGGTCATTAATCACTCTTTGTATTTAGGGTTAATTTAGTCTACATTATACCCTTGGGGGTGCGCAAGATATTGATCATTGATGATTTGCCATTGACATAAGCACCCTTTCTAATTTACAGTTATGTCCGCAAAACAAGTATGTAACCAAAAAATAATTATTAATATAACCCTTCGGAGCACTTATCATGGCAAAAGCATTAATTCAAATGGCATTAGATTCACTGGATTTTGACGCAACAGTAGGACTTGCTACCTTGGTAGCACCTTATGTTGACATTTTTGAAATTGGAACTCCTTGTATCAAACACAATGGCATCAATCTGGTTAGAGAATTAAGAGAAAGATTTCCAGACAAATTACTGTTGGTTGATCTTAAAACAATGGATGCTGGCGAGTACGAAGCAACTCCTTTCTACGCAGCTGGCGCTGATATCGTTACTGTTCTTGGTGTATCAGGTCTGGCAACTTGCCAAGGCGTTATCAAAGCAGCCAACGCGCATGGTGCAGAAGCACAAATCGACTTGATTAATGTTGAAGACAAAGTCGCGTGTGCAAAAGCCACTTGTGAAGCCGGTGCCCAAATCATGGGTATTCACACAGGTCTTGATGCTCAAGCAGCAGGTCATACACCTTTTGCTGATTTGAATGACATCGCAGGACTGGGCTTACCAGTAAGAATTTCAGTAGCGGGCGGTATCAAAGCTTCAACAGTACAAGACGTTGTTAGAGCCGGTGCAAGCATTGTTGTAGTTGGCGCGGCCATTTATGGCGCAGCATCACCTGCTGATGCTGCTCGTGAAATTCGTGAATTGGTTGACGCGGTTTAATTATGCATCAGCAACTTATCATAGAAAAGATTTCAGGTGTTCTTGAAGCTACAGATGATTCGTATGATGCAAAGTTGACCCAGTTACTTGACGACGCAAAGCGCATTTTTATCGCAGGCGCCGGACGGTCCAAACTTGTTGGCAATTTTTTTGCGATGAGATTGGTACATGGCGGCTACGATGTCAGTGTCGTAGGCGAAATTGTGACGCCAAGTATTAAAAGCGGTGACCTGTTGATCATTATTTCCGGATCTGGAGAGACTGAACAATTAATAGCATTCACCAAAAATGCAAAAAAAATAGGCGCTAAAATAGTACTGATTTCTGCGAAAAGCGATTCAACCATTGGCGATTTGGCAGATGGCGTATTTCAAATTGGCAAGAATGAACTGTATGGCAAGGTTCTGGGCATGCCAATGGGAACAGTGTTTGAACTATCTACCTTGTTATTTTTGGAAGCAACTATTTCTCATATTATTCATGAAAAAGGAATTCCTGAAGAAATAATGAGAGAAAGGCACGCTAACTTAGAATAATGGCAGAAGAACGAGTGGTTATCCACTCGTTCTATCATTGTTATTTGATTTGCATCAAAAGAACATTTCGTGACGAAATCGTACAACTGATAAAAGTCACTACACGTAATTTATAAAAATAATAAAGGAGAATAATATGACTTCGCGCCGAGAATTAGCGAACGCCATACGCGCTTTGAGCATGGATGCCGTTCAAAAAGCAAACTCTGGACATCCAGGAGCACCAATGGGAATGGCGGATATCGCCGAGGTTTTGTGGAACGATTTTATGCGCCACAATCCGACCAATCCACAATGGTCAAATCGGGATCGTTTCGTGCTTTCAAATGGTCACGGCTCAATGTTGATTTATTCATTGTTGCACTTGACCGGCTATGACTTACCTATCGAAGAACTGAAGAACTTTCGTCAACTTCATTCTAAAACACCCGGTCATCCAGAATATGGTTATGCACCAGGCGTAGAAACAACGACCGGTCCTTTAGGTCAAGGTATTACCAATGCAGTGGGCATGGCAATTGCTGAAAAGGCTTTGGCTGCTCAATTCAACAGAGATGGACATAAAATTGTTGACCATCACACCTACACCTTTTTAGGTGATGGTTGTTTGATGGAAGGTATTTCTCACGAAGCGTGTTCATTGGCCGGAACCTTGGGATTAGGTAATTTAATCGCTTTCTGGGACGACAATGGCATTTCCATTGACGGACATGTTGATGGCTGGTTTACCGATAATACGCCGATGCGTTTTGAAGCTTATGGCTGGCATGTCATCGCTGATGTCGATGGTCACGATCATGCTGCACTGAGCAAAGCCATCCAAATGGCTAAAGCCATGACCGATAAACCTACCATGATTTGTTGCAAAACAACGATTGGTTTTGGTTCGCCGAACAAAGCGGGCAGTCATGCCTGTCACGGTGCTGCATTAGGTCAGGACGAAATTAATCTGACCAAGGCCGCTTTAGGCTGGGATCATGAAGCATTTGTAATTCCTGCTGATGTTTATGCTGGTTGGGATGCTAAAGCAAAAGGTACAAAAGCTGAAAGCGAATGGAATGAAAAATTCGCTGCCTATCAAGCAGCTCATCCTGAATTAGCCGCAGAATATCAGCGTCGTATGGCGGGTGACTTGCCAAGTAACTGGAAAGTTGATGCCGATGCTTTTGTAAGTTCGGTTAATGCTGAAGCCAAGACAACTGCTACACGTCTATCTTCACTGGCAGCCATTGAAGGTTTTGCAAAGATTTTACCTGAGATTTTTGGTGGTTCTGCTGACTTGGGCTGTTCCAACATGACCGAATGGACTGGCTACAGACCCATGCGTGCTGATAAACCGGATGCTAATTACATCAATTATGGTGTACGTGAATTTGGCATGTCTGCAATCATGAATGGTATCGCACTGCATGGTGGATTAATTCCTTTTGGCGCGACCTTCCTGATGTTCTCGGAATATGCACGTAATGCGTTGCGTATGGCTTCTTTGATGAAGATTCGATCCATCTTTGTTTATACTCATGACTCTATCGGTCTGGGTGAAGACGGTCCTACTCATCAACCGGTTGAACAAATCGCAACACTGCGTTTGATTCCAAACATCCAAGTTTGGCGTCCTTGCGATGCAGTTGAAACGACAGTCTCCTGGAAAGCCGCGTTTGAACGTCAACATGGCCCTTCTATTTTGGTTTTTTCTCGTCAGAATCTGCCTCACGTGCCACGTACTCAACAACAAATTGAGGCAATTTCACGCGGTGGCTATATCCTGAGTGACTGTGATGGTCAACCAGAAGCGATCATCATTGCTACCGGTTCGGAAGTTGAATTGGCACTGAAAGCCGCTGAGCAATTAAACGCCGCCGGTAAGAAAATTCGTGTTGTTTCTATGCCGTCCACGAACATCTTTGATGCTCAAGATGCCGCTTATCGTGAATCGGTATTGCCTTCTGCCGTGACTAAACGTGTTGCTGTAGAAGCCGGTGTTACTGATGGTTGGTGGAAGTACGTAGGAACCAACGGTAAAATTGTAGGTCTCGACCGTTTCGGCGAGTCTGCTCCCGCAGGTCAACTTTTCAAAGAGTTTGGCTTCACCGTTGAAAACGTAGTTAAGAACGTAGAAGCAGTACTTTAATTTTAAAACGAAATATAGAGTAATTACACACATTATATTTGGAGAAAGACCTCAATCTTTAGATGCGCATAGCTGTCTATCAGGTCGGGGTCTTAATCCACTTCTTCCGACTTTTAGGTGAACAACGTGAAAAAGAATAATTTGACCAGTAGTGCATTTGCGGTATTGCTGTTGGCAAGTACCGTTGTAGGTGCAGATCAACAATATCCTGCAGCAGACTTCCAGCCGGAAGTGCTTTACCAGGATAGTGACTATATCGCCAAAAATAGTCCAAAAACAACAACAACCAAACCTGCTGCTGCAGCACCAAAAGCTGCTGCCAGCTCATCAGCTGAAAGTGCTCATGATTCAAAGTATCCTGCTGCTGACTTCCAGCCAGAAGTGTTGTATCAAGATACTAATTACAAACACACCGAATCTGTGAAAGCATCTGCATCGAAGAAAGAAGTTGCTTCAAAAACAGTTGAAAGTGTAAGCGCTACTGAAGTTACTGAAAGCACTCAAGAGTCATCTTTTACGAGCTATCTGATTGGTTTGATTGCTCTTGCCTTGGCTGGATTTTATTTCTTCAAAATACGCAGCACTCCTACTGTACAGAAAAAAACGTCAACTCAACAACCTGTTAAAACATCTTATGCACTCACTACGGGTGTCGCTAAATACTTGAATAGAGTATCGGGCACTGGCGTTTCAAGGTATCTGGAAACGCGCGTTAAATCCGCATCGGCAACCGGTGTTGCCAAGTACATGGCAAAACAGGCAGCGTCACAAAAAACAACGTCAGCGAAAGCAGCAACTGGAGTTGAAAAATACATGCGCGACCGGGGGTAATCAATGAGCCAGAATAACTTGAATGGTTTGTTTTTTCCGGCGGTTGCCGGACTGTTCTTTTTCATGAAGCGACCCAAAATTGAGGAAGTTGAAGAAGTTAAGACGGATTATCCTGTTTACACAAGAGATGTGAGTGGACTTACCGGGGTTGCCAAGTATCTGGATCATGTAGCCGCCAGAAAAGCGCAAGAAAAAGAAAGCTTGGAGCCTGCTAAATTAGTCAGTGGCGTTGCCAGATATTTAGAAAACCGTGACCAGTTTCCGACCAGTGGTGTGTCCAAGTATTTGCTTAGACAGTCCATCGCTGAAAAACAGAAAAAGCAGTCATCAGGTGAGCTTGAAGTAACCGGTGTTGAAAAATATCTAAAAAATAAAAAAGAAGCACCAGGACTGAGTGGTGTAGCAAAATACCTGAAACACCAGGCTGGTTTGCCGCAACCCAGCAAAGTTGCCAAATATTTGGCAAAACAAACTGCTTTGTCTGCGTTGCAAGTAAAGCATGCTGAAGTAGAGGTATCTGGAGTTGCCAAGTATTTGCAACGTCAGGAAAGTTTGCCACAACCTAGCAGAGTTGCCAAGTACTTGGCAAAACAAACCGCTTTAGCGGCTTTATCCGCCAAGCAGGTTAAGCAACAGGTAGGACCAACCGGAGTTGCCAAGTATCTACAAGATCAGGCCAGTCTGCCACAGATTAGCCGGGTTGCGAAATATATGGTAAGACAAGCTTTGGTTGAAAAACAAAAACCCGTTGTCACTGAAACGGGTGTTGAAAAGTACATGCGTCACCAAGGTTGATAAATCTCCGAGAAACAGACTTCAGTTACCGTGTTCCTGATAACACGGGCTGATGATTCTGTTTCTCCCTTTATTGGGACAGGTTTGGCTTGGGTCGGTTATGTTTCTGTCAACTTCTAAATTCATGCATTCGCGGCGCTATTTAATGATGACGCGCGAATATTCAAATTTTTTAATTAAATATAAAAGGCACCTCTTATGGGAAAAAATTTACTAGAACAACTCAAAGAAGTCACTGTTGTTGTTGCGGATACCGGCGACAT
>Ga0208102_1000564_pt1 | contig 11955 bp, 9 predicted proteins | sample CryBogmetaGMA17M_FD_184549 | JGI IMG/M metagenome (GOLD analysis project Ga0208102, IMG submission 184549) | Freshwater microbial communities from Crystal Bog, Wisconsin, USA - MA17M (SPAdes) | ecosystem: Environmental > Aquatic > Freshwater > Lake | place: Crystal Bog, Wisconsin, USA | collected...
CCGTCAGTAGTGCCGATCCATTCAGAATACATGGGGACATCTTTCTGGGCGACGTCTGCAACTTGCACGGTGGGTGGGGTTGGATTGTTGCTTTTCTGCTCTCTATTGCAACCTGAAATAAAGAAAGTGATCGAGCTCACGGCTATAACGACAAGAATACAAGCATGGCGTAATTTTGTTTTTTTATCTTTCATGGACATAAAAATTCCTCAATGCCTCTCTCTCGGACTGGAAAGATGTAATTTCAGAATTGATTGTGCAGGTTCCCATAGGCATATTATCTAATTGATCAGAATGATTGTTAAGAGCCGCCTTTTGAGTGCGGGGAGTATATTTGAACGTATTCTTATATGTCAAGACAATTTGGCTACAGACCGCAGTGGGTACCGATATCAGGTTTAGTAATCACGGTATTATCCTGTCGCAAAAGGCGGATTTACTGAATGCCGCGTGAAATATGCAAGGTATCGGCAGTTCGATTATCCCTTAAGGGAAAATATCCCTGGTTCTTCCTGAAATCAATGGACCTGCCTTTCTCGCATGAATACAAGACTTCAATCTGTAATGATCACGTCCTTTAGATGATCATTGACAAACCACCTCACATTTTGTGCTAAGTTTTCTTTGACATTCAAAAATGATTTCCCTATAATCCCACCCTAAAAATAATCTTATCAATAATAATTTTGAATGAACTGATCAAACAGACATACGCGGAGCTGATGACGGCCACTTTCTCTCTGACGTATAAAAGGGTTTTTCACTTATTCGTTTTGCTCTGTTTCGCAGGGGTTGTAGTGGCTGCGTTACATCACATCAATCCGCAGATTAGTATGGGATAAAAAGGTGATTACGAAATGTTTCCTCTGCTAAAAGATATTATTGTGCTCGACCTGACAGTCGCCTTGTCTGGGCCTTTTTCAACCCAGATTCTGGCAGATTTCGGCGCGAATGTAATAAAGATTGAACCGCCTGCGGGGGATTTTTGCAGAACATGGGGGCCCTTCGTAAATAAGGAAAGCACATTTTTCATGAGTTGCAATCGCGGGAAAAGGTCCATGATACTCAATCTCAAGTCGTCAGAAGGTATCGCCCTGTTCAAACGCATGGTAGAGAAGGCTGATATCGTATCGGAAAACTACCGCCCCGGTGTTATGGAGCGCCTCGGTTTGGGCTATGATGATCTAAAGAAAATTAACCCGCGTATTATCTACTCAGCGACATCCGGTTTTGGCCATACCGGACCCCTGAAGAACAAATCCGCTTATGACATGGTCGTTCAAGCCATGGGTGGGATTATGAGTATTACTGGTCCGGAAACCGGCGAGCCAACGCGAGTCGGGCCTTCCATAAGCGACATCATCGGTGGTTTGTACAGTGCCATCGGACTCATGATGGCCCTCTATCATAGAAGCTTGACCGGAGATGGTCAAATGATTGATGTGGCGATGATGGACGGTCTTGTTGCAACGCTGGAAAACGCCATTGTGAGAACACTGTATGGCGGGGCAATACCGGGTCCTGTCGGCAATCGGCATGCTTCCATTGCGCCATTTGAATCCTATATGGCATCGGATCAATATTTTGTTATTGCGGTTGCGAACCCGAAACAGTGGGCACTGTTTTGTGAATGTATCATCAATAAGCCGGAAATGATTGATGACGACCGCTTTCGCACAAATGAACTTCGCCTGAAAAATCTTCAGACTCTTAACGAGATCATCAAGCCCATATTCAGGACGCGAAAGGCAGACGAGTGGCTTCAACTTCTTGATAGCAAGGGCATTCCGTGCGGAAAAATAAATAACATTGCTCAAGTCATCGATCATCCGCAGGTGAAGGCCAGGGAAATGATCGTGGACACAAATCACCCTGCATACGGGTTGATCAAATTGGCAGGCATTCCAATTAAGCTATCGCTGACACCAGGCAAGGTTACCAGGCCAGCTCCCGTGCTGGGCGAACATACTTCAGAAATATTAAAAGAATTGCTGAGCATGAACGAGGAAGAAATCACAAGACTCGTCCACAGCAACGTATGCAGTCGCGCAGAAAATCACGAGGCGATTCCGAAAGAGTAGGCTATATTTTCTGTTGCCGAATCAAGAATGTCGCTGAGCCGGCGCAATCCCGGCGCACCATTACTATTCCACTTGAAGCGTCGCAATCTTACAGATGCGAACGTGCAGTCCCCGGAATGGCCATGCCTTTTCATTATTAGCATTTAAGTTCATCTTACTCCTCAGCCCTGAAAACTGCTGGGCACCTTTATCACCTCGCATTTACCTCCCGATATTATTGGAAGATCATTGCGAGCAAGGTGTCTTGCTCCCCGGATATTAAAAATATTTGCAACATTAAAAATATTTCTTGACATTAAATTCTGTTTTAAGTAAATAGCAGTTGCGAAACATCATATATTATGTATGATATTTTTCCAATGGAGGGTTCTATGGAAAGCGCTTTCAAGTTGAATGAGATTAGCGACAGGCAATTGTTAAAGGACAGGGTATATGATACTATCAAGAATAATATCATAGACTTGCACCTCTATCCGGGCGAGCAGTTGACCGAGCAGCGTTTGTCGGATGAGTTGCGGGTGAGTAAATCACCCGTGAGGGATGCGATTCACCGGTTAGAACAACAAGGCTTGATTGGCGTCATTCCGTACAAGGGCTGTTATGTGGCCGGATTGGAAAAACAGGAGTGCCGAGAACTCTTCCAGCTTCGCGAAGCTTTAGAAATCTTCAGCATTGAGCAGAGAATCGATTCATATTCCAAGAAGGATATAGGTGAATTCTGCGCCATTATGACAGTGGCGGTCGATGAGATAAACAAAGGAAACGAATCTTCCGCGTACAATACGCATTTGTCATTTCACAGGCTGATAGTCGATAAACTGGGGAACCGTCTGATTGAGAACATCTATACAAATGTTCAGGATAAAATGAAAAGATATCTCAATTTCGTCGTGAAATACAGTCCCAACCGCGTAAAGCTGTCGAGCGAACAGCATGTTGTTCTGCTCGATGCCATACGACAGAAGGACAAAGCAAGAGCATCTCGTGAGCTAAAGCATCATCTGGCTACGGTTCTGCAGGACTTCCTGACCTGTGAGCAGATGATGGAAGGCAACGGAGGCGGTATTGAGAAAGCTCAGCAATATGCCTCTTTAAAATAGTCCGAAGAAAAAGATCTAAGAGACCCCTGGTTCCTAAACAATACAATGCTGGCGGGAAAAATAGATCCAGCGCCACATAGCGAAAATGGGAGGTTTTTATGTCTGAAGTCATTCTGAGTCGAGAAAACGCGGAGTCCGGTTCTTGGTACAAAGAAATCACGGCCATGCAGTGGAAAAACCTGTTTGCGAGCTGGTTCGGGTGGGTCTTGGATGCCATGGACATGATGCTCTATGCCTGTGTCCTCGTGCCCATTATGAACGAATGGGGACTGACCATGGGCAGTATGGGATTGGTCGGCACCCTATCCTTAGTGGGTTCAGCTTTCGGAGGCATCATATTCGGCCTGTTTTCCGATTACCGGGGAAGAACAAAGGCCTTGATGGTGACCATCCTAGTGTATTCCATTTTTTCAGGCCTCAGCGGCCTTTCTCAAACTCTGCTCCAGCTTATTATCTTCCGATTCTGCTTGGGTTTGGGAATGGGAGGAGAATGGGGTGCGGGAGCCGCGCTGGTAGCGGAGAGTTGGCCGGCCAAGCACAGGGGCAAAGCGATCGGCATAATGCACACGGGATGGGCCGTTGGTTATATTCTTGCCGCCCTACTGGCCGGTTACTTAACGCCGGTGTGGGGCTGGCGTGGGGTATTTTTCGTGGGAGTGCTTCCCGGGCTTTTTGTATTCTGGATCCTTAGGTCTATCAAAGAACCTGAGATCTGGAAGAAAATGAATGAAAAAAAGACGAAGGCGGTAGGCGAAAAATCCACCTTCAAACTGTGGCAAATATTTGAGCCAGATCTTTTACCCAAGACTATTCTGGCAACCATATTGAGCTGCGTGGTCATGTTTGCCTACTGGGGCTTGTTTACCTGGCTGCCGGGATATTTAGCATTGCCAGTGGAAAAGGGAGGTGCCGGTCTGTCCATCACCCGTTCCACTTTATGGCTCGTCGTGATCCAAATCGGCGCTCTGGCCGGCAGCTTTTGTTTCGGCTTCCTTAGTGACCGGATCGGACGACGCAAATCTTTTTTCCTGTACTTAGTTGTGGCGGCAGCCATGGTCCCCCTGTACGGACTTTATGCACGTACTCCGATGCTCTTAATATCGCTCGGGCTTGCCGTGGGGTTTTTCGGCTGGGGATTTTTCGGCGGATTCGGCGCGCTTCTTTCAGAATTGTTCCCCACTCGCGTTCGGGGAACAGCAACAGGATTTTCCTTTAATGTGGGACGAGGAGTCGGGGCGATCGCGCCTTTTACAATCGGCGTTCTAGCCCAGACCCATGGAATCGGGCTTTCTTTGACTTTGACTGCCGTATTTTATCTGATTTCGGCATTTGTAGTTTTATTGATGCCGGAAACAGTTGGAAAAGAATTGGATTAAAATAAAAGGGGACACGGACTATGAATTCGAACGAGTTGGCGATTCGAGTGGAAGAAATGATGCGCGAGGGGGGAATCGATGAATTTGCTATTGTACCGGTGGATCGCCTTTCAGGTGCAGAGCCGGGATTCAGACCTCAGGACTTGATGCCCTCTGCACGGAGCGTCATTATCTACGCCATTCGACTCTTTGAGTTTCCCCGGCTTGAAATTTTGAATCCGGAAGGGAAGCCGATGGGAATGACGGAATACACGGCTAACTTCTTTATTGCAGCCAATCTTCTGGATCAATTGGCGTACAGAACCGCGAAAGTCATCGCCGACGCCGGGTTTTCGACTTTTCCGATCCAGGCGGGGCCACCATACGATGGGCGCAAGCTCCGGGGGCTAATTTCTCATAAGTACGTGGCCGAGGTGGCGGGTCTGACCCAGCGGGGACACAGCCAGGTAACGATCTCGGAGCGTTTTGGACCCCGGATTCGGCTCGGTTCTATCATTACGGGCGCGCCTTTGGCCGCCAAGATGAGAACTGCACCTGACGTATGCCATCCGGACCAGTGCGGTTTTGCCTGCGCAAAGGCCTGCCCGGCTGGGGCCCTCTCCGAGGGACCCCAACCCCTGGACCTGAATGCCTGTGACCGTTTCAACGAAATCCTGATTTCTACGGGTCCATTGAAGATTCGATGCGGTAGGTGCCTGCAGGCCTGCCCTGTTGGGAAGGGATGAATCAATTGAGAAGTTGCTGGCTGAGGCCGATCATCCGACGCGGAATAAATCGGGAGATTGCGGACGCCATAGTATAGGGCCTCTTTTTTGCCAAGGCTCTCTATAGATTAGGTGTTACGAGTCTGCAGATCATGTTCTTGCGCCAGATGAGGTATTTCGAAAGCGCATGAAGCGTGACAGCAGTTATATCCATCTCGGCCGTCCCAGCGGGTGCTGTGTTCAGGAGAGTGGCAGGGTGACGAGGGCGAGGCTAAACCCAAGCAAGAATGTGAAAGCCACCAGCACGACCGCGCCATTTATATCGTCCGCGATTTGTGGAACCTGCGTAGAACGATGCACCAACGAGTTTTTTGCCATGGTGGATGACAAGGCTAGGTTAGAGGTCCTTGACGAATGCATGGTTTGCCGGCTGTGCGTGACAATTTGTCCAGCAATGTCGATACCGGTTAAAGAATAGTATTCTACGGTATGATGAGTTATATATATAGAAAGTCCTGTAAAGGCGGGGTGTTGGAAATCCCTCAGGCAGGATGTGGAAATGCATCCTATCGAGTGATCAAACAAAGAGGAATTGGTGGTGAAAATGTCCAGGAGACAAGAGCTCTTTTCAGAGCTCCTTCAAAAAAAAGCCTCGATGGAACAAGGCGGTGGCCCGGGAAGAATTGAAAAACAGCATGCCTTAGGTAAGAAAACGGCAAGGGAAAGATTGAATCTCCTGCTTGATCAAGATAGCTTTACCGAACTGGATCCGTGGATCAAAAATCGCTGCCTCGATTTTGGGCTCTCGGATATGGAACTCGGCAACGAGGGTGTCATCGCCGGTTGGGGAACAATCGCTCAGAGGAGGACCTACGTTTTTGCCAACGACTTTACAGTGATGGGTGGATCTCTGGGTGAAGCCCAGGGTTTGAAAATCTGCCGACTCATGGACATGGCCATGAAGGTGGGTTCCCCCGTAGTCGGCTTGAACGATTCCGGTGGTGCTAGGGTTCAAGAGGGAATGGGAGCGCTGAATGGATACTGTTCCACTTTTTTTCGAAACAGCATTGCCTCGGGCTGGATCCCTCAGATATCGGTTATCTTGGGGCCCTGCGCCGGCGGCACAGTTTATTCGCCTGCCTTAACTGACTTCGTCATCATGGTGGATCCCATCGCAAAGATGTTTATTACCGGCCCGGCGGTGATCGAAGCCGTCATGGGAGAGAAGATCGGGTTTGAAGAACTCGGCGGTTGCCGCATTCACGCAACCAAGACAGGAACAGCCCATTTCGTCACTGGCACGGAGGAAGAGGCCATGCAACTTGTGCATAGGCTCTTGAGCTTCATGCCAGCCAATAGCAAGGAACGTCCACCTTGCCGGGCGACTTCCGATTCGGCGGCACGAGTGTCTCCCGAGTTGAGAGATATTGTCCCCGATATCTCTTCCATGGTGTTCGATGTCCGTGACATCATTTTCCGGGTCATCGACGAAGGCGAATTTCTGGAGGTGCAAAAACAGTTTGCGCAAAATATTGTGATCGGATTTGCCCGGCTGAACGGTGAGCCTGTCGGCATTGTGGGAAATCAACCGCGCGTGCTGGGAGGGTGTTTGGATGTCGATGCATCCTGGAAAGCTGCTCGTTTCGTGCGCTTCTGTGATGCATTTGGCCTTCCGTTAGTGACGTTTGTCGATTGTCCTGGCTATCTGCCGGGCATCGCTCAGGAACATAGCGGCATCATCCGCAATGGTTCAAAGCTTCTTTATGCCTATTCCGAGGCTACTGTTCCCAAGATCACCGTTATCCTGAGGAAAGATTACGGCGGTGCCTATTCCGCCATGTGTGGCAAGGGCATGGGTGCCGACCTCGTGATCGCCTTTCCTACAGCAGAGATCGCCGTTATGGGGCCGGAAGCCGCAGCGAATGTCGTGTTTCGGGATGAAATCGCTCAGGCGGCGGATCCTGCGACGAAGCACGCGGAATTGGTGGCGGCCTACCGGAACAGGTTCGCGACACCATATAAAGCGGCAGAATGGGGTTTGGTTGACGATATCATCGACCCGCAGGTATTACGACCACGGCTTATCGACTCCCTAGCGGCAATGAAAGGGAAGATGGAATGGAGACCATATAAGAAGCATTCCAATCTGCCATTGTGAGGGAGGATGTATTCATGTTGAAAGGCATCAAGGTTATTGATCTGTCCAGAAATCTTGCCGCACCTTTCTGTACCATGATTCTCGGGGACATGGGTGCGGAAGTGATAAAAATTGAATTGCCCGGTGTGGGGGATGAAGCGCGAGGGTTTAGCCCAATCATCGACGGTGAAAGTGGCTATTTCATGAGTATCAATCGCAACAAGAAAGGCATGACGCTCAATCTAAAAGATGAACGGGGACGCACGATCCTTCGGGAGCTGCTCGGCAATGCAGATGTCATGGTCGACAGTTTTCGCCCGGGAGTTTTGGACAGACTGGGGTTTTCGTATGAAAAGATGAAGGTACTCAATCCGCGATTGATTTGCGCGTCCATTTCCGGATTCGGCCATACGGGACCTTATAGAGAGAAATCGGCCTATGATCTGGTCGTGCAGGGCTATGGCGGCATTATGAGCGTTACCGGCCAGCAAGATTCTGGCCCGACGCGTGTCGGCATCTCTCTCGGCGATCTGGCGGCAGGTCTCTATCTGACCATAGGCATAGAGGGCGCCTTGGTGGCGAGAAATCGCACCGGGGAAGGGGATTTCATCGATGTGGCCATGCTCGATTGCCAGATTGCCCTCCTGGAAAATGTCATCATGCGATATTGTGCAACGGGCAAAGTTCCCGGACCAGTGGGCAATCGCCACCCATCGATCACACCATTTGAATCCTTTCAAACCAAAGATGGCTTCGTCATCGTGTGTGCAGGCAATCAGAGATTGTGGGAGGATTTCTGCACTGTCATCAGTCGCAGAGATTTGATCAAAGATGTCCGATTCATGAATAATGACAAGCGGACGGAAAATCATCATGTTCTGAAACCGATCATCGAAGAGGTCATGAAGACCAAGCAGACTTCCGAATGGTTATCCATTCTGGAGACCGCTGGAATTCCCTGCGGACCGATCAACAACGTCAGCTGCCTGATGGAGGATGAGCAAGTGCGGTCGCGAGAGATGATCGTTTCATGCAATCATCCCCAAGCGGGCATCGTAAAGATGCCTGGTTTCCCGATCAAAAGTGCCAAGTACAAGCTGCCGCAATCGTATGAACCTTCACCATCTCTGGGACAGCACAATCGCGAGATTCTTCAGACCCTCGGACTCGACGACAGCGCAATCGAAGCGATGAAAAAAGACAAAGTGATTTGAAAGGTGATCCCCATGGCCGTACATTCTTTTTATTTGCTTCCTACCGGCATCATCACGATCGACCGGTCCATTCTTATTTCCGGGATCGATATCGGGACGAAGGTGAAGTCGCCCGTATATGCCGTACTGCTCATGCACGACGAAGGTCCGATCCTCATCGACACAGGCCTCAATCCCGATGGCTTAATGGATCCGGAAAAAGCATGGGGTCCCCGTGCGAAATTGATCAAGCCGGAAATGACCGAACAGGATACCATAGAGAGTCGTTTAAAAACATTGAACATCCGGACAAAAGATATCAAGATGGTGATTCTGACCCATATGCATTGGGACCATACAGGCAGCCTGCGATATTTCAACCACTGTCCAATTGTCGTTCAAAAATCGGAATATCGCTTCGCTTTCCAGCCCGACTCTTTCGTATCCGGTCAATATATGAACAACCACTTCGATTTCCCTCTCCAGTATGATCTCATCGAAGGCGATAGTGTGTTGTTGCCGGGCGTCTCCGTTGTCAGAACTCCCGGACATTCACCGGGACATCAATCGGTCATCATCAAGCTTCGAAGCGGCAAATACCATATCATTACCGGTGATGCGTTATCCACCTTTGAGAACATGCGACTGAAAATACCGGGCAGCAATGTATGGGACGCACAACTGGCAGCCGAGAGTATATACCGCATCGAACATCTATCCCTGTTGCTCGGTGCCGATGTATTCACTTCCCATGAAGACGTGAAATGGTTTGATTTCAAAAAAATCCCCGATTGTTACCGATGATGGACCGTCATGTGGCATCGGTGCGCTGGGGCTCGAATTCTTCCTGATCACCTACAAGCCCGACCTTAAGGGAGAAAGTGCCACAAAAAGGATATAGTTCTATTGGATAAGCATGCAAATTAAAGATTAGGCAGGGCATGCCCGAGGCGATAAGAGTGAAAGTTTATAAAAGATGAGGTGAATTTGGACAAATTAGTAGTAAGTTGTTTTCGAAAAGCGAAAGTCAAATAGCGCATACAAAAGCTTTTGAAATTCTACATCTCATCAAAGGAGAAGACCAGAACAATCACGGTACGATCTTTGCTGGCCAAGGAGCCAAATGGTTTGTCGAATCTGGATTTGTGGCCGCTGCAAATCCAGACGGCACCAGAAAATATCATTTGTGTAAATATACATGGAATACTTTTTAAAAAACCCATTGCTCGCTGGGACCATTATAGACTTTTAAAGTAATGCGGTCCTTGTCACTTATGCAAGCATCGTGGCAGATGTCAAGGTGGTTAAAAGCAAGAATGAAAAATTCGTGCTAGGCGGCTTTATGACATCTGTTCATGTAGATTTAGAAGGATGTCCCCTTCTTCATGGATTAACAATCAAAGCCGTTACGGAGGACGACGCGGCCCTTCGGAAAAAGGCCAAACTATAGCCATTGAATCATGGAAAATATTTGGTCCATTTTTCCATGATATACAAGATTTAAATTCCATTAATCAAAAAAGGAGTGATTGTCAAGAAAAGGAGATTTCAGTCATGGCACTCAAAACACCTGAAGAGTATGAAAACAGTTTACGTAAGATGAAATTCAAGATTTATATGATGGGGGAATTGGTGAAGGACCCGGTTGATCACCCCATGATCAGGCCGTCCATGAATTCCGTCAAGATGACCTATACGTTGGCCAATGATCCAGAGCATGAGGACTTGATGACGGCAAAATCTCACCTGACAGGGCGTAAGATCAACCGCTTCGGGCATCTTCACCAGAGCACGGAGGACCTGATAAAGAAGGTCAAGATGCAGCGCCTGCTGGGGCAGAAGACTGCCGCGTGCTTCCAGCGTTGCGTCGGGATGGATGCGGTCAATGCCGTGGACAGCGTGACCTTCGAGATGGATCAGAGACTGGGAACGCAGTACCACAAGCGCTTCCTCAAGTTTCTGCAGATGGTCCAGGATGAGGATCTGACAGTGGACGGGGCAATGACGGACGTAAAAGGAGATAGGAGCCTGGCGCCTCATCAGCAGGCCGATCCGGATCTCTTTGTTCATGTCGTGGAGAAGAACGACGAAGGGATAGTCGTCCGCGGCGCCAAGGCCCATCAGACCGGTGCGGTGAACTCGCATTGGATTCTGGTGATGCCGACAATTGCCATGGGGAAGGAGGATGCGGACTATGCCGTATCTTTTGTTGCCCCGGCCGATGCGGAGGGCATTTACTACATCTACGGTCGCCAGTCCTGTGATACGCGGAAGATGGAAGGCGGCACGATCGACGTGGGCAATGCCATGTATGGCGGCCATGAGGCCTTGATGGTTTTTGACAACCTTTTTGTTCCCTGGGAAAATGTCCTGATGTGCGGGGAATTTGAGTTCAGCGGTCTGCTGGTGGAGAGATTCGCCGGATACCATCGTCAGAGTTACGGTGGCTGCAAGGTGGGCGTAGGTGATGTATTGATCGGAGCGGCGGCGTTGGCGGCCGATTACAACGGTGCATCCAAGGCTTCTCATATCAAGGACAAGCTGATCGAAATGACTCATTTAAACGAAACACTTTATTCCTGCGGCATCGCCTGTTCATCCCAGGGTCACAAGACGGCGTCCGGGACTTATTTAATCGATTTGCTCCTGGCGAATGTCTGCAAGCAGAACGTTACCCGTTTTCCGTACGAGATAGCGCGTCTGGCGGAGGATATCGCCGGCGGCCTTATGGTGACGATGGCGTCGGAAAAGGATATGAAGCATCCGGAGATCGGCAAGGTTCTCGAGAAATATCTAAAGGCATCGCCCACGGCCTCGCCTGAAGATCGCTGTCGGGTTTTGCGTCTTGTCGAGAATCTAACACTTGGTACCGCAGCCGTGGGATACCGGACGGAATCGATGCATGGAGCCGGATCGCCCCAGGCCCAGAGGATCATGATCGCGCGACAGGGCAACATCGATCAAAAGAAGAAGCTGGCCAAGAAGATTGCTGGGATTGAAGACAAAGCTAATAGGACTTAAAACTCTCTTTCAATAATCATTAAATTTGCGGCAAAGGCAGGGTCAGAAGACTCTGCCTTTCTTGTGATTTGCGCATTTCAAGTCGTAATCAACAGTGTAAACTTATCACATGCATTAAGGAGTTGTAGGTGAAAGAAACAAAACCCCGCTCACTGCGGCGGGCGGGGTTTCATATATCAATCCCTATGACGGCGCACGGCCGAATTAAGTTTTTGGCTTTTTCCAGAACGGACCGGTCTTGCCAATTTCTTTCATGCCCTGGACCATCTCGCGGGCATATTCATGCATGTGTGACAAATAGTCCTTATCCATCCGCCGCCTGAAGAAAGGCCCGGAGAATAGT
>Ga0208102_1000565_pt1 | contig 11899 bp, 11 predicted proteins | sample CryBogmetaGMA17M_FD_184549 | JGI IMG/M metagenome (GOLD analysis project Ga0208102, IMG submission 184549) | Freshwater microbial communities from Crystal Bog, Wisconsin, USA - MA17M (SPAdes) | ecosystem: Environmental > Aquatic > Freshwater > Lake | place: Crystal Bog, Wisconsin, USA...
GTAAGTGCATTATCCGCTAACTGGAATGCTGCATACACAACTTTAACTAGCAATTCAGCATTATGGATTGGTGGTAATAGTGCTTTTGTAACTGTAAATACACTATCTACTGGATGGAACTCTACCCAATTATCAGTTTCTTCATTATCTTCTAACTGGAACAACACTCAAACTACTTTAAATACAAATAGTGCATTATGGATTGGTGGTAATAGTGCTTTTGTAACTGTAAATACACTATCTACTGGATGGAACTCTACTCAAAATTCAGTTTCTTCATTATCCGCTAACTGGAATAGTGGATATACTTATGGAACTGTATATTCACTAAATTCTGCTAATCCTGTAGTTACATCATTAAGTGGTATTTCAGTTAGTGCTACAAATTTTTATGGTAATGGAAGTAATCTTACTGGCATAATTCAACGATATTCTGCTACAATTGGAGATACAGTAACTACTACATTTACCGCAACTCATAATTTAGGCACAAAGGATATTATAGCTCAAGCATATGATACCCAAATATTTGATATTGTATATCCTACAATTACAATTATAAATACTAATCAAATTACGGTAAATTTCATGTCGGCTCCTGCGTTATCTGGCATTAGAATAGTAGTAATGGGAACTGGTATTAGTAATAGCGGTTCATCATCAAGTAGTGGAAGTGGTGCTACGGGATATGTCAATAGAATTATTAACGGAAATATGATCGTGGACCAAAGAAATGCGGGTGCTGCTCAAACTATTACGGCAGGAGCAGCATTGGCATATACTGTTGATAGATTTTATGCATATTCTACAGGTGCTAATATAACGGGGCAACAAATTACTACTAATGGACAAAGAAGATATCGTTTAACAGGTGCAACTTCTGTATCTACTGTGGGGTTTGGACAAAGAATAGAATCATATAACTCTTATGATTTAGCGAGTGGAACTGCAACTTTACAAGCAAAACTTGCGTCTAGTTCATTATCTGCTGTTGCATGGGCGGCATATTATGCAAATACTACTGATACATTTGGTTCATTAGCAAGTCCAACTAAAACTTTAATTTCAACTGGTAATTTTCTAATAAATTCTACAGAAAATACATATTCAACACAGATAACAATTCCATCAGCAGCAACTACAGGAATTGAAATATTATTTACAGGTGGTGCTTTACTTTCATCACAAACATTATCGATAGGAGATGTGCAATTGGAATCAGGATCTTCCGCTTCTTCATTTGAAAGGATGTCTATTAGAGAAACATTAAATAATTGTCACAGATATTATGTCAATTCTGTATATAGCAATTCTATAAAATGTATGTCTTATTTTCCATCATCTACTGCAATGATAATGACTACAATTTATTGGCCGCAACCTATGAGAGCATTACCATCAGTAGCTTTTGGAAATTTAGTATATAATAACTGTTCAGGATTAACTGCTGAAGAATATACTGCTAGTTCTGTAAGTGTATATGTAACATCTACTGGTGCTGGTGTTGCTGCGGTTACATTCTCATATACAGCAACAATAGAATTATAAATTATGACATATACAATAATATTAAATACTAGTGGACAACCAAATGGTATGATTATGAGATCTGATGGATTACAAATACCACCAGATCTAAAAAATGTAGATTATAAAGAATATCTTGCATGGATAGCTCTAGGTAATATAGCCAAATAATTTATTATTTAGATAAATAATAATATGTCAAGGTTTTTGGATATTATTACATCAAATGCGTTAGTAAGTGCTTCCACTCTTTCAATTGCTAATAGTGCTTATATTGCAAATAATTTAACTATTGGTGGTAATTATTCTGGTGGAAATACTCCTGATTGGAATAATACAAAAACCACATTAAATTCTAATAGTGCATCATGGAATAATTCACAAGCAACAGTAAATTCATTATCTTCAGGATGGAATAATGCTTTATTATATGCTGAACAAGTGATAGGAACTGGTTTATTATCTGGTGGACAATTAAGTATAAATGCTAATCTTACATCATTTAATATTACACAAGGAATTGGACGCATAGTTAATAATACAACACCATTTAATCCCACAGTAACCACAATTACTTGGAATACTTCATCAGGAATATTTGATCAATATAGAACTACTGCAACAACTACACATTTATTATTTGATATTAATGGAAATTTAATACAACAACCAGGACAACCAAATGCAGATCAATTAAGACAATATCTTTATATAGGTAAAACTGCGCATTCTACATTATCAACAATCGGATCTATTGTCAATTATCAAATATATCAATCTGATATATCTTCATCCTTACAAGACTTATATAATTCTATTGGAAGTATTAATGTAAATGGAAATACTATAACTGCAAATGGATCTAATTTAGCATTAAATACCAATGGTGGAATATTATTTAAACACGGATCAAATTTATATAATGATCCATTTAATCCTAATTACATAACATTATCTGCATATACTCCAATATCATTTAGACATCAATATAGAAATGGAAGTGGAGGTTTTACATCTACTGCATTAACTACAGCATTTGATCCCACAAAATATGATGATGGATCAGGAACATTACATAATGTTACTGCTAATCAATGGACTGCACAAAGAGTATATTTATATGTAAATAATGCATTTATTATAACTTATGGACAAGCAGTTTATGCTAATTTACCCGCAGCATCAACTTCAGGAGAATTGCCCGTTATTAATCCTGATTTAACGGATGGTGCATTATTAGCAATCATATATTCTAGAGGCAATACTTCAAATTTAAGTGATACAGTTAATAATACCATTACAAACATGGGTAAATTTGGTGGAGTGGGTGCAGCAGGGTCCAGTGGTACATTAGGAGTTGTTGGTCCTGCAAATTCAACACAATATGCAATAGCAAGATTTGGTGATACGAGTGGACAAACATTAATAGATGGAAATCTTGCTATTGTTGATAATTCTGGAAATGCAACATTTGGAGGAACTGTAAGTGCTTTAGAAGGAAGTTCTATAGGATGGAGTAGTTCACAAACGACAGTAAATTCTAATAGTGCAAACTGGAATAATACACAAACAACTTTAAATGCCAATAGTGCATCTTGGATTGGTGGTAATAGTGCTTTTACATATGTTAATGCTAATTCAGCAACTGATAACTACACTTATAATTCTGCAAACTTTGTAAAACTTTCATCTGAACCATTTACATTAATAAATGCTACAACTTCTATTAATACGTTAGTTGGTGCTAATAGTGCTATTGGAACTTTTTCAAATATTTTGGGAGGAACATTAAATATAAATTTAAGTTCATATTCATTTATTGGTGGTGGTAAAAGTAATAAAACTTCAGGCAATTATTCAAACGTTTCGGGTGGATGTTGCAACACTGCTTCAAATATTTATTCAAATGTTGCAGGTGGTGCTAGTAATATTGCATCTTGTAATTATTCAAATGTTGCAGGAGGCAATAGCAATACAGCTTCTAATAATTATTCAAATGTTGCAGGAGGTAGTGGCAATAAAGCATGTGGAAGATATTCAAATGTTGCAGGAGGCAATAGCAATACTGCATCTAGTTATTATTCGAATGTTGCTGGTGGTAATAGTAATAAAGCTAGTGGATGTTATTCCAATGTTGCTGGTGGTAATAATAATAATGCATCTGGTAAATTTTCCAATATTGCTGGTGGATTAAGTAATACTACTTCTGGTCAATCATCATTTATCGCATCAGGTTCATCAAATGATACTAAAGGATTTAGTAATACATTTATTTTAGGTTCAAATTTAAGTGCATCACAAATAAACTATACATATGTTAATAATTTAAGTTCTCAAGGATCATTATATAGTAAGACATTAAACGTAAATACTACAACAAATTTACCTTGTGTATATGCAAATTTGGGAGATTCATCATATTTTAATAATACACAAACGGAATTATTTGGTGTATTTGATAATACTGGTGTTCAATTTTCTAATTTAGGACGTTTTGATGCGAATGGACAATCTTCTCGTGCGGGATTTATATTATCAAATTCTGGAGATGGTGGATGGATGAATAATTTCATTCAATTAATGGTTCATGGATCAACATTTCCAAATTTGTATTATCCAACTGCTATAGGATCAGCAACAGATGCAGGTAAAGCTATCTTAATTGCACAAAGTAATTCATCAGTTACTACAGAATTTGTTATTGGCACAAATTTAAATGTTCCAACCTCTATAATTGCAAATAATTCAATAGTAGCAACATTTAATAGCGATTATAATAAAGCAACAACATTTGCAGGTATCATAAAAGCATTAGGAGGAAGTTCAACTAGTTGGAATGCAGTTTATACTTATGTTAACGCAAATTCTGCAACTGATAACTACACTTACAATTCAGCAAACTTTGTAAAACTTTCTTCTGAACCATTTACATTCGTTTCTCCAACAAGTTCTATTACCACAATAGTTGGTTCTAATAGTGCTACTGGAAACTATTCAAATGTTTTAGGTGGAAGTTGTAATATAGCATCTACAAACTCTTCAACTATTGCAGGAGGTCAGTGTAATATTGTTGCTTCTGGAAGTTATTCAAACGTAGCTGGTGGACGCTGTAATATAGCTTGCTCTAATTATTCAGATGTCGCTGGTGGGTGTCGCAATCTTGCATGGGGAAATTATTCAAACGTTGGTGGCGGGGCGATTAATACAGCATCTGCGTTTTATTCAAACGTTGGTGGTGGAAAATGTAATTACTCATCAAATAGGTATGCCAGTATTGCTGGCGGTTGTAGTAATAGTGCTTCTGCATATTACTCGTCTATTGGGGGTGGTGTTGGTAATAATGTATCTGGATTTGCTTCTAATGTCGCGGGAGGGAATAATAATGCTATTACTGGATGTTGGTCGTTTATCGGTGGTGGTGTTGGTAATAGTATAAATGGTATTGCAGGAACATACACCACTATTGCTGGTGGTTGTGGTAATATTGCATGTCAGTATCTCGCTACGATTGGTGGTGGTGGTCAAAATTTAGTAGTTCAAAATTTTGCTACTGTTGCTGGTGGTAGAGTAAACTGCGCAATGGATTATGGAACAACCGTATCAGGTGGATATAAAAATACTGCATCATGTTATGGATCAACGGTAACTGGTGGTGTATCTAGCATTGCTTCAGGAAGATATTCTAGTGTTACAGGAGGATTTTCAAATGTTGCTTCAGGAAGTGCTTCAAATGTTTCAGGCGGTATTCAAAATATTGCTTCTGGTTTAGTATCTAATGTTGGCGGTGGGTATATTAATTTTGCAACGGGTATTTATTCATCTGTAGGTGGAGGGTTAGCAAATTGTGCAATTAATAATTATGCTATAGTAGGTAATGGAAATTATAATTGTGCATTGGCAGATACATCCGGTATTTTTAGCGGATTTTCCAACAGAACATGGGGTACATTATCATTTATTGGAGGTGGTGAATCTAATACAACTTTTGGATGGTCATCTAATATTTCAGGAGGTCAAAGTAATACAGCTTCTGGAAGATATGCAAGTATTTTAGGCGGTTGGGGAAATACAGCATCAGGATGTTCATCAAATATAGGGGGTGGATTTTGTAACACTGCATCTGGTATCAATTCAAATATTGCTGGTGGTTGTGCAAATAATGCTTCTGGATGGGGAGCAACAATAGCTGGTGGAGAATGTAATACAGTTTCTAGTTCATATTCAATTATTGCATCTGGTAAATGTAATAATGTAACTGCTAATTTTTCTGGTGTATTAGGAGGACAAAGAAATTTAGCATGTGGATACATGAGTACAATCGCTGGTGGACAATCTAACACAGCATCAGGTAGTTATGCATTTATAGCACATGGACAAAATAATAATACATTAGGATATAATAATACATTTATTTTAGGATCAAATTTAAGCGCATCTCAAGCTAATTACACTTATGTTAATAATATAAGTTCCCAAGGTATTATTAACACTACATTATTTCAAGTTGGATCTGCATTTAGAATAACATCTATAGGTAATGGGGTAAAATTCCAAGTAAGTAATGATGGAACTACTTGGCTAGACACAGGAACACAATTCACAACATAATAAATATTATATGAAAAATAAAATTAAAATCTTAACTATTATATACTTTTGGCTGATAACACTATCTATTTCTATGGCAACTACTAGTCAAATTGGTGGAGTATTAGTATCATCTACTACTAATGCTTTTACATTAGGAACTGGTACAGCTTCAATGACATTTAATACTTCAGGTACTGGTGCTACAATTGCTCAATCTGGTATTAATGTGCAACAATCAGGAACAATGATTGCAAGTGGAACCGTTCCTATTAATACTAATTATGTTATAGTAGGAACCACAAGTAATATCAACATTACGTTACCTGCTTCTAGCACAGCAGTTACGAGCTATCAAAAATACTATATTGTCATGACAGGTTCTGGTGGAATAATTGGTAATGTATCTGCAATTACGCAAGGAGCAGATACATTTATTACTAGTGGTACAACATATAATATTCTTCCTGTAATAAATGCTGTAGTATCATTTAGTGCCAATTCTAATGGTGTATGGATTCCCGAAGTTGCAAATATAAATCCATCAATAAGATTAAAAACTATATCATCATCACCATATACTGTATTAACTACTGATAACGGTTCTGTATTATTAATGACAGGATCAACTACGCTAGTAGCACCCGCACTAAATGCAGGATTTAACGTAGGTGTTCTGCAAACGGGAACATTGCAGACTATAATAAGCGGAACTACTGGTATTACTGTTACAAATCAAACTGGTGATACAAAAACAGCAGGTCAATGGGCAACAGCTACGCTCCTTTATACTACAGGAACGACGGCAGTATGGTGTGGAAATACTTCGAACTAATATTATGAGATATATTATTTTAATAATTCTAACAATATTGAATATTACTTGTTTAGGACAAGTGACATCACCATCAATGCAAGGATTTCAGTCTGAAGTTAAACCAAAAAATGCACTAATAGCATATTATCATTTAGATGAAACTACAGGTAATCGTATAGATGCTTCTGGAAGAGGATCTCCAGCATTAGTACCATCATCTGCTATCTCTGGAACTGCTGGATTATTTGGAAACGCAGCAGCAATGCCTGGTAGTAATATTAATATGCTATCAACACCCAACTATCTGGCATCTGGACGATATTTTACTGCATGGATAAGATTAACAGCACTACCAAATAATTATTTACGTATGTTTATTGGTGGAGGGGTTCAGTTCTATTCAAATAATCAGCTTTCGTGGGATACTACTCATTACTCAGTACCTACTGTTTTAACTTTAAATGTTTGGCATTTTGTTGCTTGTGGTGATAGAGCCAGTGATAGGCATACAATGCTCACATATGATGGTAATACTTATGATACGGGATCTGTGAATATGTTTGCGGCTTCTGGAATATATAACCAACTCGCAAATGCTCAATACAGTACTGGTGCTTGGCAAGTTGATGAATATGCAGTATATAATAGACCACTATCTACTGCTGAATTGACTGCAATTTATAATGCGGGTGTCGGAATGTTACTGAAATAATAAATTATGAAAAAAATATTACTCACTTTTTTTGCTATATGTGGTGTTGCACTTGCTCAAACTACTATTGATTATCATGATACTAGTTTAACAACAAGCCAAAGTATTGTAGCAGCTAATAATGCGCTAAAAACTGGAACATTAAATGAACAAGATACATCAGATGCCATAGTATGGATACTTACCCGTAGACCTGTAGATTATCTTGTATCATATATGCCAACCTTTGCAAATTCGATATTAAATGATCCTACATTACATGGAATTGTTAGTGGATCAAACTGTATTAGTGCAGAATGTAATGCAGCGTTTCAATGGAAATTAGAAGTTTCAAAATAATTACTAAAATTTATAATAAAAAATAATATAATTTAGATAAATATAAATATAACTATTATGGATATTACATTAAGAGCCGCTGAAATTATTACAATCCCTGAACCTTTAACAATTGAAAATATTAGAGATTCATTCCAAGATCAAAAAATCACTGCACGTATCTCAAGAGTGCCAAGAGAGATCGTATTATGGGAAGGTGCAGAAGCATATGCTGCTGCTGGTAACTGGACAAATGATACTGCACTTGCTCAATTGTCTGCTGTGCTATCATTATCTTCCATTCCTTGGAACTAATTTTAGATAACTAAAATATAAAACCCGTTCCCTAAGAATATTAAGGAACGGGTTTATTTTTTACTATTAGTTATTTACAAATCCAATATATTTGAAATAATAAAATCAACACTACGATCAATACTCCATTCATGAGTTGGAATTATTAAATCAGGATTGTTGGGAATTTCATAAACTCCATCAATACCTGTAAAATTTTTTATTTCTCCACTTCTAGCTTTTTTATAAAGACCTTTAACATCTCGGTTTTCACAAACTTCTATTGTTGATGATAGATATATTTCTCTAAATTCATGTGGTTGTATAAATTCTCTCAATTTTAATCTATCTACATTAAATGGAGCAATAAAAGATAATAATACAATACTTACACCATTTTTAATATATTCCTTTGCAAATTTTCCAGCTAATTCTAAATTTTTTCCACGATCTTCTTTTGAAAATCCTAAATTTGCTGTATATTTTTCTCTAAATGTATCACCGTCAATTAAAACATTAGAAATATTCAAAGATTCTAATTTATTAACTAGTATATTACCTAAAGTACTTTTTCCCGCACCACTAAAACCAGTAAATAAAATTACTTTAGGTGTTATCATTCGTGTATTCTATTAAAAACAAAATTAAATGTTATTATATTATCAGTTATTAATTTTGTAACTTTAATAGTATAATTTGGGATTGATTCTGTTTCATCGTTAATATTCTCAAAACATTCTGATTTTACCATATATTCACCTATATTACTATCAATATTAGTATAATTTATAACTTCAACCAATGATCCTGTTCTAATTCCTATAATAGAGGGGAACATTTGATTAAAATCATTAAAGAATTCTCTGCTACCTTTTATTTTTCCAATTTTCATTTAATATACCCAAATCCTTTTTGATACCATTCAAAATTTGCATCAATCCATTTACATACATCTGCACCTAATACTTCTTTATAATCTTTTTTTAATGGTTCAACTTTTGTTTTAATTGTATGTAAATCTGATGATAATCCATAAACAGAATCATCTTCTTTAATAGATTGTTCAACATTATCAAAATTATGTCTAAAAGGTTCCATACCTAGATATGCATAAATTTTATTCATTTCTCTATCAGGAAATTCAGTTAAATCTTCTGCTCTAACATATAATACATCTTTATTAATACCTTCAAGGAAACATTGATGCAATCTTTCTAATGCTAACCCAACAGGAGGAGAAGCAAACCAAGCATCTACACGTTTTGCAGTATTTGTGCCTGACATATTCGCATGATTTTGTATTTCTTGATGTTGTTCTTGATTTTTTCTAAACAATTTTTCCATCGAAGCAATAATACTCTTCAAATCACGAACCATGCATATCATTTTAGGTTTATATGGCATAAAAGCTTCAAACCATTTATAATGTATAGTTCCACCTCTTGTTTTAATGCAAATATTAGGTTTATCAGTATACGCATTAGCATATCCTTCTAATCCTCCCCAACAAAATCCTCTCCATGTATTTAAAGCAACATCAGGATTCATTGCTTTAACTTCTAATGTTGAAGTGTAATTTGCTCTTGCAGCATACAAATATTCTAATACAGGATCAGTTTGTGTAGCAAGAATTTCTGGATTTTGATTTAAAATACATTGAAGTAAAGTTGACATACTTCTAGGCATTGATGAATTAAAGAAAACATTTTTCATATTGAATAAATTATAATATATTTTTATTAAATTTCAACTAAAGATTTAACAATTGTATCTTTATCAAATATAGTATCTACATTTGGAAATGGACATTCATGAAATTTCGTGCCAACCCAATCAGATTCTTCCAAATAACTATCAATAAAATGTTGAAAGTGTTTAGGTTGTGCAAAAGGGACTACATTAGTATGAATATCATATCCAAAAACAACTGGAGAATTTGCAATCCAACCAACTGTAGCAGGTTTATTGAATGCTGCTGCTGCATGTTGTACCATCGAATCAATACTTAATATTTTATCTGCCATTGTAATATAGCAAAATAGATTTCTAAGCGATGAAGTAATTGGTATTGTATTTTCTAATGCAAATTGATTATCTTTACGTATATGAATAATTTTACTGAATTTATCTTTAACAGTATTAACAATATCTTGTGCAAACATAGGAGGAAGATCTCTAGCCCATGAATAAAATGGTTGTTCTTGTGCGCCTCCTGATGATTGAACTAATAAAATAGGACCATCTTTTTGAATTGTATTATAAACATACAACATTTCTCTCTGTGTTAAAAATAATTCTGGTTTTTTACTAATACACGGAATTCCTAGCAAATCACACCAAATTTCAATAATATGTTTCCTTTTGTAAATAAAATCTTCTGTTTGATATGGTTCTAAACGAAATATTTTTGTATTTTGACCCTTTATATAATCCTCGTAAAAATATGGTATAGCCCCAAATTTATAAACCCTATATACATCAGGATTATTAAGAAAAACTTCGGGCCATGCGGTAACAACTATAACTTTATGTTCAGGATATGCTGCACGAATAGACTTACAAACTGCTGTTGCTGCTATATTCTTGCCAATCCCACCATCAATATGAAAAATAATATACTGTTCTGTGCTCATTTGTTTTTATTTATCTGATATAATACGAAAAATCAATAAAAATCATAAATATTAATATGCTATCAACGTATTTTCCATATAATCCTAATTCATATGGAACTTTTTTAGAAAAAATTAAAACTTATGGTTTATCTAGACCAACTGATGTAAATCCAATATTTGCTACTATAGGAATATCAAGTAATATAGTAGTTATGGGTAGAAGTTTTATAGGTATTAGTGGAGTATATTTATCAGGAGGTCCATATAGCGCAATATCTACTTTACATGCACCATTTTCTGCAATTTCACAGGAACATATGTCAACAAAATTTCCTGCATTTACTGCATTTAAAGTAGATTCATATTCTGTTAACATAGATTCGGATTGTATCTTAACTATTACTATTCCACCTCCTTCTGCTACTGGATATTTTGATATTATTATTCAAAATGATGCAGGATATGGAATGTTATCAAAATTTAGTAAAAAATTCGGATCTTATCAACCACCATATTATCAAAATGGAGTATTAGTAGTTTCTAATGATAATAATATATTTATCGCAGATGGTAATGGCAATATTATTACTGATGAAGATGGCAATTTCATATCAGTTAATATTTAATTCATCTATAATGATTTTGTTAAATATAAATATGAATGGCACTTACAATTTAATACCAAAAATGACAAAAATTTATATAATTTTGTTAATGTCTTTTTTGGGGATTTTTAACAATTTACATGCGGCTATAATAGATGAAGCGCAAATTCCATATGCATTATCCATTAGCGGAACTGATGCAGTAAGAATTGTATTACAATCTACTGGTAAATCTAGAAATATACATGCAGTAGATTTACAAACATATATTTTATCAGGAACTGCTAATGATTCATTGTCATTAGGTGGTGTATTAGCATCTTCATGGCTGACTTCAGCCTCTGCTGCTTCTTTATACCAACCTATAGGTTCATACGCATTACAAAGTGGTAGTTATAATGGTTTAACTTCTGGAACTGCTAAT
>Ga0208102_1000568_pt1 | contig 11867 bp, 15 predicted proteins | sample CryBogmetaGMA17M_FD_184549 | JGI IMG/M metagenome (GOLD analysis project Ga0208102, IMG submission 184549) | Freshwater microbial communities from Crystal Bog, Wisconsin, USA - MA17M (SPAdes) | ecosystem: Environmental > Aquatic > Freshwater > Lake | place: Crystal Bog, Wisconsin, USA...
ATTCTCTTGCGTCATATTAAATTCCCCATGTTCAAACTCATTGCCGGTGCGTTGCTATGCTTCCTGGGACCGATTGGAGCAGTCCTCGATGGCAAGGAGTATCAGCTTTCTCTCTTCTTCTCCCTCTTGGTGAACCACCTGCCGGGCATTGAGCAACAGAAGCTTATGTCCAATCTCAGGGAACACATGGTCAACCTCAAAATCTCTCACTTCGGTCTTATCCGGCAGAATCTCTTCCAAAAGTTCATGTAACCGGGGTATATCCCATTGTCGATTCCCCAAGTCATAGAGCAGATTACCCTCGGTCTCCTCAGGCGTTACACCGAACATGCGGTAAAATGACTGGTTGACCGAGACCACGTGCATGTCTCCATCCAATACGAGCAAAGGTTCACGGACCGTATTCACAATATTCTCAGCGTAACTCAATGTCATCTTTATCTTTTGCTCAGATTTCTCCCGTTCGACAATTTCCTGCCGCAGCTTTTCCTCAATCTCTCTGCGCTGAGTGGTGTCAACGAAGGTAATTACAACACCGTCAATCATGTTCTCAATGGTTCGGTACGGGAGTATACGCATGAGGAACCAGCGATCGTCTTCGGTCTGGATCTCCATCTCTCTTGGAACCAATGTCTTCAGGACCCCCTTTGCGTCCTCAACAAGACCCTGATAGCCCATCTTGGTTACAATATGGCTGATTGGTCTGCCCACATCAGTCGGGATTAGATTGATGATGTCCGACATGGTTGGGGTGAACCGCTGAATATTCAGGCCCATGTCCAAGAAGATCGTCCCGATTTGCGTACTGGAGAGCAGGTTGTTCAAATCGCTGCTGGTCTTGCTCAATTGATCTATCTTTTGCTGCAATTCGGAATTTACCGTGGTCAGCTCTTCATTGATGGACTGCAGTTCCTCCTTGGAGGTCTCCAATTCCTCATTGGTACTCTGCAGTTCCTCGTTGGAAGACTGCAACTCCTCATTGGTTGACTTGAGTTCCTCATTGGCTGTTTCCAGCTCTTCAATGGTGGTCTGAAGGTACTCCTTGGTGGACCTGAGTTCCTGTTCCAGTTGTTGAATGCGGGGGAAGGGTTCGGTATCAATGCTCTCATCAGTTGTGGGCTGTAATCCGGCCTTATCTTCGGACGGAAGATCCTCGAAAATCACCAGCAGTGTGCCTTCCAAGGAAGGCGGCTGGGAAATGGGTTTTATGACCAGGTTGATGAGTTGGTCTTCTCCATTGGTCTTCACCCGGATATGCGGGGTACGGATTTCGGTCTTTAGTACACTCACCTTTCGAATTGCAGTTGCCAGCTCAAGTCTCAATCCTTCCCTTGCCATTGCCAGTAGGTCCCCGGTGAACTCTCCGGATGGAGGTTCCAGGTACTTTCCCGCCCTACCATGAATGTAGAGCACTTCGCTCTTCTCGTTGATGATCACCCCTGTGGGTCCATAACTCTCTCGAATGATCCTTTCCGCTACCTCACGGTAATTGGTCGCTCTCATCGGTCCAACGTGTCTCAACACTTGTGCATCAACCCTGCGGTCGGTCGTGGTGGGAGCGTGAAAATCAAGGAGATCGCCTCGGACAAGATTGGTTTCCTTTCGCTTGAACAGTTTTCCCTTCCTGTCCACAATGGAAAAATAATCCGAGAACTCCCCGATGGTCTCCGAAGTACCAAGAAACAGGAACCCTTCCTTTTTCAAGGAGTAGTGGAAAAGCGGCAGCACCCTCTTTTGAAGCTCCGGACCAAGATAGATAAGGAGGTTTCTGCAACTGATGAGGTCTATCTTGGAAAAAGGAGGATCAGTGATCACGTTCTGCAAGGCAAATACCACCTTGTCTCGGATCTCCTTCTTCATTCGAAAGGAACCGTTCTCTCTCGCAAAGAAACGTGCCAGGTAGTCTGGTGGGACATCCGCGGCTATGCTGTTCGGGTACAGTCCCAGCCGGGCTGATTCAATTGCAGCGTTGTCTATGTCGGTTGCAAACATCTGGACTGAGAGGTTCTTCCCTTCGGTACCCATGAAATCCTGACATAGGATGGCTATCGAATAGGCTTCTTCACCGGTGGAGCAGCCGGGAACCCAAATGCGTAGGGGATTGTCAGGTGATCTGTTTTCAAAGAGTCTTGGGATTACTTTGTTTCTTAAAGCTTCAAACGCTTCTTTGTCCCGGAAGAAATTGGTCACACCTATGAGGAGTTCCTTGAACAGGATGACTGCTTCCCTGGGGTCATCCTGCATGTACCGCACGTAAGCCGGTAAACCGGATATCTGGTTTACCGCCATTCTGCGCTCAATGCGACGCAGAATGGTGTTCTGCTTGTAATAGGAGAAGTCGTGTCCGGTTTGAGATCGTATGAGAATAAATATCTTCTGGAGCAGCCCACCATCTTTGTCAGCAGCATCGGTTGTGATTGCCGATACGTCGCCTGTGGCATGTCGGACGTACCTGATCAGTTGATCGGCCATCTTTTCGGGCGGCAGGATATAATCCACCAACCCGGTCCCGATGGCGCTTCTGGGCATGCCGTCATACTTGGCGGATTCAGCATCCTGTGCCATTGCCATGCCGCCTTCGCCCTTGACTGCCCGCAAACCCATAGCGCCCTCGGTTCCCGTACCCGAAAGAACTATGCAAATCGCCTTATCCTTAAGGTCCTCGGCAAGAGAACGGAAAAAGAAATCAATGGGGGTCCGGAGACCCGAGATATCCGACTGTTCTAAAAGATGGAGTTTCCTGTGCAGAATAGCCATGTTCCGGTTTGGAGGGATAACATAGACGGAGTTGGGTTCAACCGACATACCGTCTTCCACTTCCCTAACAGGCATTCTGGTGTAGCGACGTACCAGTTCAGATAGAATGCTCTTATGTTTCGGGTCGAGGTGCTGGATCAGGACAAAGGCCATACCCGTATCAGGCGGCATATGGGTGAAGAACTGGTCGAAGGCTTCCAAACCACCGGCAGATGCACCGATACCCACGATGGGAAAGGAAGGCGTTGTGACTGGAACCGGCGCAACCTTTTCCTTTTTAGTAAGCCTGCCTGTTTTCCTCGGCTTGGAAGTTGCTTTGTCCTTGGGGATGCGATCAGTTTTTTTTATTGGCATGTTTGCACCTCCGAATCATGGGGTTGATGTTAGGTCAGCAATTCTGTTACCCTAAGACGAAACTCTCTCAATTCATCAATAAGCTGTTCTTTGGTCTTTTCATGGTCTTGCATGTCAGGCTGCTCCTGAGGGGAAGATATGCATTTGATGGGGTCTTTAGGGTACTATCTTCCCAAATTGATTAATGGATTAAAGCAAGGCAACAGTCAACTTATTTTTCATGAACCCAAGCCCGAGGCAGTTACATAAAATAGCAAAATTGATGTGGACCGCTGTGTCAATATTAGAAATGAGATTTCTTGAGGTGAAAGATTACGCTGTTGTTCTAAGTTGGCATTGACGTAAACATCACTGAGAATTGATTTCCAGACCCCTTCTCGCGGTTCTCTTGCCAAGTCCCCCTTGAATGATATATTCTTATAACTTGAACCCACAGGACCCCCGCCTACCAAGGGCGTACTATTTCCCAATACCTGTGGGTTTATTTTTGTTTGAGGTTCAACCACGTCATTCAGTAATTTACCGTGGATTACCTCCGAGGTCTTATCAGCAGGGTTGCATCAGAACTAAGTTTAGATAGCAGCGGGTCTTGTTCTAAGACCTTAGCTAAATCTTTGCTGTACCTTTTTTTTACAACCCAACCGGGGCGGGACAGAACAGTAACCTTGGGACTACAGGGGTCACAATGAAGAGAATACTAGTAGTTAACGACGGGACATATGTTCGTAGTCTACTAGAGCAGACGCTGAATAGAAACGATTATGAGATTAAAGCTGGAACTGGCGAAGATGTTTTGGCGATTTCAAGAAAAGAAAGACCTGACCTGATTCTTATGGACCTCAGGGTACAAGGAGCCCTGAACGAGATAAACGCTACGAGGGTGTTGAAATCTGATGTGAGGACCAATCAATCCAAGGTCATAGTCCTTACATCTAGTGGAACCTTAAAAGAACTAGCAATGGACGCCGGTGCTGATTCGTATTTAATAATACCTTTCAGTCCAATGGAACTGCTCCAAAAGGTAGGCGAGTTCATGGATGAAATTTAGCTGAGGTGAGGAGAAGAGGTGAGATTAATTTCAAGTCCTCTCTGCAAAAATCAGTCAGGATTCATTACAGTGGTTCCTAGTGACCTTCATCTGATGTAAAGAGATTGCCTAACCCTATCTGTTCAGATGATTCTCTTTTCGGTCTCTTACCCATTTATTTCCTGTTCACCTTTTCCTTAAAATCTTTGCCGGGCCTGAAAAACGGTAGTTTCTTGGGTAATACAACAATCTCATCACCCGTCTTTGGGTTCCTCCCGGCGTACCCTTCGTACTCACGGACCTCAAAGAGTTTGTTATTTTTTTAGCATGAGATGCTATACCCCCTTACCTACCAACGAGAATTTGGAATAACTTATTACGTTGATACTTATACGTAAATTTCAACGATTCTTAAGGCAAGACGAAAAAAGTGTGATATGCGGATTATCTGAGAGAGGTCCTCGTGACAAAGCGGTACATTTCAGATATGTTCTGTTTTTGGAATGTGCAGAGACCAGCGGTCTGGTAAGAATATCTGCAATTTTGTTGGAAAGGGAGCATTGCTATCCTATATCTGGATACCCTGAAACGCCTGATGATTTAGGTCAGTCATAAAAAATCTTCGTGGTACTAATCATAAAACTATGAACAATCAATATCGGATTAAAATCGGAGGAAAATGATGTCTCGAAGGATAATGTCCGGTGCTCTATGTCTATCAGTAATACTTCTGTGGTCACTAATTGGATTTTCGGAGCAAGCGTCTACCCTCTTATCGGAACCATCCGGTGGTTTCAAATATATGATTCCTGAAGGATGGACAACTGCTGAGTTTCCAGGAGTTAAGTTCAAAATTTCTCGTGGAGCCCCATCAAGTGGTTTTGCTCCAAATATAGCTATAGTTGATGAGGTTTACGATGGGACAGTCGAAGAATACCTAGCGGCTTGTTTAGGGCTTATGGAAAAAGGCATTCAAGGTTTCAAGGTGCTTGAGAAAATGCCATTTAATACGGACTCGGGCATTAAAGGAATAAAACTCGTATTTGAATCTAAACCGGATGGAAAACAACTGATGCAAACCCAGTATTACTTCAAAGGGATTCAAGGGAAGATGTTGCTGATAACCTGTTCGGTTTTATCTGAAGATAGACCCAAGTTTGCGGATATGTTCGATACTGCTATGAAGACTTTTCAGATTATAGATCCTCCGAGGTAGGCCTTCAGATGTCAGTGATACCGACTAATGCTAGAGATACGAAGGACTTTCTTATGCAGGCAGATTATTTTGCTGATGTATATTCATTAGTTTTCGAAGCCTAATGCAAGTGGATCTCAAAGGCTGAAGATGGACTATTATTTTCAGGTTTTGAAATTACAAGTGTCTCGGAAGGGGCATTGGAAGAACTACGGAAGTTGACCAGTCTGCTCACTATCAGTGAGTAATTTACTTTTTTTGTGTAACCAATTCTTTCCCTATGGAGGTAACCCAAGGTGACTGGAAGCAAGAAAAATTGGGTAAAACCTGAACTTATCATTCTGGTCCGGAGCAACCCACAGGACGCAGTATATGGTGTGTGCAGGGCATTCCATGCCGATGGCCCCAATAGTATGCATAATGGTTGTGAACTCCGTGAAGGCGGTACCTGTCCTGGTGCATGTGACACTTATTGCTATTCCTAGCCCCTGACCCCTTGTAAATCAGTGAAAGATGGAACAGGAAAAATCTATAAGCTGTTCTTTGGTCTTATCATCTTGCATGGCAGGCTCCTCCTGAGGGAAGCTATGCTATTGAGAAGTTGGTAGCATCTTTAGCACACTACTCGCCCAGATTGATTAATGGGTTAAAGCAAGTCAACGGTCAACTTATTTTTCATGAGCCCAAACCCGAGGCGGTCACTTTAAGGAGCAGTCGTCAACAAACTACTTAATTGAGGACAGAATGACCGAGGAGGACTGGGAATTCCCTATAGATGTTTCCTTGCCCTCTTTCACCCTGAAGGGTCTTGTAAACCGAGAGGGACATGCGTTTAGCATTTCCGTGGTTCATAAGATAGTACGCGCAGCGTGACGAGTGGAGGTGAAATATGCCGAGACGTAAGGAGAACGATGTGCAAGCCAACCAGCCATCAGAACTGACAGCCACGACAGAAAGCAGCGAAAATGCGCCTGGGGGCAATTCTGGGCGCGTTTCTTCTCTCGATAGCTACGTTACTCAAGCACAGTTCGAGGCAGCGATACAAACCTTACAGAACCAAATAGAAGCTATTCTTGGGGCGCATCCAAGACAGCATGGACTCGAATTAGCTCCGAGACCACCGATTGTTCACAAGAAGAAGGTGGGTCGTCGGTACAAACTGGCGAGTACGATTGATGGTGCCTTGTATGACCGGATACGAGAACTCGAAGCACAGGGCTACCAGCTCGGGCATCTTATAGACTCTGCGTTCAGGGTGTTATTCGATAGACCTAAGCTGAGCTTCGAGTCAGAAACGTCAGATGAGACGAAAAAGCATTAATATGAGCCCTTTCTTGTCTGAAAAATACACGGCTATATTACTCTCTTAATTCCTCACACCAACGCGTAGCTCACATGGCTCTTTTATTTCACTGTTCCCATCTTCGTCGACTTCGATGGTGACGGAAAGCTGTTCAAGACGTTCCAGCATTGGGCTGGTGGCTTGTGCAATCTTTAAACGAGACTCATCGTTGTACACAGTCTGGATTACTTTCGGTTGCCCGAAATAGCCTTTTCCATTATCCTTCTGACTGGTACAAGCATCGCTAAGACAGAAGATAAAAATGACGCCTTGATACAAGCTGCTACTGAAGGCAATTTGGTTGAAGTCAACCGTCTTTTGAGTATAGGAGCGAAGGTTAATGCCAAGAATGAGCGGTCCACGGCTTTGATGTTGGCTTCTCGGGAAGGTCATCTTGATGTGGTAAAGCTTCTTCTTGAAAAAGGGGCGAGCGTGAACACGAGAAACGAAATACACGGCTACTGGAGCATCTCCAAGGACAAAGCATAAACCATGTTGTCATCTGTGGAATGACGACTCACATGTGCGTTGATGCAAGTACTCGCGCTGCTTTTGACCACGGCTTCGCATGCACTGTCGTGAGCGACGCCTGTGCGACAATTGCTCTCACCTTTGGTGACAAGCTTATCCCCGCGGAACATGTGCAGGGGGCTTTCCTGGCTGCTTTGAAGACTGTCTATGCCAAGGTAGTCAGCGCTCAAGATTTTATCTCAAACTACCGTCAATCTGAGATTCAACAATAGCAAAACGCCCCCATTGTAGATACTGCAACTAGTCGTTTTGACCGCTGTCCAAATTTCTTTTTTCTCTATCTAAGAGCGCCTTGTGGAATCCAGATTGAGAAATCCTCTCCTTTGGGTCGGACATGATACACTCTATTATCGTTCCTTGTCTCCACAACATAGACCTCGGTACCATCAGGTAACGACCTTGCACGACCAGCGGCAAACATCTTGTTGAAAGCCTCTTTATCTTCTGCCACAATTGTCTGAGCTAAATGTATCAGGTCGTCGTATGTAGTCGTACCTATTGCCTGCTCGTTGGTTATCTTGACGGTTCCGACTTCAGACTTAGCTAGGGCGGGATAGCAGAGAGCGGACATGAGAAACATGGAAATGCCAAAGGCTATTCGCTTGGAGAAACCCATACCTGATGTTCCTTTCGCCCAGTCCTTATGCGGAACTGGTCTGGTTCCTTTAGACAACTGAGAGATTTATGAGTGGCTTGAATCCCTCTAGAATGCAAGGGACATAAAAAGCCAAAACCCGCTTGAGGGGCAGCGGGTTAGGTAATGTCCCATGGATAGAAGTTGAGGAGCGGTGATGAGCCAAAACTCATTTGCTCCATCAGTCTCTATCTCCAACCGGAATCTTCCGGCTTATGTTTTTAAGACACAGAAGAAGTCGAAAAGTTCTCCATCCGCCATCAACAATTTCACCACAATTTTCACCGTTCGTATGGTCGGAGTTTCTGTTTCACCATCTGCCGCCACAGTACATGAACCGATGTTTGCAGCGCGGCTGTTGAACCATGCGCAGTCACTAGACCAGCACCCTCATGACCCAGTACCACCGGGGTGTCGGCAGAATCCCAGTCTTCGCAGATGTCTATATCGGTGCGACAGATGCCTGAAGCGACGATGCGCACCAGAACTTCGTTGTCTCGCGGACCCTCCATTTGAAGGGATTCGATGTTCAAGGGGCCGCCTTTCTTGCGGAGAACGGCCGCCTGAATCTTGTGCACTTGCACGTCGGAATGGTGAGCCAATGTTCAATTCCTTTCCTGCATCATATCAGATGGCTGCTCGAAGAACATACCTTTGTTCGTGCTGTTACCGAATTATACAGTTCCTATTCAACCACTGTTCGGGCATATCTCCGGTAATCCCCTATGGTAGCCCTCGGACGCTGTCAGTGGTCGAAATTACCCAGATCTCTATTGGTGATTAGCACGTATACCGGCTTCGCTTGACATTCGGACCGTCGGAATGGCAAGTGTGCCTCACAATTCAAGCTCACTAAGGTATAAATCAATGCGGATTCGTTGTGGCTGGGCGGAGGGAAGCCTTTTGGAACAGGAATACCATGACACGGAATGGGGTGTGCCCCTTCATGAAGACCGATTGCTCTTCGAATTTCTCGTCCTGGAAGCGGCTCAGGCAGGCCTGAGCTGGGCAACCATCCTCCGCAAGCGTGCAGGGTACCAGCGGGCCTTCGACGGTTTTGTGCCAGAAATCGTAGACTCCTACGATCAGCGCAAGGTCGAGGAACTTCTGGGCTTGCGGGAAATAGTCCGAAATCGGCTCAAAATTAAGGCAGCCATTCGCAATGCCAGGGAATTTCTTAGGGTCCGAGACGAGTTTGGGACCTTCGACACCTACATTTGGGGTTTCGGTACATGGCAAACAAGTACGGAACGCATGGAGGAGCATTTCCAACGTGCCGGCCTCGACGCAGGAGTCCGATGCCATGAGCAATGGCCTCAAGAGGCGAGGTTTCTCCTTCGTGGGAACCAAAATCTGCTATGCTTTTATGCAGGCGGTTGGGATGGTCAACGACCATAAACGTCATTCGTCATCAGGCGTGGAGATCCGAACAGCAAGACCTAAGATCATGTTGATCATCGGGCTGAAAACATCATTTGGCTTTCTGGGCTTCCATTTCGACATAGGCCTCGCGCACTGCGGAAAGGCCGTTTAGCGCCGCAGGAAAACCCGCATACACTGCCATTTGATTCACCACTTCCACAATCTCTTCTTTCGTGAGCCCAACTTTTGCGCCGGCCTTTATGTGTACCTTGACTTGCGGACTCATAGTCCCTCTTGCAATACCGGCCGCAATCATCGTGATTTCCCTCCATTTAGGTGATAGCTGGCGGGAAATAACGTCACCATAGGCGAAATCCAGTATGAATTCCCCCATAGCCGGAGCAATGTCCTTCAAACCGTCCAGTACGGCCTGGCCTGATCCTCCACTGGTCACAGCCAAAGCCTTGAGTCCTCGCTCGCGTCGACTGGTCGTCTCACCTTCTGTGCTCGTACTGACCTGGACTCCACGGGTCTTGAACACTTCTCTTGCCGCGCTTATTGCATTGAGCCCTGCGGGAAAGCCGGAAAAAAGTGTTGCGACATAGATCACTTCAACGATTTCTTGTGGAGTTACCCCGACATTGAGTGCACCACCGATGTGAAACTTGAGTTGTTGTTCGGCATTTCCGAGGGCAGTGAGAGCGGCAATAGTGGCGACCTGCCTGGATTTGGGGTCTAGACCAGGACGGCTGAAAACATCACCGTAAGCGAATTCGATTATGAAACGACCCATGTCCGGCGAAATGTCCTGCAGGCTCTTTTGAACGGCTGCCGAACCTTCGGCGTCTAGGGTCCTAAGACTATTCAGACCCCTTTCGTAACGTTCATTACGGTCTTCTTTCGGCATAGTGTCCCCCGCCGCAAGGGCTGAAGAATTAAGAGTCATGAAAAAGGCCAGGCAAGCCCCCAACAAACAGATCAGGAACATGACCGTACCCAGTCCAGCAGCTCTTTCGTTGTGAGAAGTACTCATAATCTACCTCCGTTTGATTCTGCGCAAGCAGTTTCATTTCCCTGAATCAACGGTCTATTTTTGACATGGCCGTTGATGTCCAGTTTGGGAAAGAGTTGTGTAACCACTTGCCGAGTCTCATTGAGCCAGGTCAGTCTCTGGTCATGAGTGCTCGTGACGATGACATTGAGCATCCTGCGGTGAAAGATATGGACGCCTCATTGAGCAAATTCCAAAATCGTTTTTGTTCGCTCACGAAGAATGCCTGGGGAGTAAAGTGCCAGGAGAAAACTAGCCATTGTGTTTTTTCTCTGCCTCTTACACCTTGTTCCATCATTGAAGCTGTCATCCCCCTTGGGAAGATCCTCACCCGCAGTTCAAGCAATTCGGTGGGATCTCGCCCTCAAGGCCGGCTAGCAGGTTGGTCACCGCAAGTTGAGCCATCCTGGTCCTAGTTTCAATGGTTGCACTCCCAATGTGTGGGGCCAAAACCACGTTGTCCAGTTCAGTGAGTCCTTCAGCGGTAGCCGGTTCGTTCTCATACACGTCCAGTCCCGCTCCGGCTATTTTCCTTGATCGAAGAGCATCTACTAAAGCGGTTTCGTCCACAACGGGTCCTCTGGATGCATTGATCAGGAAAGAAGATCGTTTCATGAGCTGAAGCTCACGCTGGCCGATTAATTGCCGTGTCTGAGGGGTCAACGCCACATGAAGAGTTACAAAATCCGACGTTGAAAGGAGCGTATCCATGTCGCAGTATGCAGCGTTGAGGGCACTTTCGTCACTCTCTGGGACTCGATTGCGATTGTAATAGACAACTCGCATATCAAATCCCCTCGCCCGTTTTGCAACTGCTTTTCCTATGGTTCCCATCCCAATGATGCCGAGTGTCTTGCCTGTCACTTCGCTGCCCAAGAACACAGATGGTCCCCAGTGGGTCCACTGGCCTGCTCGAACGATCTTGTCACCCTCAACCAAGCGGCGAGCCGAAGCAAGGATCAATGCGAAAGTCAAATCAGCGGTGGCATCAGTCAAAACCCCAGGGGTGTTGGAAACCCAAATTCCTCGCGCTGTTGCCTCGTCAATATCTATGTTGTCGTAACCAACTCCAAAATTTGCAATCATTCTCAAGTTGGGGGCTTTTTCCATCAATTCGGAATCTATCTTATCCGTGATCATGCACAGCAGGCCATCCCTGTCGCACACCTTTTCCATGAGGTCCCGCCGATCCATGGGTCTTTCAAATGCGTCGACGTCGACCTGATGTCGCTCCTTGAGCCTGACAACAGCAACTCCCGGCAACTTTCCCGACACAAGAATTTTCATTTTTCAGAAGCTCCTATAACAACCGAAATTATGCGGCGGTCTTACCATTTCGGGGAGGTTTGCCCGGGAATCCGGTCTCGGCAGTGTCCATCTGAGACAGATAAAGCCCCAGGATGGTCCCCCACACGACCTGACAGAGGCAAAACCGGCGTCACGTTACTGAAAAAGCCTCTCATATCCTATTCTTGAGCGTATCTCGCCGTACACCTCTCCGTCAACCAAAAGTTTTTGGCCCTCACCCAAAAACAGCTTGGTAGTAGCGGGACAAGAGGAAGGCTCATGCCAAATGAACTTACTACATCCGATCGTGGTACGCGACTTTCGCTC
>Ga0208102_1000574_pt1 | contig 11716 bp, 8 predicted proteins | sample CryBogmetaGMA17M_FD_184549 | JGI IMG/M metagenome (GOLD analysis project Ga0208102, IMG submission 184549) | Freshwater microbial communities from Crystal Bog, Wisconsin, USA - MA17M (SPAdes) | ecosystem: Environmental > Aquatic > Freshwater > Lake | place: Crystal Bog, Wisconsin, USA | collected...
TTGAGGCAGAAAAAATTGGATGGCCTCACATCGAAAGAAATGGGAAAGATGCGCTCTTTCTTGCCCCAGGGACGGTTGTTCTTACCCATGATGTCGACTATATGCCAACACATGCGAATCGTGGTATTCCACGTTTTCTCCGGGCAGTGTTAAGACAATTGTTGACCAGGAGAAGCGCGAGTCAGGCATGGCAGATCATGAGTAAATACCGCAAAGCCTTCTTTCAGCCCGTGCCCTATAATGCATTGAAATCCATTACCGACGAGGAAGCCATACTGGGGGCAATTTCTTCTTTTCAATTTACGGTCTGGCGAAGACACACGAGTGACCCGGTCTATGATTTACGGGGATACCACACCACAGACGATGGATTGAGATATCTGATTAACAGAGGATTTGAAATTTGTCTCCATGGAAGCTACAGGGCAGGAAGGACGCCGGGACAACTTGCCGGGGAGAAGATCGAGCTTGAAGGCATTCTGGGCATGAGTGTCTCCGGACATCGGCAGCATTACCTCAACTTTCATCCTGCCACATTCTTCCCGGAATTGGAAAGAGCAGGGTTGGAATATGACATGTCTGTCGGCTACAATGACATGAGTGGACCTCGTGCAGGGACGCTATTTCCCTTCAGACCTTATGACGTGGAAAGGGCGATGCCCTTTTCCCTGTGGGAAATCCCCTTTATCCTGATGGACACAACCTTGGCTACAACCTACCGCTTTTCATCCGAACAAGCCCTCAATCATTGCATTGATCAAATTCAGCCAGTGGAAAAATCGGGAGGCTGTGTTTCTCTTATATGGCATCAGGAACAGCTTAGTGGGCTGTTAGATCCCGGATTCGACGGGATCTACTGGACCTTGTTGAAAGATCTCAAGAAACGTGGAGTAAGGTTGTCCAGCGGAGCAAGGCTCCTGCCGGCAATGGATAAGCTGTGGAAAATGTCCATCGAGGAATGATCGGTGCAAGAAAAATCATATTCTGAAAAAGATCTCGCATATTTCAACCGGTTCACTTCCGGCTATTCCCCCTATGTAGAAAAAGATTTGGATACCATGCTTGAACCGATTGATTCCGTGATCGGTCAGTTTAAGACAGTTCATATCTGTGAAGTCGGCTGCGCTTCAGGACAATTTTCCCAGGCTTTGGCGGCAAGGTATATAAACGAGACTATTTCCCTGTTCGGCCTGGACATTGCGTCCCAGGTACTCTCTCTTTATCCCTATGAAAAGATATGCGGCAGTGCCTTCTCGATTCCGTGCAGGAGCGAAAGCTTTGACATGGTCTGCCTCCCTGCCACATTGCATCATCTATTCCCATTCACGAATTCACTCAGTGAATTGAATAGAATTATCGTTCCAGGCGGTTATTTCTACTGTGTGGAGCCGAATTACTATCACCCCCAGAGATACTTTTTCATGAGACATGCCTTCCTCTATCGGCGGTATCGAAGCACGAATGACGTCCCCGTCCATCCGGGAAGATTGACATCCATGTTAAAAGAACTGAACTTCGAAATCATGTACTTTCGATTTGTAAACATCTACTTCAGGAAGCCGTCAATGCTTCAGACGGTTCAGAATTTCATCGCGGATACATTGCCGACAACGAAAATGAATAGATACTGGATGCCCTGGTTTATATTATTGGCCAAGAAACAGTAAAAACATTATAATGTGACATGAGCGGGTTTACGGAAGCTGATACAGGTGGCAGCAATGGCAATAAGGAAGACACCGGGCAGGCTATGAAACGTGACGGAAATGCTGAAGACTCACACCTTGATGGCGAGGAACTTCAGCGTGAGAAAAATGTACGGCAAAAAATCTTCTCCTTTGTCTTTCGTTTCGCGGTCAGCGTTGCTTTTCTCTTATGGATTTTCAAATCCGTCGATTTAGGCATTTTTGCAGACGTTGTCGTATCGCCCAATATTCTTCCCATAATGGCCATGATCGGCTTCAGCCTGTTTTATGTCTTCTTAGGCGGACTTAAATTATGGGTACTCTTTCGTAGTTTCAGCCCGATACGCTTGCGTCTTTTTACAGGATATTTTTTTTTAGCGGGATCAGTCGGGTCTCTCGCACCGGCAATTTTCGGTGATTTTACATTGATCGGTCTTGCAAAGCGGAGCCAAATACCCGTTCACAAGAGCATCTCCGCAATTCTCGTGGATAGATTTGTTACGCTCGTGATTGCCCTGTTTATATTCACGCCCTTTACGCTGATTCTTGTATTGCCCGTGAAGTCCACATATGTGCTTGCTGTTACGGCAATATCGGTTGCGCTTTTTGGCGGCTTGCTCTGTATTTCTGTTCGATTTGCGCCATTCTTGTTTGGTAAATTCTCAGCGACGAAGAGGTTCTGGGAGTCTTTTTCCATATTTTTTAAGGGAGACAGAACAAACCTTTATGGCAATATTTTTATAAGCAGTATTCGAGGGATTGTATCAGGCATCACTCTCATCCTTGCCCTCATGGCAGCTAATATCACCCCTCCTTTCATCCCGACAATATGCATAGCCAACTCGCTTTCCATTCTCACTCATATCCCTGTAAGTTTGAGTGGCCTTGGGGTTTTCGAAGGCAGTGGGTTAATCCTGTTTGAGACGCTCGGTTTGAACAGGGAGCAGGTTTTGGCTGGACTACTTTACCATCGTATGTATATTATCATCTGGGCATTTTTGACGTCCCTGGTTTTGACGTTGATATTCGCTATAAAAAAGCACTCAGGACATCACGATGTTCATGAATAATGATTTAGAACTTAAATTGAAACATATTACAGAAGCAGGAGCGGAAAGAAAGCGGATACTGCTGATCTATCCGCAATTGGGACCCCAGGCCCTGATGCCGCAAGCGCCGTTATCCCTGCTTTCCATTTGTCCCAATCTGGAAAATGCGGGATTTGTTCCGGTCATCATTGATACGCGTGTGGAGGCCGATTATAAAGAGAAAATCAAAAAAGAATTGGCAGATAGTCTTTTTGTCGGCATTACGAGCATGACTGGCCTGCAGATTCAATACGCCCTGGAAATAGCGACATTTGTCCGCAAGCTCGACCCCAAAAAGATCATTGCCTGGGGCGGCATACATGCCACCATCCTGCCGGAGCAGACTCTCCAGGATTCAAGAGTTGATATTGTTGTTGCGGGAGAGGGTGAAGACGTTGCCGTAGAATTGGCGAAGTGTCTTACCTCAAATGAAGATTTAAGGACAGTCAAGGGTATTTACTTCCATGATGAACATGGATCGGTTGTTTTCACTGGACAACGACCATTTCTGGATATGAATGAGGTAAAAATGCCATCGTGGCATCTGGTGGATGTTGCGAAATATTCCGAAATAGGCATTCAAACAGCACGCGGGTGTCCTTTTCGCTGTCGCTTCTGTTTTAACTATCTCTATAACGGCAGAAAATGGCGAGCAAAGGATGCGGATATCGTCATTGCAGAACTTCGGGTCTTGAAGGAACGCTATAACGTCGGGCATATCGTTTTTTACGATGACAACTTCTTTTCCAATCTCAAGAGGGTGAAGTATTTGTGTGAAAAAATCATCGAAAATAATCTGGACATAAAATGGAGCACGACTTGCCGGGCAGACATTCTGGCTCGTCGCGTTGACGCGTCTTTTTCTGATCTGATGAAAAAAGCCGGTGTACATATCCTGTTTGTCGGTTCTGAATCGGGATCTCAAAGGATACTGTCAGATGTGATTAACAAGCAGATTACCGTGAATGATATTCTCGGCATGGCCAGAATCACTCACAAACATAACCTGCGCGTCCATACATCCTTCATGGCGGGACTTCCCGGTGAGACTGAGCAGGAGCGACGTATGACATTTGATCTTATGGATCGGATTAAGGCGATCAATCCCAATATTTATATTACGGCCGTATGTATCTATACCCCGTATCCTGGGAATCCATTGTTTGATGAAATCGTATCTGGGGAATCATATAAGCCCCCTCAGTCTCTTGAAGAATGGGCACAACTGACTTTTTTCAACTGCAGACTGCCCTGGCTCACTGCAGAAGAATGTTCGATACTGGAGAACCTGGCCTTTATTTCCCGCTTTGTCTTCTGGCACAGAGAAATTAGAGATAGATATATAAAATGGTACCATTACCCCGCCTATATATTTTACCGTTTAGATGCTCTGCTCCGGTGGAAATTTCGCTTCTTCAAATATGCGCCTGAGTGGAAAATATTTCGACGCGTTGCAGGCTATACCGAGGCCTGATTCACTGACTGGGGATATATCTGATGTGTGGTATTTGCGGCATAATCGGCCCTGGTGCCGATCCCGCCATTATTCAAAGAATGAACCTGTCCCTCGCGCACCGCGGGCCCGATGGTGAAGGCGTCTATCAGGGAGACGGCGTCTTGCTTGGGCATCGGAGACTCTCCATCATCGACCTTGTGACAGGCGAGCAGCCCATGACGAATGAGGATAAGACCGTCTGGGTTGTCTTCAATGGAGAGATATATAACTTTCAGGATCTGCGCGGGGAACTTCAGGAACGCGGACACCGCTTCGCAACCCGCAGTGATACGGAGGTACTGATTCATGGATATGAGGAGTACGGACCAGAATTCTTGATCAGGCTGGATGGTATCTTCGCCTTTGCACTTTGGGATGTAAGGAAGAAAAGACTTCTTTTGGTCAGGGATTATTTCGGTATCAAGCCCCTGCATTATCATTTTGACGGTCGGACCCTGCGCTTTGCCTCCGAAATTAAGGCGATCCTTCAAGACCCCGCTGTATTGCGGGAGCCGGATTACCAGTCCATCCATTATTTTTTTAATCTGCGTTTCATCCCCGGCGAGGGGACCCTCATCAATGGCATCAAGAGGCTGCTGCCTGGCCATTACATGATATATGAGAATGGCGCCATTTCGACACACCGTTATTTCAATCTGCAAAGGACGAAGAATGTTCCCGCAGATGAGAACCACTGTGTGGAGGGAATAAGACATTATCTTCGCGAAGCAGTCCGGAAGCAAAAAATCAGCGATGTGCCCCTCGGCGTGTATCTTTCAGGGGGGCTTGACTCGAGCGCCCTGGTTAAGTACATGAGCGAACTTTCCAGTGAACCCGTCAGGACCTTCTCCATGGGATTCAATGAGCCTACGGATGAACTGGAGGATGCCCGTATCATAGCAGAGCAGTTCAAGACAGATCATCATGAAATAAGCATATCACCTGACCCTCTGCGCCAGTTTCCTGAGGTTATCTGGCATGCGGAAGAGCCCAAGGAAAACATCCTGCAGGGGTTTCTTCTGTCCAGATTTGCCAAGAGTCACGTCAAGGTCTGTCTCAGCGGGCTCGGCGGGGACGAGCTCTTTGCGGGCTACGAGCTTCACAGATATATCTACCCTGCAAGCTTTCTTTATCCCGCCGTACCAAGTGCTCTGGACTCATGGTTTTTTCGGCCTCTCAGCAGATTCATCTTCTCTGTTGAGAATGCATGGGGATCAATGTCTCTTGATGAGTATCGCCGGGGCTTGCAGATGCTTCTTTCCCTTGGTGATCCAGCCCGGTACTACCTGATACTGAGAAACGTCTGGGATTACGATGAGAGGGCTTATAAGAATGTCTATGGACCCGTGCTTTTGAGACAGAACCTCAAGAAGACCCATACGCAATTCGACCACTTCTTTTCTCTAAATGATCGAAGCGTCCTGGATAAGGTGCTCTGGGCGGAGTTTAACACCAAAATGCAGGAAGATTTCCTGATGAACGAAGATCGCACCTCCATGGCAAACGGTCTTGAAGTGCGCGTACCCTTCCTGGACAGAGACCTGGCGCAATTTGCCATGTCCATACCGGCAGAGCTGAAAATGAAAGGAAACCGGCCCAAGAATCTTTTCAGAAAGGCCATGGAAGGGGTATTGCCGGAATATACCCTAAGAAAAAAGAAATGGGGTTTTAGCTTTAATCCCTACTATCAGTTCCAGAAGGATTTGAAGACCGTTGCCGAGAGCGTCTTGACGAGGAAGCGGGTGGAAGAGAGAGGATTACTGAATTACGACTACCTGAAGAGGATTATGGATCATCCGCCCCATCCGCGACTGCGCTGGCACTATTTCTTTCTCTGGCTGGCGCTGGGCATGGAAATATGGTTCCGTATGTTTATCGAGGGAAACCTGTCAGAGCCCGTTTTTGAATTGGAACACTATCTGCAGAATGGCCGGCGAGATAATACTGTGTAGGCATGCCCGGGTCCGTTCTTACGACGCGAGGATCGCGATGACCTTTTTTGCATGTTCGATCCCGGTAATACACTGAACTCCCTGTTCGATACAATCAATGAAATGATCGATCTCTACCTTTAAAGGTTCCTGAAAATCTATCTTCGGCAGAAGAACATCTCCGGACCGGTAATTGAAAGCGGGAAAACGCTGGTTATCATAGTCCATGTCTTTGCCCAGGACTGCCATGCGGTCTATCCCTTTATCATAAATAGCGACTTTATTGTCGGCAACGTCGTCGTATACCACCATCTTTTTTGATCCCACAACGGTCATGGAACGGACCTTGTTGGGGTCAAGCCAGCTCACATGGATGTTGGCCATGATCTTATCCGGGTAAAGGATGTTCATAAAGACCACATCATCGATCCCTTTCTGTATAAAATCGACTCCGCGCTTTACAACAGAAAGAGGCGTTGCATTATTCAACCAATACTGGATGATACTGATATCGTGGGGTGCAAAGTTCCATAAGGCATCGACGTCGGTTCGTATGCGGCCAAGGTTCAGCCGGTGGCTGTATATGTAACGGATGCTTCCGAGATCACCGGAGTCGATCAACTTCTTGACATAGCGGACAGCCGCATTAAAAAGAAAGGTATGCCCCGCCATGGCCACCCTCTTTTTCTTGGCCGCCATTTTGCCGATTTCTTCTACCTCGGCCACACTTCTTGCCATCGGCTTCTCTACCAGGACGTGCTTTCCCGCTGTGAGGGCCCTCAGGGCAAGATTAAAGTGGGAAGCAACCGGCGTGGCAATGACGATTGCGTCGGTGTCACGATCTTGAAGTGCCTCGTCTATGTTTTCAGTTACCTTGATTGCGGGATACAGTCTGTGAACATAGTCACGCCTTTCCAGGGCAAGATCGACTACGGCCGTAACACGGCATCTCTTATTTTCCATCAGATTTCTCAGGATGTTCGGTCCCCAGTAACCAACACCTATTTGGGCGATCTTCAACATACAAATTCTTCTCCTCAACCACCAACAACATTTTTTACCTGATTGCAGACGTACTGAAGTTGATTTTCAGTGATTTCCGGAAACATGGGCAGGCTGAGGATCTCCTTTGAGTAGGCGGTTGCAACGGGAAAATCCTCCGGTCTATATCCCAAATACCGGTAGGCCATGAGGTTGGGCAATGCTACAGGATAGTGGATGCCCGTTTCAATTCCACGGTTCGAGAGTTCCCGCATGACAGCTTCGCGGTTTGGAACACGAACAACGAAGAGGTGATAGACGTGTCTTGAGCCTTCAGTTACGACAGGCGTCACGACAGGGGTATCTTTCAATAAATCACGGTAGCAGTCTGCTGCTGCCCGGCGTCTTTCCGTCCATGTTTCGAGATGTTTGAGTTTTACTTTCAAGATGGCGGCCTGCAGAGTATCAAGCCGGCTGTTAATGCCTTCTAATTCATGATCGTATTTACTGATCCGTCCGTGGTTGGCAATCATCCGGCATTTGGTCGCTAATGCTTCATCATTGGTGACGATCGCCCCTCCATCACCGTATGCTCCCAGGTTCTTGGCAGGATAAAAACTGAAGCATCCCGCATGGCCGAAGGCGCCGACACGCCGGCCAGTGATTTCCGCTCCATGGGCCTGGGCGGCGTCCTCTACGATAAATAATCCGTGCTTGCTGGCAAGATTGTCAAGCGAAAGCATATCTGCAGGGCGGCCGTAAAGATGAACCGGCACAATTGCCTTTGTCCGCGATGTCAGGAGCCGAGACACCTGTTCCGTATCGATGTTATATGTCTCCGGATCGCAGTCTGCAAAGACGACTTTGGCACCGGTCATGGTGATCGCCTCTGAGGTGGCTATGAAAGAATTCGCCACCGTGATGACCTCGTCTCCTCGTCCCATACCCAAAGCGCGGAGAGCGATATACAGGGCATCTGTCCCATTGCCCACACCGATACAGTGTCGAGCGCCGCAGTAGGATGCAAAATCCTCTTCAAATTGACTTACATATGTGCCTCCAATGAATGCAGCCTTGGCGATGACATCTGCTATGGCCTGATCAATCTCATTCTTTATAGCCGTGTATTGTAACTGCAAATCAACAAATGGCACCTTCATCGATAAAACCTCTTCAAGCGACTCGTAGACCCTTTTTGGATACGGTATATCTTTTCTTGCAGGCGGGGCATTTCATATTTTTGGGGAGCTTTTCTCCACATTCACACATCCATCCTGTTTGTCTGGCGGGGTTCCCGACCATGAGGGCATAATCAGGCACATCCTTCGTTATGACGGCGCCGGCGCCCACGAATGCAGATCGACCGACGGTATGACCGCACACAATAGTACAGTTGGCTCCCAGTGTAGCGCCTCTCTTGATCAGCGTGGGTCTCAATTCGCTCATGCGGCTTATATGAGCGCGAGGGTTAAAGACATTCGTAAATACCATGCTTGGTCCGCAGAAAACGTTATCCTCAAGGGTAACGCCTTTGTATATGGAAACATTGTTCTGGACTTTGCAGGAGTTTCCTATGACCACATCCTGACCGATGACAACGTTCTGGCCGATATTGCAATTGTTGCCGATGGCAGCCCCCGAGAGAATATGGGAGAAATGCCAGACCCTGGTACCTTCTCCGATAGTGACATTATCATCGATAATGGCAGTGGGATGGATATGGTAGTGTCTGGTGTCCCCGGCTTGGTCGGATGATTCAACATTATTCCCTGCAAATGAAGGCTTGATCTCGATCTTCCTGCCGTATTCATTCAAAGACCGCTGGCTGGCGTTGAGAACCATAAGAACGCGCAGTCCTTCCCGGCCGTCGGTCATAGGGGTCTGACCGGTCGTAATACAGTAGAGAAAATGTTCGCATTCGAGCTTCAGGGGCTCCATCTCAGTCACATCGACATATTCCGGTGTTGCCGTAGACGGTACAGGGATGTAATTTTGCCATTTAATCTCATGTGGATAGATGAGAAGCTTTTCATTCCAGGGTCTCGTGTCATCGAAAACCGCCATTTTCCGGTCGCCCACCACAACAAGCTTCTGTTCCTTGAAAGGATGAAGCCATGATACAAAGATGTGGGCCTTTAAGCCGGACGGGAATTCAAGATGGGTCGTAGTTACATCGGCAATTTTTCTGTGAAGGTAGTTTCCGCCTGTTGCCAATACACCCTCCGGCTCTTCTCCGGCCAGGGCGAGTATCATAGAAATGTCATGTGGTGCAAAAGACCAAAGTATGTTCTCCTCCCGCCTGATCTTTCCCAGATTCAAACGGTGGGAATAGATGTAGTTGATTCTCCCGAGCTCCCCTGCTGCGGCAAGTTCTTTTAGTCTGACGAATGCAGGATGATACTGGAGAAGGTGTCCGACCATCAATGTGAGCCCCTGTTCCCCGGCGATATTGATCAGCTCGACGGCTTGGCTCTCCAGCAGAACGAGGGGCTTTTCAACATAGACATGCTTTCCCGCGAGGAGTGCTTCCCTTGCCAGAGTGAAATGCGTTTCCGCCGGTGTGGCGATGGCAACTCCCGCAATATCGGCTCTGGCAAGGACATCATTCAGAGCCAGGCATGTCTCGATATGGGGATGCCGTTTCTTGAGCTGGGCAAGAAGTGATTCGCTCTTGTCACAGATCAGCTTGAGCGCACCGAGCTCGGCATAGTTTCTCACGAGATTCTTGCCCCAGTAACCTGTGCCTATGACAGCGACCTTTGGAAGAGCTGTATCTTTACGATTCTTCATAGTATCACTTATACAACCTTTCATTGTCTTGAATGTCCATCCACATGGCAAATAGGAGGGACTGAAAAGAGCTGATAAAAAGAAAAGCAAAAGCCAGCATCGTTACGGGAGAGACATTTTCTCTGGTAAATAGAATAATATTAGCGATTTTTATTGCGTAAGGAATTGCGATGATGCCGAGCAAAAAGGAAAAATGATACAATAGAAAAAGGGGATGAAAATCTTTTACAAGATACTTGATCCACAGCCGTTTGAAAAATGATTTAAGCAGGAGCCAGGAGATTTTGGGAATAACCCTGGAGACCTTCATCTTAGACTGTTCTCCGATATTGTAGATAGGTTTGATGCCCACCTCCTTGGCCGTGCAGTGAGCGATATTAAGTTTAACCAAGAGATCATTCGGCACGCCGTAACTGTGATAGATATCGTGAATCCTGATGGCCTGCAGAGCGTTTAGCGAGATGGCAGTATATCCGCATTGGGTGTCTGAGATGTGCCAGTATCCTGAGGCTATTTTTGTCAGTATCGAAAGAATAGCATTTCCGATATATCTTGTCTTCGGTACGACTATCCATGCACTTCGATGTATGAGGCGATTTCCTTTTACGTAGTCGATGCCATCCTCAATCGTAGGTCGGCAGATGGACTCCAGTTCAGAGGGATCCATTTGTCCGTCACCAGCCATTACGGCAGTACAAAAAATCTGATGATCAAGACACCATTTGTATCCTCTTGCTATGGCGGCCCCCACCCCGCCATTTATTAAATTGTTAATAAGTATGATTCTATCGGATTCAGGTTTGTTGTTTGCCACTTCGGAGGGAATATAATATTCAATCTCTTTTTCCGCCATTTCGTGAAGGATGACATCTGCCTGGTTATACTTAGTATACGCGGGTCTATTTCTCCTAGACACGGTTTCCCCGGCATAGTTTTGTTTTTTTATATAATCAGAAACAAGGCCGGCAGTTTTGTCCGTGGAACAGTCATTGACTACGATGATGCGATCTACGAAATCCGGCATGGTTGATATCACGTGAATGATTTGTTTCTCTTCGTTATAGGCCGGGATAACAACGGCAACGGTTTTATTGTTCAGCATAGAACAGCTATCCTCGCAGAAAATTTTTTAAAGAATGGCTCTGTTATTCAAGAATGGTAAATTCAATTTGCACAGGATATGTAGCATATCCAATCCATGATTTACAACCGAAATTCATAAAAATATGATACTTAAACATTGTTCTTACGGCTCTGTTTCCTGTCGCCGGTGATGGAGGCAGATAGCAAAACCCCTCGCCATCATGCCCATAATTTAGTATATGGTGGCAGGATTAACTATAACCGTGGTGGAACAAGAATGCCGTCAAGCAGGGATAGACATAGTGATGATGATTTCAAAAAATATCGAGACCTCTTGATATGTATCCTGGTTTCAGCCGCCATCCTTGTTGCATATTGGCCGGTGCAGCATTATGACCTGATTTCTCTCGATGACATTGACTATATAACGGGAAACCCTTATGTCAGGTCTGGATTGACATGGGGCAGTTTTTCGTGGGCGCTGAAAGACATCCATACGGGCTACTGGCATCCTCTAACATGGATTTCGCACATGCTGGATTATCAGTTCTACGGGTCCAGGGTGGGCGGACATCATTGGACGAACGTGATCGTTCATATCGCGAATTTAATACTGTTATATGTAGTACTGAAGCGCCTGAGCGGCACTGCATGGAAGAGCGC
>Ga0208102_1000600_pt1 | contig 11261 bp, 27 predicted proteins | sample CryBogmetaGMA17M_FD_184549 | JGI IMG/M metagenome (GOLD analysis project Ga0208102, IMG submission 184549) | Freshwater microbial communities from Crystal Bog, Wisconsin, USA - MA17M (SPAdes) | ecosystem: Environmental > Aquatic > Freshwater > Lake | place: Crystal Bog, Wisconsin, USA...
ACAAATTTTGGATACTTTTGTAAACAATATTCGAAGTCTTTGAAATTCTCTGCTGTTTTATATGAGAATACTCCTCTGGTCCGCATAGAAACTTCACCATTTGTAAAATCAATTGCTACTAAACTTCCATCTACTTTACTTATAATATTACAGTTCTGCAAAGAATTTGGAGGTGGAAAATTTTCAGGGTTTTCTCCCCAATTTACAAATTTTGGAAAACTTGCAGATAATAAGTTACCATCTGTATCCCAAATAGAACTACGGAATATCTTGTTACTCTGCGTAAACTTAGTTCCAATATGATTTGGAACTACAAGAATTGCAGAGATACCACAAAATTCTCCAGACTTTATATTGAAATTCTCTGCATCTATAGTTGCCAGATTAATTTGCATATTAATGAAATTTCTTTATGATATAATTCAATATTAATCCTAATGACCATTTGATTTTTGAACACTTCTTAGGAGTTACATATAGTGGACATCTTCGTTTATGCTCTTCGTATAACTTCCAAAATTCACTTCTGTTTATTGTACTATAATTATATTTCATCCAAATATCAGACCAAGATTTTGATTCGATGTCAATTTGATGCAGATATACATTATGATCTTCTGTATCATTTGTCATATTATCGTCTCGTTATGATGATCTAATTGCTGTACTGTTTTAGTACTCATAATTCTCTGCAGATCTGTAAATGAATATGGAGCCAATTTAGTATCCCACCCTACATCTAAACTTTTTCCATTCTTATGTTGCTGTAATCTCTCTTTGTCTGAACCATGACTATGTCCTGATAAACTCCATACTCCATGATGAGATCTATCCCAGATACGCGGAGCAAAATGAGTCATACATATCGCTTGACCATTAACATTAATGTTCATTACATTTCCAACAAATATTACATTTTTATACTTTATTGGATAAATTTCAATACCATCTACTCCATATTGGTTCCGCAATTCACGCTTGTATATAAATAATGGAATCGATTCATGATTACCCCATATGTAATATATGTTTTGACAATGAATCTGATCAAAAAATGAGTTTACTGTTTCTTCTGTCGCATTGAGAAATCCATCACCTAGAAAAAACATTGTATCTGTAACTTTAACAGACTTATTAGTATTAATAATAATATTTGATGTCATCTCTTGTACACTACTATATCCCCTCATCTTCCAAATCGGATTCTCCCAATGTACTGGATTATGATATGCATGCCAATCTGCACTAAACCAGAATGTATCCCCCACTCCTTTAAATCTTAATATTTTGAACATTAGTGGTGTATTATCAGATATAATATTACTCCGCATATTGCTGCGGCAATCATTGATATTGCATCTGGCCAAGCAATATTTGTTGTTGCTATTGTTATCATAGGTATAAATTTAGACTGTTTCTCAATTGTGCAGATTGTTTCATTAAAGTTTCTGGGGGAACGTTATGTATACCTTTAGTTCCATTAATGTTTTCCATACATACACTGAATACCGTATATTCATATTTCTTTGCAAGATTTGCATATACATGTCTATCACTAGGTTTAGTATTAGTGTTTGCAACAATAACTAATGGAACCTCAAATTTTAATGCATTTGTAAATTTAGTTTTACATTCATTATGAGCATATCCAAGCTTTGTTGCATCAAACTTATATTCTTCATTAGTCATAAAATAATCATCTGCAGTACAAATGATTGTATCATCACTACCTCCGAGTTCTTCTAGAAATTTAGCAAAAGTACTTTTACCTGCTCCACTAACTCCAGAAACAATAATTACTACTTTATTGAAATTCATTTTGTATTAACCTCCAAATGTTGCATTCCAACATGGATCGCAAATTCCAGTTTTAAGGATTTCTCTTTGATCTGCATTTAAGTATGGAAAAGCATTTTGAATCAATTCTCCATTTTCCCAACGCTGTATGTCTCCATCTCGAACTTGTACAGAATTATCATTTTTACAGAATGGACACTTTTTGGTAATTGTGATTTTCATATAATAATATTTTAAATGAATTTTAATGCTATATAAAATAATGTTACATAGTGAATCAATTGATCAAATCCAATAGATGTGAAGAACCAATGAATCTGCTTGTTCTTCCATAGTTTTGCATTGATACGAGATGTAATAGCATCAGTAACAAAGTGCGTTGCGAATACTAGACAATACATTTGCTTGAATATATTCGAAGTATTTGTAGATCCAATAATGTAGTAGTCAAAGTACCCACATATTTTTTGTGTTATTAGTAATCCATACATGAATATTATTGTATAGCAGCATGCATGTTCAAATAATATCCACCAGGATTTGCTTTTTCCTTGTGCGACACGATCTGTTTGACATATAAAATCTGCAATCCAATGCCAGAATAATATTGCTATAATTGATTCAAAGTTCATGAATGGCATCTTGCTATTGCTTTGTATACCGCATCTAACTTTGCATTTGCTGTTGCTAAATCTTCTTTGAGCTTAATTATCTCTGCAACTTCTGGTACCTTTACTTGTTCTCGAAGATTCATCAATTCTTGGATTGCTTGCCTAATTTCACAGCATCCTGTATGTTCTCCTCCGCATAAATCAATTTTTCCGTCAATAATAAATTTACAGTCACATCGATTATCACTTGCTGGTGGAAAACAACTACATAATTTTCTACGAAGAGATTTTAGATTCTCTATAGTACATCCATTAGCGAATCCAAAATTTGGTGTTGGTAATTTATCCATATTATTTGTTTCCTAGTAATGAGTTATCTAAATATGGGAATTGAGCAAAGTTTGGAATACCTAATCCTGTATATCCATTAAAGTTAATTGTAACTATTTGCCCAATCCATTGATCTTTCTCTGCAAGACATTTCTTTGCATTCAACTTAGAGCCTTTAAATGATGCACCAAATACTTTGTTATCTGACATTTTGAGTTTAAGCTTCTTTGCATATCCAGCCCAATTTCCTGTACCTTCTTCTATACTAATTAATTCAAATTCTGATGAATCCGTCGGCTTCAATTTGAGTAAATATTTTGTTCTACCATTTATATATGGTGCATTTGGATTTCTTACAATAATTCCTTCCTGACCATCCGCAAGATACTCTTGATATATATCTTCCATTTCTTGCTTAGAATGCACAATATTTCCCTCAACAGCAACTGCATATTTATAGTCCTTTAATAAAATCTTTAGTGCTGCTCTACGTACTACACAAGGTGTATTTTGTGTGATTTTAATTCCATTAACTTCAAAGTTTATTCCATCATATACGTAATGTTTTGCTGCTTGCTCAGATAATTTAAGATCCTCTGTAGTAATGTTTACTCTCTTATTTAAGATAGACATTAAATCATTAAGATTCTGTCGCAATTCATACGAAAATCCCTCACCATCTAAGATAATATCAGGAAATTTGTCGAATAATCCATTTTTCTCATATTCTGCAAAAATATGCGGAGTAGTAAGACTTGGCTCACCAGTTCTAGAATTCATTCCAAGCTTTTGTGCAATTAATCTTTTTCCGTTATACTTTAGATCAATTAAAACGCCAGTTTTCCAATCGATTTTATTTTCATATTTTACGAATTTATGTGCAAGCATAGGTTCGAAGAATGCTGGTGTATCAATATTATTAATATCTAGATTATATCCACCAGATTTCTGCTTCTTGTCCCACATTGCTTGTGCTTCGAATTGTGCCTGAGCATCTATAGATCTCTCGTTTGCTCTACCTTCATTTGTTACAGTACAAACTGTCCATTCCGTTACAATTTGTGCTCCTCCTTGTTGTCCATATAATGTTCTGTATCTACCAGATCCTGGTGTCTCATCAATTTCAATTTCCCAAATCTGAGTAGCTCCAGTTGCAGTTCGTGCGTATAGTTTTGGTAATTTCATATTATTTTTTAGTCCAGCAATATACCATTAATAATAATAATAATCCAATTGGTCCAAACATTCCATATATTAATGAAACAATTCGATCTTCAAATAAGTTTTTCTTTGCGTCTTCTGGATCAAACATATCTTGTAATGATTTCAGACAAAGTAAATATACTACAGTTCCTGTAATAATCCATCCGATAATTAATGATATATTTAACATGCATTTAGCCTTTCTGCAATTACTTTTGGATCAATTCTATAATATTCAATGAGACTCTCAAAATTACTCATTATATATGCGGGTGATTCACCTCTTATTGCTCGCATAGTATTTTCTGCTTCCATCCCCATTGATAGAATAGATGCATTTGATACGTTACTGGATATCTTTGCAATCTCCTTCATTAATTGTTCATTCATATTATTATTATAATTGAATTTGAATGATTATACTAACAATCGCGCTTTTGCTCTAGTACTCTCAATATGATATGATCCATCATAGTCTATTTGAAATAGCCATACATATTCTTTATCTGCATTCTTTGCTAATTTTAGAATATTTTTACAATCTGGACAATTCTTAACGTATTTCTTTGCTACTTTTAATGTTATCTTTATTGGTTGATGGTTCATATATTATCTTTGTTTACGTGCTCGCGCTCTTGTTGCTTCAATATGTTGTGTATGATTTGTATCTTTAATGAATAACCATACATATTTCCTCTTTTGTATTTTTGCTAATTGTAATACTAATCGACATTTTATACAGTTATCAAATTTATATGTAATTGCCGTTAATGGTAACTTTTGTGGTTCTCGGTTCATTCTAATCCTTATAATTCTGATTTATAATTTTCAATGATAAATTCTTTTGTAATGATCTAGAAAATGTTGCTCTTATTGGTCTTATTACAATTCCTTCTCCAGGTTGTCCATTTGGATACTTTATACTGTTTGCAATATTTTGTAGATTTGCAATAGATGGAATATCTTTAAATGTACCTAATATTGGTACTACTTTTAATCCAACTAAATTACAAAATTCTCGCATCTGATCCTGATCCATAAACGTATTGTTTAATAGATCTTTAATGTTGAATACAAACATATCAATTTCCGATAATCCTAATGGATTATTTTGAATTTTTGGTCCTACACATTCTCCCTGAATTGCTAATCCAGATAGTTGTGAGCGGTTTAACTGATATTTTCTGTACATATTCCAATATACATTATCTCCATTTTGCAGCTCTAAATTACGACTGCAAACTTTATGTTCTTCGTTTTGTAATAATATAAAAGATCCAGAACATCCATCTAATTTTGCAGAAATTTCAATAGGACATTTACAAGCTATTAGTTCTTCATATGCACTTTTGTTACTAAGTAAATTGTCCTCATCTGTTTTTGAAATATATTGCGATGGAAAATTACCCTTTGCATTTCCACCTATATGAATGTCAATTTCCTTTACATATTTTGTAATACCTAATAATTCTGCAATATCAGTTCCTATTTCTAATGGGAGCTGAACAATATTATTGTCAATTTCATAATGTAATATGTCATTCTCTATTTTTGCATTTGTTCTCCCCTCAAGAAGAATATTAAGTGGAAATATAATACCTGCGCTTACAATACCTCTAAGCTTTACAATCTTTATTCTAATTGGAGATATTGTTGTATCTTTACGAAGAAATGCACACCAATCTTTGTCTCCAGGAATAAGTGTGTCAATAGGAACAAATATGATTTTGTCTCCTTTATGGAATTCTCCTTTACGAACTATTGAATTCCATTCTTGAACTTGAGCACATTCTAGCGAGTCTGCATTGGAATGTGCCGTGATTGCTACAATTCTTTCAATACTTGCTAACTTCATATGTTAATATTGAATTGAAATTTCCCAATTTTTATCATCACTTGATGTAATAATGAAATTTGTATATCCCTGTTCTTTATATCCTTTTATAGTCTTTACTACTTCTTCAAAATTTGATACTTTATGTTTAAACATTGTATTACTTATAATTGCAGCATTACCTAATACTGTATCAGGTATCGTTATAGTTGCAGTTCCAGATTCTACTGGAGTTACTATATCAGGTATTGTGGGTTCTTGTATGTTTGCAGGTAATACTATTTTGACATTAGGAACCCACCACGTTCCACTAGTTGTAGTTCCTACAAAAGTTGTATAAATTGTATTATCTGCAAATGTTGTACTTGCTATAATTCCAATTATAAAGGATAATAATATTCGTTTCATTATATTATTATATTTTGTTTATTTCTTTACATGAAGTTCTTTTTCTCTTAATTTATCAAGCCAATCATAAACAGTTTGTGGAAGATTAATAAGAAACATTACAGATTGTTCTAAATTATCATGAATGTGGAAAAATGTTGCTAATATAGATGGCTTTTGTGTTTCGTGATATTTGAGAAAATGAGTTAGATATGCAAATGCTAATGCGTATTCATCAATGGAAATATATCCAAATTCACTAGGAGTTCCGTTAATAGCTTTTTCAATATCAGTTAAGATAATTTTGTATGCTTTTGTAAACTCCCGTTCAATATACTTTGGAACTTTATTTTTTGTTTCCATTCTTTCTAATATTTTCTAATATTTTTTTTAACTCCTGTTCAGTGTAATATCTATAAGATTCTCCATCAGGAATAATGAACCCTTCCGCAAGTAAATATTTTACGGTAGCATCATAATCATCTAATGAAGCTTCTTCCATTATATCAAGTCAAATAAGTAATCATCTTCTACTCCAAAATGATCCATTAAAAATTCATCTGTATCTTCTCCATTTTCTAACATCTCCGTAAGAAGATCTCGTGCTTCTGCTATTTGTATCTCCGCTTCCTCTGCGGAAATACCATCACGATCCATTAAAACTTTACTGAGTTCCTTCATGTTATTCTAGAGGTAGTTCTCCAGGTTTTGCAAGTACAGACATAATCTGATCCCTTGTAGTTCTAGATTTAGTATCTTGTAGAATTTCAATTAAACAATTCCTAAATTTTTGGGCATCTGATGAGTCTGCAATTACTGGTGTAGATCTTGGTGCTTTTGCAAGTTCAATCCATTTACGAATTAAATCAAATTCTGGATCTGGAATTGATACTGATGCATCTCCATTAATCCATCCTCTAACAATCTTTGCGAGATAATGGCTTGTGTTTTCTATAGCTTGTTGAATTTGTTTGTCCATAAGTTTACTTATCTGTATTGTTTGTAAATGCTAATACCTGCTGGTATTCTTTTGCTGCTTGTAAAAGTCTCCGTGCTTGTTCTTGTTGTGCATCTATAGTTGCAATAGGCTCATAGTATACTCTAATACCATTAACTGCAAATAACTTAATGAATTCATTTAATGTCATTAGTCCATTATTACATGCACTCCACCCTAATCCGCCTGCTTCTTCACAAGCTTTATCTAATGTATCTATAAATGACTTCTTACATAAAGCTTCTGCAATTGTTTGTATGTTTGGTTCCATTATATCGTAGTAATTAAATTTGCAAATAATGATGCAGTCTCAGAATCTACAGTTTTAAGCAGTTTCGTGTCTTCAATGTATTTTTTATAATCGTCATGTGATATGTTGTCAGCTGTAAAATTTCCATAATCAATTTCAGGCACACCTCGTATAGAAACTAATGCATTGTTACGAAAAAATAAACTTCCCTTGATATCTTGTGGACAATTTTCTAGTGTTGTTAGATTATTGTATTCACAAGAAAAGAAGCTACCAATGTGTGCTGGAGCTCCACATAAATCTGCAATTTCATTGTTGTCTGCATATACATGCCAATCTACAGATTTCGGACTACCTTTAAAACTAGTTAGCTTGTTATTAGCAATATCAAAGCTTCCATCTTTAATAGATATATCTGATAAATCTGGAAGCTCTGTGAGTTCTAAAAATGACAAATCAACTGATCCTTTAATGATCTTTTCATTATTAATGATCTCAATCCTATCAAAAATTTCTTTGATCCTCGCCCTTTGCTCCTCATCTTTTGAATCTACTTCTTTGATCTCTTTACTCATAATGTGTATTTAAATAATAATTCTATTACTCTTTTATTGTGCTCACGTTGTACTACTATAATTGGAACTATATTTGTGTATAGTAAACTTGTACAGACATTTAAATCATCATCAATATGACAATTTGCATGAATTTTCTCTAAAAATGGAATTTTACTGTTCCCTGCTGTTGCATGTACACCTTTTATGTTAATTTCATATCTCTTACAAAAATCATAACACTCCTCTGCCCATGCATGCGTTCTATATGTAACTATATGTACTTCTTTTCCATGAGAAATTAGTTGCTGTATAAGCTTTATAATAGGTAAATTTGGTGTTTCCTCTTCAACCCACAATCCATTTGGAGCTATTATACGGGTTCTTGGATCATCTATTTCTGGTCGAACTAGTTTACCTTGCAATAATATGGTTTGATCAAAATCTAAACCAATAATTTTCACTGCATCTGAAAAAAGATATTTTTTAGTCACACAAAATTATAAAATGTTTTTTACTCTACAATTTTGTTGAATAATACATTTAAAGATGTTACAGTTTCATATAACTCTGCAAATTTTATTGCATATCCTCGTTCAACCCAAAGTCCCCACGCAGTAGTCCATCCAATATCTTGTTTCTGCGTAGTACTTTCTAGCAATTTGAACTTATCTACTAGTTTAAATTGAACTAATAATCTATCTTTATATTTTGCATCATGCAAAATTATTTCTTTGAGAATACAATATGTTTCTCCGCAATGACATGGCTGATCGCATGTCATTTCATCTAACAATCTAATATTTTTTGAAGTGCTCATATTATAGCCCTGCTTCTTTACCATAATTACTTTTTGCTGTCATATCTGCATGATTGACACCTATACTAGGCTCTTTTTGAGCTTCTATCTCATGCAGCCGATTTATGCATTGTTGTGCTTGCTCTGGAGTTAATACTACAAAGTTCTCTTTGTGTGTTCCTCCTTCGAATGATCCCCCAGATCCTCCATCTATAGATTGATCGATACGTTCCGCTCTAATCCGATATGTAATGGCTCCAGGACCTGCTTTATTTGGAAGTTCTATAGCAACTGATGGTGCTAATAATTTATAAACCGCTCGAACTTTAGCTCCTCCAAATAAATCTCCAATATATTGTCCTGCTTCAAGATCTTTATATGGAAATGGGTAATTTTGTCTATCTAGAACTTCTCTACTTTCTGCAATTATTTCTAATAGATCATTGAAGTTCATATCATTATTTAGTTTTAATAAGCTTTCTTTGCGGAAAATGTAATGATCCACTCTTCTTTTCGCTGCGTAGTAGCTTTATTATAATGCGGCACTATCGCAATATGCCACTTATCATCTGGTACTTGATATAAATTGTAATAATAATTATATTCTGCAGGGCAATTATAGAAATTATCAGGCGCTAGATTATATGTCATTTGTCCAATGTTTACTCCAATAGGTTCTAATCCACATGAGGTGAATAAAAACAATATTGGCAACCATTTCATAAATTATGCAATTCTTTGATTATTTCCTTAATTCCAGGCTCTCTATATAAATTGTAATAATAATTATATTCTACAGGGCAATTATATAAATTGTCAGGCGCTATATCATATGTCAGTTGCCCAATATTGACTTCAATAGGTTTTAATCCGCATGAGGTGAATAAAAACAATATTGGCAACCATTTCATAAATTATGCAATTCTTTGATTACTTCTTCAACTCTAGGATTTCTATAGTCAATATATTTTGTACACAAATTTAAATCTGTAATAGCCATTCCAAGATCTCCATCAGGATCAATTTCAATTACAATACTCCTTGTACCTTTTTGATATTTTAGTATAATACTTTGATCGCCTGTTGGACATATAAATGATGGAACATGAAACTTACTAATATACTCTGCAATATCACATGCAAGTACTGATGGTGGATCTGATTGATATGTATCCCAATTTTTATGTAATTGTCTAATTTGTGATATTTTCATTAGAATAATTCTGGTATTTCTTTGTGTAACTTGTTATGTAAATCATTCATTAATGCTCTCATTTGTGGATGTGCTGTTTCTACATCTCGTAATTCGATAATATGTTGCCATTCTCTGAGATTTGTTGTAACTATAATTTCTGTCTTTAAGGAGTTAGGAAGTACTTCTCGTGCTTGATCTGTAGTTGCTCCTAATTTGAGCATATTGAAATATCTTTGTTCAGTCCCAAGACATCCATTATACCACTCATTATATATTAATTCATTTGTAATATGTATAGGTTTAATTACTGTAATCTCTGATCCAAATTTATCTTTAATATAATTGCAATATCTACTAGATTCTTGTGAGTATGCTGTGTGTCTATGTCTTACTAATTCATGAGTTACTCCGCGATTAGTAATCTGTCGAATTGTAATATTTGCATGCTCTAGTACTGATTTATGTTTATATACATTAGCAATCTTACTCACAAATGGTCCTGCAGAATCTTCTGTTATACATGATTCTGTCTTATAACATGTACGACCAGCAATTTCTACAACTTTTAATAGTTCTCGTATATCTTTTGGATATATGATTTCATTAGATTGTTCAATAATTCGCATTAGTATGTCTTTGGATGCTCAACGTCTAGAAAAACTTCTCCGTATGCTTCTAATTGACCCATTACTACCTGGAAATCATGCTGAGATAGAGTTTTCCATGATTTTAATTTATCAAGGCATTCTGTAATTTTACCTTCTAGGAAGTCTTGATCACCAATATGACTTGCTGCTTGCTTATAACAGGGTTCTTTACTTTTAAAATGAATACTTGTTAATTTACTATAACCACCTTTTGCTTCAGCAGATTTCTGAATTTTTTTGGCTCCAGCAGCTCGTTTTTCAATAAATGTGTCAACACTTTTATTTGGTTGTACAATTTCTTTATATGCTTCGACTAGTAGGTAATCAATCATATTGGTATTTATGAAATTAATGTTGAGCTGAAACAGAAGAGGCACAGAAAGACTTCACCTTCTGAATTATGCATTACTGTTTCAACTCAACTTGAAGATACCAGAAGTCGCGGTAAAATTAGAATTAGTTACGTTCTAGTTAATATTTTACGTGCTGGATTACTATCTATACTATACAGTAAACTACTCTGCATTTGTATTAGATAAGTGCATTATAGGATGTACTATAATGTCTTCAAAAGTGGCTCCTCAGGAAGGACTTGAACCTTCATAACTTTTTACAGTATACGATATCTTAACAGGATATTCACTTACATTAGTGTAC
>Ga0208102_1000601_pt1 | contig 11232 bp, 14 predicted proteins | sample CryBogmetaGMA17M_FD_184549 | JGI IMG/M metagenome (GOLD analysis project Ga0208102, IMG submission 184549) | Freshwater microbial communities from Crystal Bog, Wisconsin, USA - MA17M (SPAdes) | ecosystem: Environmental > Aquatic > Freshwater > Lake | place: Crystal Bog, Wisconsin, USA...
GGTCAGGCGTCTCAAGTTCTCCCTTGTTCAGGGCTTTGAGAGGATGGTCAAGCCGCTGAAGTTTAACAAGAACCAGCTTATCTGCATTTGCGATTGCTGCCGGCATAGTATGACCTGCTCATTACCTGTTGCAGGTATTGCGTGATTCAGGACACATGAGTTCAGGGATTGACGACATGACATGCATTAAATCCCCTTTGTGCCGGATTCCCCATTCTGCCGCAGGACTCCGGCTCTCATCTCACTCGTCCCCGCAGTATCAGATCGAGCTCATGGTCATGGAGATCAGTTCATGGATACTACTCGCAGAACTGCAGATTATTCCTCTCGTTCTCAAAATAACTATCAAAGAAGATTAGCTGCTATCGGCAGCTTCAGCCGGCGATGCCAGACTGCTGCGCCAGCAGGATAATCCCGACTGCCATGCCAATCACTACAACCGTCCACCGGAGCAGAACAGGATCGATGCGCCCGGCAAACTTTCCACCGGCTGCACCCCCGGCAAGTGCTCCCACCGCCATCACGAGCGCAACTGACCAGATGATCATGCCTGAGAACAAAAAGAAGACTGCTGCTGCAATATTGGAACTGAGCGTGATGCACTGTTTGAGCGCGTTAAGACGGGTCAGGCTGTCCTCAATACAGAGCCCGAGCACGGACAGGATGATCACGCTCTGTCCCGCACCGAAATACCCGCCATAGACCGCAGTACACCCGACCGGAATAATTGCATTCCTCACGCTGTCACGCTCATTACCTGAACGGTTCCGGACCCAGTCCCTGACCCGGTCCTGCACTGCCAGCAGCACCGAGGCAAAAAGGATCAGGAACGGGACAATAAGATGGAATACCTGTCCGCTGACAAGGAGGAGGAGGCAGCCCCCGGCAATACCCCCGATAATGCCAGCCGGGACAAGGAGGCGAAGGCGCTGTCCCTGCCCTTCAAGATCCTTTTTCTGGGCAACCGTGGCGCCAAAGTAACCCGGGCATAATGCGACGGTATTTGTGATGTTTGCCGTCACTTCGGGGATACCGATGGCGACGAGTGCGGGAAACGATATGAGCGTCCCCCCACCGGCGAGCGCATTGATAATCCCGGCGGCAAATCCCGCCCCACCGGCAATCACAAGTTCCGTTACCGTGAGCACGCTTGGATCAGTCCTCTCAGTTCATTCTGCCAGGTAAGCTGCTACATCCTGTGATTTCATGATACGGACTCCAATGTTTGCCATGTCCAGCAGGTTTGCCGCATGGATCGACCCGTTCTTCGCCCCTGTCGCATCCTCAATAATGACAACCGGGTAGTTCAATGCGATCGCATCAAAGACGGTGGTCCGGATGCAGTTCGGAGTCTGGATGCCGGTGACTACGAGGCTTTGTACCTTCAGGGTCCGGAGCACCAGGTCGAGTTCCGTACCGAGAAAGGCACTCATCCGGGTCTTTTTGATTGTATACTCGCCTGGCAGGGGCTGGAGTTCTTCGATCACGGCGGCACCTGTCGTTCCCTCCACGGCAAACGGTTGTTCCCTGAAGAGAGCCTGCCGGATGATCTCGACATCAGACCCGTCAGCACGGTGAACCCGCAGCACATGGAAGACCGGCAGGTTCTTGTTCCGGAACTGCTGGAGCACGGTGCGGATGTTTGGGATCACTGCCTGTGCCTGTGCCACGCGCAACGGGGCGCCATCCAGTACAAAATCGTTCTGCATATCGATGATGAGGAGTGCAGTGCATTTCATGACTCGATCACACAAGAGTCATGGTATCCGGCAGGTAATAACCACTCCCAAACCATACCGTAAAACATTCCGGAAAAAAGGTTCCTGGTTCACCTGCGCAGCAGAGAATTGATATTCACGATGAACCCGTTATTCGTCATGACAAGACCGGCGAGCGGGTTTCTCGCCTGCATTCTTCGGGTTGAAAACCGGGAATCCCAGTAGCTCATGTTGAACATATTCCGGATTAGTTTACCCTTATCAGCCGCGGACGACTTTTTTACACCACATACCCCGGCAAGATCATCCTGGCTGATGTACGGTTGAGAGGACTTGTCGAACAGGAAGTTGATCTTTCCCAGCGCAAAAAGGATGCCAGCTGCCCATGCCGGAGCCTTTCCTGCGAGGATCGGGCTTGGTCGTTTCCGGGCGAGCTTTTCAAGGAGCAGCAAACCAAGAAAGTAGTACTCCTCATCGATCCCTGCCTTGCAGACACTGCGGATGATCTCCCCGATCTCCTCGAACTGGGGTCTGACCGCAATCGGGATTGGGGCAGAGAACAGGATATCCTTCACCGCCACAAACCCGCCCTGTGCCGGGAAGGGTTCTTGTTCTGTCTTTGCCTCATCACCTGGCAAAATGCCGGTCTCCGGGGAGACCTCCTTCTTCTTTTGTCCCCTCTTACGGGGTTGGTCAACAGGAGGCATATCCTCGGGCATCACTTCAAACGGCAATCCTCTTTGTACGGTCTTCTCCATTTTTTTTGGGCGTGGCATCGTGTCACCAGTACAAGATATCTTTCTTCCGGAATTCTTATGAATGTATTCAGGCTGTCTGGGAATTACTCACCTTCACGTCATACACCGCATGCCACTGCCCCGGCGAGTACGATCACACCACCCGTTCAGAAATCACCTCCCCCCCAGTTCCCGGATGCAGGCGCAAGGTTCCCCCACTTCCGACACCAGCGCGTAGAAATGGATTGTCCCTCCCTGCCGGCAGAGCCGGAGCGCTTCAGGCACACATATATGAGTGCGGTATCTCGTTCTCCGTCGCGATTACCTGCCAAACCGCTTGTACCGCTTATGTGCTTCCTCGATAGTCATTACGTCAAGAACGTTAACAACACCTCCCGGCACGACATCAAAAAACGCAGTATAAGAATGTGCAATATGCATCCGGCAGTGACCGTTCTGCAGCAGCTCCACATCCGGGGCGGTATAAGGGTCTTCAAGCCTCACAAGGTGCTGCTTGACGATTCGGCAATCTTTCTTTGGCAGGCTGTTAATGTACCGCAGCGCCTGTTTTTCTATGTCTACTCTCACGACGCATCTCGTTTTTTATTGCCCTGTATTCGGGATCGAGATCAAGCGGAACAAATTCGCCTTCCTGGGCAATCCTGTCAAGGTGGGCGATAAAATCCTCGCGTTTCCGGTCCTGCAATACACGGGCAATAACATCTCCGTACCGCTCTCCCGGCTCCTTGATGGACATCAAAACCAGTTTGGTATCTGGAGAGACCAGCACTTTCTCAGTTAGAGGATTGTGGTTCCTGATCATCGCATATTCTCCTTAAAGCTTCCTTTTTGGGCTAAATGTACCATTTATCCTTTGGCACATTAAACCTGTGCAATACTCCCCGCACGTTCCGGAAGATCGTTGGGCACCGGATACCCAGCACACACATCTGCCAAAAAAGCCGAAAATGCTCATCAGTAGTTCAGTACATGGGCATTTTTACCGGCATCTCACTTTTTACCCACAACAATATCATACACCGCATGCCACTGCCCCGGGGAGTACGATCGCACCACCCGTTCAGCAATTACCTCCCCGCCAAGTTCCCGGATGCAGGCGCAATGTTCCCCCTCTTCCGACACCAGCGCGTAGAAATGGATTGTCCCTCCATGCCGGCAGAGCCGGACCGCATCTGACAAAAATTCCGTGCCGGCAAGCGGGAGGTTCATGATAATCCGGTCAAACTTACACGGCAGGATACCGGCAAGCCGGCGGGCATCCGCGAGCATTGTAAGTACATTCTTCACCCGGTTCTGCGTGAGATTTTCCAGCATCAGTTCGATCGCGTACGGGTTGATGTCTGACGCCACAACTAGTGCTGCACGTGAAGCAAGCGTGATCGCAAACGGACCCACACCGGCGAACATGTCGAGCACGAGTTCGTGGCTGCCGGTATGAGCAAGAATACGCTGCCGCTCGGTGGAAAGGCGTGCAGAGAAGTACGCACGGGAAAGGTCAACGGTAAACCGGTGCCCGTGCTCGGTCACCTGCGTCCGTGTCGTCGGGGTGCCGGCAAGCACCTCAAACGGGCGGGTGCGGTACTCACCCGAGACCTCCCCCTCTGCATACACGACCGTATGGAGCGATGGGCGCGAGGCGAGAATTTTTTTTGCACCCTCAAAATCACGGTCCTGCATAATTGCAATCCCGCCAACCAGTTCATGCCGGGGGAGTACCGGGCGACCGGGCATCGCATCAAATTCGCACCGTTCGGCACCCTCGCGCCAGTCTAAAAGGGGGACGATAAGCGCATCACCTTCGCGCCGGGGCTTGAGCGTGAGGTCGATCATCCCCTCACTGATGAGCGCCTGTCGCATCTCCTCTCCCTGCCGTGCCGGCACCCGGATGCCCCACTGTTCGACCGTCAACCGAACCACTGATATCATAAATTTATACGTGCTACCATTATTCATGGCTGGTGATGGTGAGCCCCGTGAACCGATCGGCAACCGTACAAAAAACGGCACCGACCGCGATAATACGATTCAGATTCATGCAAAACTCAAAGCCGGTTCGCTGAAACTCTACGAGCTGGAAAAAGATCTGGCTCCGGTTGACGCGATCCGGGTGCGGCGCGAATTTATCGAGCAGGAGACAAAAACCTCGCTCGCGAACATTGGCATCTTCTCTATCGATATCGATCGTGTGGTGCAGCGGAACTGCGAGAACATGATCGGCACCGTGCAGGTACCGCTTGGCGTTGCCGGACCGATTATCGTGAACGGGGAGTACGCGAAGGGAGAATTCTGGCTCCCCATCGCAACGACTGAGGGCGCCCTCGTCGCATCGGTGAACCGGGGGTGCAGCGCGATTACAAAAGCCGGAGGCGCAGATGTCCGCATCCTGCACGATGGCATGACGCGGGCACCGGTCTTTGCAGCGGAGAGCATCGTCCATGCAAAAGAGATCGCAGACTGGGTCGATACGCACCGGGACGAACTCGCTGCGGTTGCACAAAGTACCACGTCCCACGGAAAACTCACGGGCATCATCACCTTTATTGCAGGCACAAGCGTCTTTGTCAGGCTCGAATTCGATACAAAAGACGCGATGGGGATGAACATGGTCACCATTGCAAGCGCACAAGTCGCGGACGAAATCGCCCATCACACCCGCGCCCGGCTCGTCGCGCTGTCGGGCAACATGTGCACCGATAAGAAACCGGCGGCGATCAACGGGATCCTGGGAAGGGGAAGGAGCGCAGTTGCAGGGATCGCGCTCTCCCATGAACTGATCGCACAGGTGTTTAAGACTGATGCGCCAACGCTTGTTGACGTAAATACCAGAAAGAACCTTGTCGGCTCAGCCCGTGCCGGCTCGATGGGCTTCAACGCCCATGCAGCAAATGTCGTTGCCGCCATGTTCATCGCCTGCGGGCAGGACGCCGCTCACGCCATCGACGGAGCAACCTGCATGACGACCATCGACCTCACGCCAACAGGGGTATATGTTGCAGTCACCCTGCCCTCGCTCCCGGTTGGCACGGTCGGTGGCGGGACTGGTGTCGGCACGCAGCAGGAGTGCCTGAAGATGCTGGGCGTGGCTGGAGGGGGCGATCCACCGGGCGCGAACGCAAAAAAACTCGCCGAGATCATCGCCTCCGGAGTCCTCGCGGGTGAATTATCCCTGATCGGCGCACAAGCCGCCCAGCACCTTGCCCGCGCCCACAAAGAACTCGGTCGGGGCGAAAGGCGTTAAAACCGGAACCACTTCATCATCACGAGGGCATGCTCGCCATTGGCGTAATACTCCCCTATCTGGAAGACCGGGCGATATCCAAGGCGGGAATAGAACTTCTGGGCACGATTATTGGATTCGCGAACTTCCAGCTGGGCGCCGGTTGCGCTCTCCAGTGCGAACTGCTGCTCAACGCGCCGCATGAGCGCCGTCCCGATCCCCCGGTGCTGGTAGTGCGGGCTCACGGCAAAGTTGCAGAGGTGCCCGTAGATGTTCTCGCCAGTATCTTCGAGAGCACCGACAGCAAAACCGGCAATCCTGCTTTCGCAGACTGCAACGAAATAGGTGGTCGGGTAGTACATGAGTGCTTCCAAAAAGACCGATGGCTCCCAGGGATCAATAAAAACCTCGCTCTCAATTTCGGCAATTGAGGAGATATCGGCAGAGGTTGCCCTCCGTATACTAGGGAATGACTGGGGCGGAATAATATCATCGGAACGGATCACAGAAGCAGCACCCGGGTAAATCCAGTATCACCTGTTTTTCCCATAGTCAATAAGGATTGCGCCGCGCAGACAGGCAGTTATTTCCGGCATAAAAATACGAGACAGCCAATGCGTTGAGCAGCCGAAGGGTCAACGCCGCAGGAATTGCCTGCTTCGTATGTCCAGACGCTCCAGTATCTGCGGTCTGGTCTTGGATTATATATGTGTCCACACCCAAATTATGTGAAGAAGACCGCTCTCGTGCAAGGCATTGGTTGTTGTTCATGGTGAAGATCTATCGTTTTTGTGCAGTGCGCCCCACGCCTGAAGACGCCGCAGCCATCGCGGCAGTCCCGTATGACGTCGTGACTGCTGACGAGGTGCGTGCCATTATCCGTAAGGACCCGGACAGTTTCCTGCGGGTGAGTCGGTCGGATGCAGAACTGCCTGATATCCCCCCGCACGATGACCGGGTCTACAAGCATGCACGGGAAAATTTTATCGCACTGCTCGAGAGCCACCGCATGCGTACAGATACCACTCCCTCCATGTACGTGTACCGGGTGAAACAGGATGGGGATATTTTCACCGGCTTATGCTGCTGTCTTGACGTGGATGACTACCGGAAGAACCACATACGGCGCCACGAGCAGACGAGGTACGACAAGGAAGAGGACCGGACCCGGCACATCGAAGCGGTGAAGGCACATAATGGTCCTGTGGTGCTGTTGTACCGCAACATTGATGGAATTTTTTCTTTTATCGAATCGCTGGTTGAAAGGATGGGCATTCCGGATGCCGAGGTGTGTACCGCAGAGGGGGGTATACACCAGATCTATGCGATCACCGATGAACCAACACTTGACCGGCTCGAACATGCCTTCTCCACGGTCCAGAACCTGTACATCGCTGACGGTCACCACCGGGCAAAAGCCGCGGTCAATGTTGCGGACAAGCGGCGTCTCGCCGGTCAGGCAACAGATGGGGAAGTCAGCCGGTTTTTAGGAGTGATGTTTGCTCATGACCGGGTGAGAATCCACGGGTACAGCCGGCTGCTCACTGACCTTGGCACATATACCCCGGAGACATTTGTACACAGGTTGAAAGATCATTTTGAGGTTCAGTTGTACGAGGGTGTTGATGGCAGCGGGTATAACATTCCCCCGAAAATTGCCAGTCCGGAAAAATATCATATCATGCATATGTACCTCTGCGGGAGATGGTACGAGTGCACCCGCCCACTGGACCCCTCGGCAGCACCATTCGACTCCTTAGATGTCGCCGTTCTCCAGAAGCATGTGCTTCTCGGCATGCTCGGCATCACGGATCCCCGCGGGGACGCACGGCTCCAGTACCTTGGAGGTGCCCGACCGATTGCCGACTTGAAAAAAATGGTGGATGGGGGGAGATACCAGCTCGCGTTCGCCATGCAGCCGGTCCGGGTCGGGACGGTGCTTGCCATCGCCGATGAAAACGGCGTGATGCCCCCGAAATCCACGTGGTTTGAACCGAAACTGTTGAGCGGGCTTGTCATTCACCCGTTTGACTGACCGCCCCGCCACACTGCCACCCTTCACCTTTATCATTTTTCCCGCCGATTCTTCTGGGATATGATCACTCTTGCAATCCCGAAGGGCAGTCTTGAAGCACAGACACTCCAGCTCTTCAAAGAGGCGGATCTTGAGATCAGGCGCACTGACCGCGATTACAACCCCCGCATTGATGACCCCCGTATCGGCAAGGTAAAGATCCTGCGCCCGCAGGAGATCCCCACGTATGTCGACAAAGGCTATTTTGATGTCGGAATATCCGGGCTCGACTGGGTCCGTGAGACCAACTCTGATGTCGTTGAAGTGGCAGACCTCTCGTACAGCAAGACAGGCGAAGGCAACGTAAAGATCGTGATAGCCGTCCATCACGATGAACCGATCGAAAAAGCGAGCCAGATCCGCCCGGACAGCCGGGTGACGACGGAATATCCGGTTTTAACAAAAAAATATTTTGAATCGATCGGCGTTCCGGTCCAGCTCTTCCACTCGTTTGGCGCTTCGGAAGCAAAAGTTCCCGACCTCATGGACGTAGTCGTTGATCTCACCGAGACGGGCACGACCCTGCGTAAAAACGGTCTGAAGATCATCGGGCAGATCATGGAGTCCTACACGGTCATCATTGCAAACAAAAAGAGCTGGGCGGACCCGGAGAAGCGCCGGGAGATTACAGAGATAACGACGCTCCTCTTTGGCGTGATCGAAGCCCGCCATAAAGTGCTCCTGACGATGAATGTGCCATCGGCATCGATGGAGCGGATCGTAAAAGCGCTGCCTGCGATGAAAAAACCGACCGTGAGCCGGCTCCACGGGATCGATTACTACAGCATCCAGACTGTGGTGCCTAAAAAAACGGTCAACCAGTTAATCCCCATGCTCAAGGCTTGCGGCGCGGAAGACATCCTTGAGATACCGATCTCAAAGATTGTGCCATAACAAAAATGATTGGAATACATCCGGGTGCAACAAATTTACGAATGGGTGCAAACTGAACGTGCTGCCTGCAGCACTTCCAGATTAAAAATCCCGGGCATCGTTCATGAGGAAACGTATTGGATTACAGGTAGTTATTCCGCCGCAGCCATTCCACCTGAGGACCGGTGTACCGGTAGATGATATCGCATTTTTCGTCCTGAAAATTCCACGGCACTACAATAAGGATGTCCCCTTCACGGATCCAGACTTTCTTTTTGATCTTTCCTTTGATCCTCCCCATGCGGGTGACGCCATCAATACACCTGATGCGGATATGGTTTGCTCCCATCATCAGTTCGGCGCACCCGAACTGCTCGAGGTTCCGTTTCTGGGGCAGTTTCACCCGGACAAGTTCCTCACCCGGCTGATTTTGCGGTTTTTTCGGTTTTTTCTCTACCAGTGCAACCACCCCTACATCTCTACGTATAACTGCTCAATTTTTGATGCAAAAGAAAATAAATTATTTCCCTGAAAGGGCTGAACGCCTTGATAGAATCAAAGGCGGACGAAGTTGGTACGTATCCGGGCTTTTCCCCAGAACCGTAAGAGGGGCGATGCGGGCGTGTGCGAAGTTTCGGATCGAGGAACATGGAGCCCGTCGATCGGTTTTTCTCGCATCGCAGGGGCTTTTTTTGAATTTGAGCGGTACGAGGCGGACGGCAAACGGGGGTACAGGATGGGGGTGTAATCCTGTCGGTACAGGGAATTGTATACCATTACCTCTCATCGCTCCAGAGTAAGACCTGAGACACCTCCTTTTTTACCTCAATGTAATGCATATATCCCGGAATGAGTGTACATATCAATAGGGATATGAGATGGAAAGTGAAGTTCTCAAAGAGCTGCGGTTAATCCGGCTGGATCTCAAATACATACGGGCTCACATGGTCGACCAGGACATGATACTCTCTCCGGAAGAGAGAACGCTTCTCGAAGAAAGCCGGCAGGATCTTCGTGCAGGGAAAACCCGGTCGCTCGATGATGTGACGAGGGCCCGGCATGGTGCTTGATATCAGCATAGGCCCGAAAGCAGATCGTTTTTTACAGGGAACGGATCAACAGAGTTTCGATCGGTTAAGCCGTAAAATCAGGGAACTGGCCAACAAACCCCGTCCACGTGGTGCCAAGAAAATCGTTGGCGAGGACGGGGTATTCAGGATACGAGTCGGCGTGCACCGGATTCTCTATTCTCTCGAAAAAAGTGATCAGACACTTCTTATTGTGAATATTGATAAACGGTCCCGGGTTTATAAAAGATAATCCTGACTTCAATGCTCGCTCCTCCTGAATCGAAGGCGATGCAGAACCGGGCTTCACGAACCGGGGACCGGGCTTTCTCGCATCGCAGTGGAGTTGGTTCGGAATTACGACCCCGTAAACCAAACTTGAACCGGGGTTCTTCATTTGAACAATGGTAACTATCCAGCAGGGTACATTCTCTGACCGGATAGCAAAAAATAATTCTCTCTCTTTTTACAGGATGCTTTCGAGTTTCTGTTCGAGGACGTCAACACCCTTCTTGATGTCTTCAAGGGTCTTGCCACCCGTGAGAATGATCTTTCCTGAAGAGAAGATAAGAGCGACGATCTTGGGATCTTTGATCCGGTATACAAGCCCGGGGAACTGTTCGGGTTCGTACTCGATATTCTCAACATTGAGCGTGACGACTATCTTATTGAGATTGATGTATTTCCCGATATTGTATGAACAGACCATATTGGTGATCGCAACTTTGGGCACTTTATAGGTGTCAACACCTGCACCTTTTACCGACTTCATGACGATCGCAAGCCCGTCCGTAAGTGCCTTTTTGTTACGGATACCGGTCATCACAATCTTGCCAGTCGAAAAGATCAGGCACGCAACCCGGGGATTCTCGATGCGGTATACTGCGCCGGGGAAACGTTTCTTATTGAGCTCGCAGTTTTTGACCTTTTCCGACAACGCAACAAGATCAATGGAATCAGCGATGGCACCGGATGCCACCATATTCTCAATCTTCAAGGATTCGTATTTTTTATCAGCCATTCTCTATTCTATGATTCTCCCGGAATCATAATACTAACGCCATCCTTTATATCATGTCCCCATTTTCCGTTTTGACGTTATCAGGGTTGCACACCGTTGTTTTCGCCGGTCACGTAGTACCAGGAGATCCCGGAAACCGGACATTACTTCCCGATGATCCGCTGATTATCGATTCTTACCGAAGGCAAAATATACGTCCCGATTGCCCGGCTCTCTTTACTCAGCCCGGCAATGTGCGTGTGCATGTCGAACACGTTGCCGGACAGCATCGCGCTCCTGATGGGGGCAGAAAACGCACCGTCTTCCATCCAGAATGGGTTGGCAATCTCCACTGAAAAATCGCCGCTCATCGGGTTTGCCGTATGTGCTCCCACCACGCTGTGGACATACACGGCACGTTCATTTGCAATATCCTCCCGTCTTCCGTCAACAATAAAATTGTGATGCCCGATAGTAGGCAGACCGCCATAGCCACCCCGCACTGCATTTCCAGTCGAGGTCTTC